>JACCDH011729273.1_pt1 | contig 10771 bp, 10 predicted proteins | sample 7442481 | NCBI WGS metagenome assembly JACCDH01 (sample SAMN15323433, study PRJNA562643) | freshwater metagenome | isolation source: river surface water | place: USA:Blue River Watershed | collected 2017-08-15
AAAATTCTTGTTGAATTATTAAAAAATTAAACCATAAATATATATTATGGTTTTGATAGTCAGTATTTTTTAATAAAAAAAACCCCGCCATAATTTTTTCTTTGAATAACCAATTGTCTGTCTTGAGCAGTGCAGATAATTCTAAAATAATTTCAGATTTAATCCAATTTTTAATTAAAGTATTATTTTCACCAAAATTACTCCAGCCATAGTCTATTTCATTTGAATATTTAAAAAATAAATTTTGATGATTGTTTAATAAATTAATATACTGTAAAAGTTTATAGCGGCTATTGCTATTTAATGTAAAACCTGCATCCATATATACAATTATATCTCCAATTGCAGAATCCTGAAGTGCCTTTTTTATTAAATAAGGCTTCCATGTCCAAAATCCATACCCTTTATCAAAAGATAATATCGCTGATTTTAAAATGAAATCTGGTAAATCATGTTCGCAATAAGAATAAAATTTATCAAAAATATTTAATTTTTTTGCCTCATTAATTAACTTTTTTCGAGAATTGCGAAATTTTTTATTGGCAAAAGTGACTAAAATAATTCTCATCAGCTCACGAATAATAATCCTGCTTTATCAATTTCAAAAACATGTCCATTGGGCATTTGAATTCCCATAAATTCAAATGTGATATTCCCATTAGATTCTAAGTGAATACATTTACCGGGTTCGGTCAAATAAAATCTTGATTTCAATTTGCCCGAATTAATATTTTTAGGTAAAATTATATTTTCTTCAATTGTAAAATTACCTTTTTTTACTCTTCGCCATTTACCCGTTTCCTTATTGTGGCCCGGAGAAAAGAAAATTAACGGGTTTTCATCGCTTCCAAATAATCGAAGTTCAATTTCTAAAATGCAATCAATTTTTGAATACCCTGATATTTTTACATTAATCTGATTGTCTTTTCCAATTGCAATTAAATTGTTTTTACTATTATTAATTAAAAACTCAATACTATCGAAATTCTGAGAATTTTTAAAATTCAAGCTACCATTTTCATTATTTAAAAATAAATAATCAGTTATTACTTTTTCTGTTAATGAATAGTCATGAACCAATCCATTGTTCAATAATATCGATTTGTTGCAAAGTTTAATAATACTCGACATATTATGACTTACAAATAAAACAGTTCTTCCTTCTCCTTTACTTACATCCCCCATTTTTCCTAAACACTTTTTCTGGAACTCTGAATCTCCAACAGCTAGAACTTCATCCACAATGAGAATCTCTGACTCTAAATGTGCAGCAACAGCAAATGCCAAACGCACATACATACCAGAAGAATATCGCTTTACAGGTGTGTCAATATACCTTTCTACTCCACTAAAATCTACTATCTCGTCGAATTTTCGTGCAATCTCTCTTTTCCGCATTCCCAAAATCGAACCATTTAAATAAATATTCTCCCTTCCTGTTAGTTCTGGATGAAACCCTGTCCCTACTTCCAACAAAGATGCAATGCGACCTCTCACTTTAATATTACCAGTTGTTGGAGCAGTAACTCTGCTTAAAAGTTTCAATAAAGTGCTCTTGCCCGCCCCATTACGACCAATAATACCAACCGCATCCCCCTTTTCTATTTCGAAGTTGATGTCCTTTAAACTCCACACAATATCTGATTCCCCCTTTACCGTTCTATCGTTCATTTGACCAATTTTTAAAAATGGATCGTCTTTACCTCTGATTTTTGTTGTCCAAAATCGCTCAATATCTCTGCTAATTGTTCCTGTTCCAATTTGCCCAATTTGATATGCTTTGGAAATATTTTCTACTTTTATCGCAATATTCTTTCCCATTAAATTGTATCTACGAAACTTCGCTCTGTTTTGTTAAAAATGATGATTCCTAGTATTGTAATTAACGAAGTGAAAATTGCCGAGTAACCCAAACTCCACGCGGTAAAATATCCCTTCCCTAAAAAAGCATAACGAAATGCTTCAATGATTCCTGTCATTGGATTTAATTCTATCATTCCTCGGTATCTTTCCGGTGCAGCACTGAGCGGATAGATAACTGTTGTGCCATACATAAGCAATTGAACTCCAAATGTGACCAAGAAACTTAGATCACGGTACTTGGTTGTCATCGCAGTAATAATTAACCCAAGTCCTAAGCCTAGCAATGCCATTAGTAACACTAAAATTGGAAAAAATGCAATGGCCCAAGTTACATGGAAATTTGCACCTTGAAATCCAAAATACACCATCATTCCAATAAACAATAACAGTTGAACCCCAAAACGCACCAAATTACTAACCACAATACTTAGCGGCATAATCAACCTTGGAAAATACACCTTTCCAAAAATATTAGCATTATCCTTGAACACTGTACTTGTTTTGGTTAAACAATCTGAAAAGTAATTCCATGCCGTTATTCCAGATAAATAAAATAAGTATTGCGGTAATCCATCTGTACTAATTCCCGCCAAATTTCCGAAAACAAATGTGAACACAATTGTTGTGAATATAGGCTGGATAAAAAACCATAAGGGACCTAATATTGTTTGCTTGTAAAAACTCACGAAGTCACGTTTCACAAACATTAAAAGCAGATCTCTGTATCTCCAAACATCTGCAAATTTTAAATCGAATAATGAAGATTTTCCTTGAATAACTAAATCCCATTCTTCTTCACTTTTTATTTTAACCTCAATCATTTTTCTTGTAATATTTTTTAAACCAATCCACAAATTGATTTACCCCCCTATTTATTGCTATCTGAGGTACATATTGTATGCATTTATTCAAACTTTCAACATCTGCAAATGTTTCCTCTACATCGCCAGGTTGAATGGGTAAGAATTCCTTTATTGCTTTCTTCCCCGTTGCATTTTCAATTTCTGATATAAAATCACCCAATTTTGCTGGATGGTTGTTTCCTATATTAAACAATTGATAGGGTAAACTCTTTTGAGAATTTGGTTTTACAGTTATTCTCAGGATGCTCTCTACAATATCATCTATGTAGGTAAAATCGCGGCTCATATTTCCATTATTGTATACTTTTATAGTTTTATTCATTAAAATCGCATCAGTAAATATATGCATGGCCATATCTGGTCGTCCCCATGGGCCGTAAACGGTGAAAAATCTCAATCCTGTTGCAGGAATTTTAAACAAATGACTATATGTATGTGCCATCAATTCATTAGCTTTTTTACTTGCCGCATAAATGCTAATAGGAGAATCAGTTCTATCTACTTCAGAAAATGGAATTTTCGTATTTAACCCATAAACCGAAGAGCTGCTCGCAAATACTAAATGTTTAATAGGAAAATTTCTGCAACATTCCAAAATATTTAAAAATCCCGTAATGTTTGAATCGATATATTTCTGTGGCTCTGATAAAGAATACCTCACACCTGCTTGCGCCGCCAAATGCACCACATAATCAAATTGTTCAGCTTGAAATAAATTCAATATTAGTTCTTTATTTACAAGATCATCCTGAACAAATTTTAATTTGGAATTATGTGAAATCCAATAGTCACCTTTTTTCTCAATCTGAAGTTCTTTCAACCGATCCAATTTTAGTTGAACATCATAGTAATCATTGAGATTGTCATATCCCACCACCTCAAAGCCTTCATAAAGCAATCGTTTGCCCAAATGAAAACCAATGAATCCCGCTATACCAGTTACTAAAACCTTCAATTTATAATCTAGCGTCTACAAAATCACCAACTTTACAGCCTTTTACATCATAAAAAACCGCATTTTCACTTAACAAACTCTCGCAATCCAATTCAAAATATTCATGGTGTGAAACCGCTAATACAACCGCATCAAATTTTTGACTTGGCAATATTTGGATTGACTCCACACCATATTCATGTTCAACCTCAACCGGGTTTGCCCATGGGTCATGAATTGTGATATTGACATTATAAGTCTTTAGTTCAGTCACAATGTCAATTACCTTAGTGTTTCGTACATCCGGACAATCCTCCTTAAAGGTAAAGCCCAAAATCAACACATTAGAATCTTTTACTTTAATATCTTTTTTCAACATCAACTTTACCACTTCGGTGGCTACATATTTGCCCATTTCATCATTCAATCTGCGCCCTGCCAAAATAATTTCTGGATGGTAACCCAATTCTTGGGCTTTTTGTGCGAGATAATATGGATCAACTCCAATGCAATGCCCTCCAACCAAACCGGGTTTGAATTTCAAGAAATTCCACTTCGTACCAGCCGCTTCCAACACATCATGGGTGTCAATGCCCATCAAATTAAAGATTTTTGCCAATTCGTTTACAAAGGCAATGTTAATGTCGCGTTGACTGTTCTCAATCACCTTGGCCGCCTCTGCCACTTTGATACTAGGTGCTTTATGGGTACCTGCAACGATGACTGATTTATAAACCGCATCAATTTCGTCTGCAATTTCAGGTGTGCTTCCACTGGTTACTTTAAGGATTTTGGTTACTGTGTGTTCTTTATCTCCTGGATTGATTCGTTCAGGCGAATACCCAGCAAAAAAATCTTTATTGAATCTTAAACCACTCACTTTTTCCAAAACTGGCACGCATTCATCTTCGGTCACTCCTGGATAAACCGTACTTTCATACACCACAATATCGCCCTTTTTCAATACCTGACCAACTGTTTCACTCGCTTTGATTAATGGGGTAAGCACCGGTCGATTGTATTTATCGGTTGGTGTAGGAACAGTCACAATGAAAAAGTTACAATCTGCCAAATCTGAAGCATTCATGGTGGTGAAAAGTCCATGACTGTAATTGTCCTTTACATAATTTTCATCCGAAATAATGACATTTTGAAGTTGCTCTGAAGAAATTTCTAAGGTTTTGTCATTGAATTTTTTCAATTCTTGAATTCTGGAGAGATTGATATCGAATCCAACAACTTTAAATTTTTCTGCACATGCAACAGCCAACGGGAGTCCAACGTATCCAAGTCCTATGATGGCTATTTTGTATTGTTTGTTCATTCTATTTATGTTTACACCTACAGTAGTTTACACCTTCGGTGGGTTTACGCTTCGCTGTTTACACCTTTGGTGAGTTTACGCTCATTTTTCGCTGTTTAAACCTACGGTTGTTTACACTTTCAGTGGGTTTACTCTTCGCGGTTTGTTCGATTAAGATTGTCTAAATCATCCAAATCTTTGAACCGCCCTGTAGCTTTTTTTGTAGATATTAAATCATTGAAATTCAACAAATTAATTTTTATGCCTTGAACTTCAATTTTTTCAATATTATTAAATGCATTTTCAAATTCAACTCCTTGAATCTCTGTAACAATATCTATTGAAACAGGACTTCTCCCAAAAGAAAAAACATCATATTCATTGTGATTTAAAAATCTATTTAATCCAATTGCATCAGATGGTATTCCAAAATTATTAAATGCCTCAGATATTTTATAATAATTATCGGCAGTTTTTCTCACCCAAATATCCAAATCACCAGTAGTTCTGCTATATCCATGTAAAATAACCGAATATCCACCAATTAATATATAATCAACATTAAATGAATTTAAAGCACCTATGAATTCTTTAAAATCATCATTGAATATATTAATCTCGTATTTTTTCATTTTTTCATGTGCTTGCGCATACCAGTGAGCGTTTTATCCATTTGCGGAACGGATTTACCTAAATAACCATAGGCTACTGCTTGAATGTATGCAAAATCCTCCAAAGAGTGTTTCATTTTCTGATTTATTGAAAATGCTTTTTTATCTAATTTTGGAAAATTCGTAATTTTACTCATCTATTAAAGTTTACGCCTATGGTGAGTTTACACTACGTAGTTTACGTGCATTCTTCGCTGTTTACACCTACGGTTGTTTACACTTTTAGTGGGTTTACGGTTCGCGGATTGTTACAGTAATTTAACGTGTGGAATTCCGATGAATTGGGTTTCACTGAAATTGTTTTCGTAAACGGCCACACGAATTTTTTTGAAAATCATTTTTTCTACATGATCAATGAGTTTGTTCATGTAAGATTTATTTACGTTACCTACCACCACCAAATCCACAAACGGAGATTCCTTTCCTTCTGCCCACTCATTGGTGAGATAAACATTTTCAACATCACCAAGTTTTCTAAAAACTTCCTCAATCAAAGAATCCAAACCAATTTGTTTCATGATAAAATTCCTCAAAGGAGAAAACATCGGATGATGCATATTGGCTTTGTATTGTTTCACATTGCCATCGGTTTCATCCACTTCTATAAGTTTCAAATCACTCAATTTGTTCAATTCCAACCTCACCGTATTCGAACTCACCCCGAAATCTTTTTCCAAACCACGCAAATACACCCGACTTGCCGGATTAATGAGCAATCGCGTGAGGAGTTTTACTCTGATTTTACCGTTAAGGAGGAGGTCGAGAGACATTTGGCTTTACATAGCTTCGCCACTTCAGTTACAGAGTTGTTATTGTAACTGATACAATTTTGAGTAACAAAAATACAACAAAAAATGTGCCGTTTATAAACGTTTAGTAAACGGATTGAGATTTTAGTAAGTGTTTACGATATTAAGATTTTCGTCGGCCAAAGAAGGCCATAAACGGCACTATCACTAAATTGTATGCGAGTTTGAATGGGTTGGTCGATTTTTTCTTTTCGGAGCCGTAATAGCCATAGCCGTAGCCTCCGCCGTAGCTTCCGTAGCCATAGCCGCCGTAACCGTAGCCGTAACCATAACCATAGCCGTAACGTTTGCCATAGGAATAGCCATAACCGTAGCCAGAAATACCACCTTTAAGTCCGTTGAATACCAAGGCCATTTGTTTGAATTTTTTATCTTCGCGAAGGCGTTCAATGAGTTGTTCAACTGCTTGTTTCGGAGTGTATTGGTGTCGAACCACAAAAACAGCGGCATCCACCCATTGACCTATGACTTGAGCATCCGTTACCAAACCAATTGGAGGACAGTCAATGATGACATTGTCGTATTCTGCACCCAATTCTTCCAACAATTTTTCATAGCGCCCATTCATAATTAATTCCACAGGGTTTGGAGGAATTGGTCCGGACGGAATCACATAAAGGTTTTCGTATTCCGTTGGGAAAATCACATCGTTTTTCTCAGTATTACCAGTAAGATAAACGCTGAGACCTGTTCTTCGTGCAATTTTAAAGTGTTTGGCAACGTTCGGTTTACGCAAATCTGATTCTATCAACACAGTGCGTTTGCCAGCCATGGCATATCCAATGGCGATGTTGGACGCCATGAAGGATTTACCTTCACCAGGTATACTGGATGAAACCAACAATTTGGATTTTCCATTGGCATCTAAGAAATAGGAAAGGTTGGTTCTCAATCCCCGTATTTGCTCTGCAATTAAACTTCGATTGCCATCTTTCATGATGAGGGGATTATCTGATTCTACTTGAACAATTTCAGCCAATACAGGTACTTTGGTCCTGCTTTCAATGTCTGATTTTCCGGCTATTTTGTTGTTTACCCAGCTTTTGATAAATAAAATGGCCAAAACGAAAAAAACGAACCCACCGGTAAAGGAAACCAAAACATTGGATTTAACAGGGCTTATGATTCCAACATAAGTTGGTGCCTGAACGATTCGTACATCGCTCAAGGTTCCTGCCTGTTGGATGGCGGCTTCTTCTCGCTTTTCTAACAAGAAGGTATATAAGGCATTTTTGATGGTTTGTTGTCGAGTAATATTCAACAATTTACGCTCCTTACTCGGTATAGAACGCATCATTGCGTCATATTCACTGTTGTATTTTGCAAAATCTTGCTCGGCCTTTTTCTTGAGTAAATTGAGATTGGAACGAGTATTCACAATAATTTCCAATAACGCAGTTTTATAGGTTTGTATTTGTTTTTTGAGTGCTTTTACCGCATCATTCTCTGGTCCATTTGCTTCGAACAGCAAATCATATTTAGATTCAGCGTCATTCAATTTTTCAAAATATGACGTCAAATTTGCATCACTTAGGCCTATTAAACTTGGCACCATTCCCGGTTTTTTGATACGGCCTTGTACATATTTTTCAATTTCAGAAAGTATCATCAACTGCAAGTCAGTTTGCGCTGCTAATTGATCACCTGATTTTACTTTTTCCAAGTATAAACTTGCTTCAGCAGAAACTCGTTGAATGTCATTTTGTTTTTTGTAATTCTCCAAATTACTCTCCACGGAATCCAAATCTTGACCCACATAAGCCAAACGATCATCAATGAAATCCATCGTGAATTTAGCTTTTTTACGTTTATCGGCTTGCGTTTCCAATTGGTAAGATTGAATAATGGACTCTAAATATTCTTGAGCTCTTTCAGGCTTATCAGAATTTAATGTTAAATTAATTGTGGAAGTTTTCTTGTTCTTTGATGCAGAAAAAGAAGACCCTATTTTTTTAGCAGCTGAATTAAGATCAATAATATTTAAGATGATTTTTGGACTTGATTTATAAGCTTTGATTAAATTTGAATTACAATCCTTTTGATGAATGATCACTTTATTCCCTTTCAAATCTAAAATGCGACTGTAAGGGTACTCTTCTTTTCCATTCAATACTATAGCAGTGTTCGCATCATTGACATTAATTTTAGCTGAAAAGGGTTGAATGGAATCTGGATTCAGAAATTCGATATCAAAAGGCTGGGTTTTAGGGTGATCGGTATAGTTGTTAAATTGGCCTGACCATTCAATGATATAAAACGCATTGGCCAATTTCGCGGCCCTCCGCATCACATTGGTTCCTTTCAAAACTTCCAATTCGTCTTCAATTGGCGTATTTTGTGATTTACCAATGGCTTCTTTTAAAAGATTATCCGTACTTTGACTTTCATCTTTCAATAAAATACCCGCTTCAGCTTGATGTACTGGTCTTTGATATCTCAAATAAACTTTACCCGAAATAAAACCAATAATTGATGCAGCAAATATAACAGGCCAATAAGGGAGAAAATCCCGCAAAATGGTTTCCATTACATTGGTGTTGCCACCATTGTTCTCTTCAAATTCGTTGTTAAAATCGCTCATTGAATCTTATTTTGACAGGCTGTTAATGAATAAAACCAAAATGCTCACAGTACTGGCAATGGTGGTAACATAACTCAACAGTTGAATGTTGGTTTCAAGGAATTTCCGTTTGTTGGGTTCCACATAGACAATATCATTGGGCTGTAAATAATATGCAGGACTAGTAAACACCGAGGCATCGGTTAAATTTATGCGATAAATTTGTCTGGAATCACCCACTTGACGAATCACCAAAATATTGTCTCGCTTATCCATCCATCCTATACCACCTGCAGTTCCCAAGAATTGCAAAATGCTGGTTTTATTGTTGGTTACAACCATAGTTGTAGCACGATCCGAAGTCATGAAGGTTACTCGAAAATTTAAAAAGCGGACATTTACAATAGGTTCTTTCACGTAGTTAACCAATCTGCTTTTGATGGTATCACGCAACTGTTGTTGGGTAAATCCCATCACCTTCATGGTGCCCAATTTAGGAAATTCAATATTGCCATATTCGTCTACCAAGTATCCCATCATACCGCCACCTTGACCACCTTGCTGCATCATTTGATTCATGTTACCCCCTTGGCCACCGCCCATTGGTTGGTTAAACAACTGAGCATTTTCCTGATCCAATGCATACACCATGATGCTGAGTTGATCGCCTCGTTGAATAATCGGATCCACTTGCTTGGTAGTGGCTACGTAAGTGGTGTCACGTAAACCTTGAAAAAAGATTTGTTTTTTGTAACTCACACACGAACTCAATAGATACATGGTTGTAAACATCAGAAGTAAAATACGGATGATTAATTTTTGTTTTTGAAAAATCATTTTCGGGATAGAAAAATAGTTAGTTTTTGGTCGGTTGATTGTTTTGAATTTCACTTAAAGATTTGCCATAAACATGGCCATGCGTTTTAGTTTTTCGACGAGACCTCTCAATCGATTTGGATTTGCCGTATGAATACGCGGTGGTTTGATAGTTTTTACGCGGTAAGGCAAACAAAAACAAACCAATGAGTATAATAAAAAATGGGGCATTGTCTGTATTCATCACAACACCCGGCATAACGGTCTCGGCCATGAAAGCTCCTCCAGCAAAGCTAAAGATGAGTCCATTCACAGATCTAAAACCACTAAGCACCCACCACAAAAATCCAGTACCCATCCAAATTGCCCAAAACAAAGGCCAAAATGACAATAGTTTCTGAAGAGTAAAGCCCGAACTGGAATCGGATGTAATCTGAAAAAACTTCCAAATCAAACCAGCCAGTATGAGAATAAGCGCAGTAAAAAACCGCTGCACACCCACTCGCTGAACGGATTTTCGTATTTTCTTATGAATCTCGAGTTTGGCCAAAACTATACAAATGTAGTAAATTTTAAACTAAATATAGGAAATAGGCAATAAGTGGTTGTTTTTTTTAATAACTGTTTGTTTTGTCGCTGTTCCTTAAAAACAAACCCAACTCCTTGGTGAAATTATCAGCCCCATTTGAATTCAAATGGGTTTTATCTGAAAAATAAGAAATATTGTCTCTGAAATAGTTCGACCAATTATAATAATCTACATTGTACATTTTGCCAAGATTGTCAAATTTAGCCACCATTTTCTTTGAGCAAATTGGTGATGTAAATAGAAAAACCCGAATGTTGTTTTTTAAACAAATCTCAATTGACTTTGCTATCCATGAGTTCTTTTTATCAAAAAGTAAGTGAATATTAAATACTTTCATGTCTCCATGAAATTTATTCGTCAGCA
>JACCDH010823564.1_pt1 | contig 10767 bp, 11 predicted proteins | sample 7442481 | NCBI WGS metagenome assembly JACCDH01 (sample SAMN15323433, study PRJNA562643) | freshwater metagenome | isolation source: river surface water | place: USA:Blue River Watershed | collected 2017-08-15
CGAGACGATGCCAAAGCGGTCACGCAGCGGGTTGGTGAGCATGCCCGCACGGGTGGTCGCGCCCACCAGGGTGAAGGGCTGCAAGTCAAGCTTGATGCTGCGCGCTGCTGGCCCTTCGCCGATCATGATGTCGATCTGGTAATCCTCCAGCGCGGGGTAAAGGATTTCTTCCACCACAGGCGAGAGGCGGTGGATCTCGTCGATGAAGAGCACATCGTTGCGCTCCAGATTGGTCAATAGCGCGGCCAGGTCCTTGGGCTTTTCAAGCACCGGCCCACTGGTCTGGCGCAAATTCACGCCCAACTCGGCCGCGATGATGTGGCTGAGTGTGGTTTTGCCCAGACCAGGCGGGCCAAACAGCAGCACATGGTCCAGCGGCTCTTCGCGCTTTTTGGCGGCGCTGATGAAAATCTCCAGCTGCTCACGCACCTTCACCTGACCCACATATTCACCCAGCAGCTTGGGCCGCAGGGCGCGTTCAATGGCCTCTTCTTGGTGAGAGGCAGGGGCCGCTGAAATGACCCGGGGTTCGGGTGGCGGGGCGAAGTCGTCGGTGCGGATGCTCATGGCTCAGCTCCCTTATTTGTTCAGGGCCTTGAGCGCCAGCTTGATGCCCTCGCTCACCCCCACATCGGCGGGCAGCAGCTTCAAGGCGGCAGCGGCTTCCTTGTCGCTGTAACCCAGCGCCAGCAGGGCTTGCTGAATATCGCCTTGGGCATCGCCCACATGCGCCGCGAACAGGCCACCGATGTCGCCGCCCAGCTTGCCCTTGAGTTCGAGCAACAGGCGCTCCGCGGTTTTCTTGCCGATGCCCGGCACTTTGACCAAACGCCCCACCTCTTGCGTGGTGATGGCCTGCGCCAAATCGGACACGCTCATGCCCGACAGCACGCTGAGCGCCGTGCGGGGCCCCACGCCAGAGATTTTGATGAGCTGGCGAAAGGCTTCGCGTTCAGCCAGCGTGGCAAAACCATAGAGGATTTGCGCATCTTCGCGCACCACAAAGTGCGTGACCAAACTGACTTTGTCGCCCGTGGCGGGCAAGTTGTAAAAAGTGCTCATCGGCACATTCACCTCATAGCCCACGCCATGGCAGTCCACGATCACCTCGGGTGGGTTTTTGTCGCTGAGGATGCCGGTGAGTTTGCCGATCATGGAGGGAGGCCCTTGGATTGCACGGGATAGAGGAAAATCGGGGCTTCACGGCCAGCACACACCGGTCGAAACCCCCCACGAACTGGATTATCCACTTGATCGTCAGACACACCTTCACCCCGCACAACAACACCCGCTTGTCGCACCTGTGTGGACCTTTGGACGCGCACTTGCGCACCATCGAGGCGGGCTTGCAAGTGAGCATTGCGCACCGCCACGAGCAGTTCAAGGTGGATGGCCCCAAGGCGGTGGCCATGCGGGCCATGGAGATTCTGCAGGCGATTTACGAACGGGCCGACCGCCCGATTTCGCCCGACATGGTGCAGCTGATGCTGGTGGGCGACAACGGGGGTGAGGAAGCCCATGTCCCCAGCTTGCAGACCCGCCGTGCCGACCTGAAAGCCCGCACCCCGGTGCAAGCGGCCTATCTGGAAAGCATGGCCACCCACGACATCAGCTTTGGCATCGGTCCGGCGGGCACGGGCAAGACCTACCTGGCCGTGGCCTGCGCGGTGGACGCACTGGAGCGCGCCAGCGTGCAGCGCATTGTGCTGACGCGCCCCGCCGTGGAAGCCGGTGAGCGCCTGGGCTTTTTGCCGGGCGACCTGTCGCAAAAGGTGGACCCGTACCTGCGCCCGCTCTACGACGCGCTGTACGACCTGATGGGTTACGACAAGGTGCAAAAAGCCTTTGAGCGCAACGCCATCGAAATCGCGCCGCTGGCCTTCATGCGCGGTCGCACCCTGAACAACGCCTTTGTGATCCTGGACGAAGCACAAAACACCAGCACCGAGCAAATGAAAATGTTCCTGACCCGCATTGGCTTTGGGGCCAAGGCGGTGGTCACGGGTGATGTGAGCCAAATCGACTTGCCCAAAGGGCAGCTGTCTGGGCTGATCGATGCCGAGCGGGTGCTCAAGCGCGTCAAGGGCATTGCCTTCACACGCTTTAGCAGCGCCGACGTGGTGCGTCACCCACTGGTGGCGCGCATTGTGGACGCCTACGAGGCGCAAGGCAGCGCGCCACTGAGGGCGGGCATCAGCACCCGCCGAAAACCATTGGCCAGCGACGATTGAGCCGCTTGCATCGCATTGAAACAAGCTGCCCCAAGGCCCCTCCACACCGAAACCTGTATTGCCCATGCCTTTGCAACAACTTCAGCTGTCCCTGCAATTCGGTGACCTCCCCAACGCGGCACGCCACCGCGCTGCCTTGCCCCGCCATGCGGTCACCCGCGCCATTCGCCACGCCTTGGCCGATGACGCCGAGATCACGGTGCGCATCGTGGGCGAAGAAGAAGGCCGCGCGCTGAACAAGGCTTACCGCAAAAAGGACTACGCCACCAACGTGCTGACCTTTGACTATGCACAAGCGCCTGTGGTGGTGGCCGATTTGGTGTTGTGCGCACCCGTGGTGGCCCGCGAAGCCAAAGAGCAGGGCAAAACGCTGGCAGCGCATTACACCCATTTGCTGGTGCACGGCACACTGCACGCGCAAGGCTGGGACCACGAGACCAGCGCCGCCGATGCCGAGGAGATGGAAGCCTATGAGGTGGCCATCCTTGCCGGCCTGGGGCTGTCGAACCCCTACCTTTGATCAAAGATGGCCACGGCCTGGACGGCCCGGTGAATCGCTCGCTCAATAACGGTAGCCAATGCCCACGCCGTAGAGCAAAGGGTCCACCCGCAGGCGGCCCAAATTGCTGCCATCGGCATAGACATCGGTGCGGATGTAGGCTTTTTTCACATCCAGGTTGATCGACCAATTTTTATCGATCGGGAAATCCACACCGACTTGGAAAGCAGCTCCCCAGTTGTGGCTGTCCAAAGTGACCCCCGGTGGCAACGACACGCCACTGAAACGGGTGTAGGTGACGCCGCCACCCACATAGGGCTTGAAGCCATCAAAGTCCGTGAAGTGGTACTGCAGCATCAAAGTCGGCGGCGAATGCTTGAAAGAACCGATATCGGCGCCGTTGGAAAAAACCCTTTGCCGCTGGTTGGTGGTCAAGAAAAGTTCTGCGGCCAGGTTCTTGCTGAGAAAGTACGTGAAGTCCATTGCCGCAAAGGTTTTGTTGTCAATGGACAAGCCCAAAGGGGTGGTGTCCTTGTTGACACTGTCCAGATGCACGGAGCGCAAACGAATTTGCCAAGGGCTCTCGCCCAGGCCTTGAGCCATCGCACCCGTGACCGATCCCGCCAGCAACACGGCTGCCCACCAAGATTGTTTTTTCATGTCGATTTTCCTTTTGTAAGCGAGAGACAAACCTCTCGATTTCATTGGAATATCGACGGCGATGTGCAAACTTGAGGCACATCAATTGAACACAGCCCGGGACCTCAGCAGCATGCGCTTTTGCGCCACATCAAGGCCTTGCGTGGCGATTTCGCCCAGTGTGCGGCAAGCCACTGAACGGATGGGGCATTGCCATTCAAAGGCGACGCACGATCTCCAGCGTCGCCGCGCTCTGGTTCATGGTGTAGAAATGGATGGCGGGCACCCCGCCGTTGACCAACTGCTCGCACAAGTCGGCCACCACATCCAGACCAAAGGCCTTGATGGACTCGGTGTCGTCGCCATAGGCCTGCAGGCGCAGCCGAATCCAGCGGGGGATTTCGGCGCCACACGCATCCGAAAAACGCAGCAACTGCGAGGAACTGGTGATGGGCATGATGCCCGGCACCACAGGCACATCCACGCCCAGTTTGTAGGCATCGTCCACAAAGCGGAAATACGCGTCGCTGTTGTAGAAGTATTGGGTGATGGCCGAATGGGCGCCTGCCTTGACCTTGGTGGCAAAGGCCTGCAAATCGGCCTCGGGCGACTTGGCTTGCGGGTGAATCTCGGGGTAGGCGGCCACCTCGATGTGGAAATCGTCACCGGTCTCGGCCCGAATGAAAGCCACCAGATCGCTGGCGTAGTGAAACTCGCCTCCCGCGCCATAGCCGCTGGGCAGGTCACCGCGCAAAGCCACCAAACGCTTGACACCCATGGCTTTGAGTGTGGCCAGTTCGGCGCGCACCGAAGCTTTGGTCGCACCGATGCATGAAAAATGAGAGGCTGCTGGCACGCCTTCGGCCAGGATCGCACCCACCGTGGCAAAAGTGCCTTCTTGAGTGGAGCCACCAGCGCCATAGGTCACCGAACAAAACTCGGGCTTGAGGGCGTAGAGTTTTTCACGCACAGCGCGCAGCTTGTCTGCGCCCTCGGGCGTTTTGGGTGGGAAAAATTCCAGACTGATGGGCAGTTTCAAACCAGACATCGCTTCAAATTCCAATTCAGTAGTCGTTGGCCTTGGCATACGCCTTGGCGGCCAGATCGGCCTCGTGCGCTTGGCGCGCGCTGTCACGCGCAGGCTGCACCGCTGCCGGGTCAGGCCAGCAGGCCTGCACAAAAAATTCACGGTTGCCGTCACCGCCCTCGATCGGGCTGTCCAGCCAGGCCGTGACCTGCATGCCCAGACCGGCCAAGGCCGTGCGCAAGCGGTTTTCGATGAAAGGGTAATGGCTGTCGTCTTTGACGATGCCGCCCTTGCCCACCTGACCTGGCTGCAACTCGAACTGGGGTTTGACCAGCATCAGCAACTGACCGGTGGGCTTGAGCAAATGCACCACACCCGGCAGCACCAGGGTGAGCGAGATGAAAGACACATCGCCCACCATCAGGTCGAAGCCTTCCAAGGCCTCGGGAATGCGCTCGTCACCGGGCTCCAGCTCGCGCGCGTTCACACCCTCGATGCACACCACGCGCTCGTCGTCGCGGATGCGTGGGTGCACTTGGGCGTGGCCCACGTCAATGCCCACCACCTGCGCAGCACCTTGCTGCAGCAAGCAGTCGGTGAAGCCACCGGTGCTCTGACCCACATCCAGGCAGCGCAGGCCTTGCACTTGCACGCCAGTGGCCTTCAAGGCCCCTTCGAGCTTGAGGCCACCGCGCGAGACATAGCGCGATTCGGCGTCGTCGAGCAACTGCAAAGCAGCACCCTCGGGCACCTCGTCGCGGTTCTTCACCACCACACGCCAAACGCCGTCGGGCTGCTGCCACTTCACGCCCCCGGCAATCAATCGCTGCGCCTGGGAACGAGACGCGGCCAGGCCGCGCTCGACGAGAAGTTGGTCAATGCGCATTCAGCCGTTTTCAATAGCGGTAGGTGTCGGCCTTGTAGGGGCCGTTTTTCGACACGCCAATGTAAGCGGCTTGCTCGTCCGAGAGTTCGGTCAGCTGAGCGCCGACTTTCTTCAGGTGCAAACGGGCCACTTTTTCGTCCAAGTGCTTGGGCAACACATAAACCTTGCCGTTTTCGTACTGGTCTTGTTTGGTGAACAACTCGATCTGGGCGATGGTCTGGTTGGCAAACGAAGACGACATCACGAAGCTGGGGTGGCCAGTGGCGCAACCCAGGTTCACCAAACGGCCTTTGGCCAGCAGGGTGATCTTCTTGCCATCGGGGAAGATGACGTGGTCGACTTGTGGCTTGATCTCGTCCCACTGCAGCTTTTCCAGCGAGGCGACATCGATCTCGTTGTCGAAGTGACCGATGTTGCAGACGATGGCTTCGTCCTTCATGGCGGCCATGTGCTCGTAGCGGATCACGTTCTTGTTGCCGGTGGCAGACACAAAGATGTCGCACTTGTCGGCGGCGTATTCCATGGTCACAACCTTGAAGCCTTCCATCGCGGCTTGCAGGGCGTTGATCGGGTCGATCTCGGTCACCCAGACTTGGGCGCTCAGGGCGCGCAGCGCTTGGGCCGAGCCCTTGCCCACGTCACCGTAACCGGCGACCACGGCCACCTTGCCAGCGATCATCACGTCGGTGGCGCGCTTGCTGGAGTCCACCAAGGATTCGCGGCAGCCGTACAGGTTGTCAAACTTGCTCTTGGTCACCGAGTCGTTGACGTTGATGGCGCGGAACATCAGGCTGCCCTTGGCGGCCATTTCGTTCAGGCGCAACACGCCGGTGGTGGTCTCTTCGGTCACGCCGATGATCTGGGCACCCTTGCGGCTGTACCAGGTCGGGTCCACGGCCAGCTTGGCCTTGATGGCGTTGAACAGGCAGGTCTCTTCTTCGCTGGTGGGATTGGCGATCAAAGAGGCGTCTTTTTCGGCGCGCTTGCCCAGGTGCATGAGCAGGGTGGCGTCGCCGCCGTCGTCCAGGATCATGTTGGGGCCTTCGCCATCGGTGCCTGCGGGGCCAAAGTCAAAAATGCGGTGGGTGTAGTCCCAGTAGTCGGCCAGGGTTTCGCCCTTGATGGCGAACACGGGCGTGCCCTTGGCGGCGATGGCTGCAGCGGCATGGTCCTGGGTCGAGAAGATGTTGCAAGAAGCCCAGCGCACGCTGGCACCCAAAGCTTGCAGGGTCTCGATCAGCACGGCCGTCTGGATCGTCATGTGCAGCGAGCCGGTGATGCGCGCGCCTTTCAGGGGCTGCGCCTTGGCGAACTCTTCGCGGATGGCCATCAGACCAGGCATTTCGGTCTCGGCGATTTTGATTTCTTTGCGGCCCCAGTCGGCCAGGCCGATGTCGGCGATCACGCAATCGGCGTTCACGGCGGTGTTCAAACGTGCATTCATGTGTTCAGCTCCAAAGCAAATGTGAAAAGGCCACACGCATGGATGAAAGCACTGAATGGGAAAAACAGGCTCACCGCACGTCGTGTGGATGAGCGTCGTTGCTGTTGAAGTGTTCCGAGCCTCACGCTCCGCTGCCGACTTGTACACAAGCCAGGGGGCGCTGCAACGCTCCTCGGAAGTTTTGGATTATAGGCCACACCTCCAAAGCGGCTCAACGCCAAAAACATCAAAACAAACATATTCGTGCAGAATGGCAACCACTTCTTTGACCTCGCCTGGCCCGGCCTGACCATGTCCCCTCTCGAAAATCTGTTCTCTCAACACTGGCACCTGGGCGCCGTGGCGGCCGTGATGGTGCTGATTGCCCTGTCTTACCTGAGCCGCTTTGTCTGGCCCGCCCACCAGCTTGGCAAAACCCTGGCGCAGGTCAACCTTCAGCTGGCGCAGCGGCTGCAGGACAAGCAACCCGCCAGCCTGAACCTGCAAGACATCGAGCGCGAGGTCATGACCGACCCGCGGATGCAGCATGTCTGGCGTCAATATGCCCACACCTTGCATGCCCGCTGGATGCCTGCAGATGCAGGCCCACTGGGGCTGGCACGCGAACGGGTCAGCCAACTGTCGAAAAGCTTTTTTGCCGAAATGAGCGCCGCATCCAACGGTGGCCGCGTGGACCTGTCCGAGATCGAGCAAGTCACCCAGAACAACCCGCGCATGGCCGAACTCTGGCAAACCTACAACCAGGCGCTGCAGGCCCTGCAGGACATCGAAGCGGCCAGTCAACACCAGGCCGGTGGCTGGCAGGCCACTGCGCCGGCCGAACACCACTTCAGCGAACAGGCCCTGGTGGACTCGCCCCTGCAAACCCACTTTTACAAACACGTCCCCGGCATCCTGACCGGCGTGGGCATCATCGGCACATTCGCGGGTTTGATCAGCGGCCTGATGAACTTCGACGTGGCCAGCCCGGAACGCGTGCAACTGGCCCTCAGCCAGTTGGTGCAAACCGTGGGCCAGGCTTTTTTGATTTCGGCTGCGGCCATCACCCTGGCCATGGTGTTCACCTGGGTTGAAAAAGCCGTGCTCGCCGCACGCTATCGCCAGGTCGAAGACCTGCAGCAAAGCCTGGACAGCCTGTTCGCCCCCAAAGGCGGGGCCGAATACATGGAGCGCCTGACCCTGGCCACCGAAATGCAGGCGGCCCTGTCCTACAAAATCCTGGCTCAATTGCGTGGCAACGCGCCAATGGCCAAAAGCAGAACCCACTGAATGTTCGGCACCTCCCCCCCTCCGCGCCAACGACAGCAGGAAGAAGCCGAAAAACCCTTCTGGATTTCGTACTCCGACCTGATGACCGCTTTGATGGTGCTCTTCTTGGTGGCCATGGCGGTGGCTTTGCTCAGCGTGACCCAAGGCTTGCGCCAAATGGACGAAAGCCGCCAGTCTCGCGACAGCGCCATCCAAAGCTGCCTGACCGACCTGCGAGGCATCATCGAGCGTCCTGAATTCAAGGGCGTGCAACTGCGCGGTCAAACCCTGGACTTCGGCCCCCTGGCGGAATTTCGCAAAGACAGCAACGAGCTGGAGACCCAACGCATGGGCTTTTTGCGCCGCTTTGTGCCGCACATGCTCGAAGTCGCCCGCAGCGCGCCCTGCCAGGCCTGGCTCAAACGCTTCGTGCTGGAAGGCTATGCCAGCCCCGAAGGCTCTTACCTGTACAACCTGAACCTCAGCTTGGAACGCTCTCAGCGCGTGCTGTGCGTCCTGCTGGACGCCAAAGCCCCCGATGCGCCCAGTCTGGCCGACCGCAAGACCATCCGTGAAATGTTCTTTGTGGGCGGCTCCTCCTTCAACTCGGCCATCCTGAACCACCCCGAGAAAAGCCGCCGCGTCGAGCTGCGCCTGGAATTCAAGGACCTGCGCAAAACCTGCACACCAGGCACACCCGACTGCGAACCGGACGAAGCCCCGCCCATCCCCTGGGACGACGATTTCAAATGCCCGGTGGGCCACCGCTGACCTTCTGTGGGCGCGTGGCAAGCCTCTGCCCGGCGCAAAGCTGCTGATCCTCTGTAGGAGCTTGTCTGCAAGCGATGGCCCGTGGGCCTGCACAGACCGCTTCGCCAGCAGGCTGGCTCCTACAAAATGCACTTTGGGCAGTGCATTTGGAAAGCCTCTGGACCGGCGCCAGGCTGCTGGTCTTCTGTGGGAGCTTGCCTGCAAGCGATGGGCGGGGCGCTCAAACCCAGACAGCATCCCAATGAGAGTAGGCGCCAACTCTGTGGGTCAGGCCAGCCTTGACGGGATTACAGACGACATACCGCGCAAGCGCACGCAAATCCTCTTCACTTCGAACAGCGCGATCATGGAACCCCTTTTGCCAAAGCCTGGGGCCAATCGCCTTGGTGCACGCAGACTTCACACGTTGAACGCAACTCGACAGACTGTCGACCTCACCCAGCTGCATCAGCCAATGAAAATGATCAGGCATCACCACATAAGCCAAAGTTTGGGCCCGAGAGGACAGACTCTGAGACTGGAGAGTTCTGACCAATTGTCTCGCTGCGGTGAAATCCACAAACACCGGACGTCTTTGCGCCGTCACAGCAGTCACCAAATAGATGAAGCCCGCTTGCGAATACCGCCCATTTCGTAAGCTGCTTGAGTGCGGACTTTGCGTCATCTTCACCCCCTCCTTGAAAGGGCATCCCAATGAATGCAAGACTGCCCATCAAGCATTGACCGATCTCAAAACGATCTTTTTTCTGTGGCCGCTTCGCCACAAGGCCTTTGTGCCTTTGTGCCTTTATGGGAGCTTGCCTGCAAGCGATGGGCTGCGGACCTGCACAGGCCGCTTCGCCAGCAGGCTGGCTCCCACAAAAAGAAAGGCTCTTTGGCGCTTTACCGCAAGGCCTTTGACCCCTTTGTGGGAGCTTGCCTGCAAGCGATGGGCTGCGGACCTGCACAGGCCGCTTCGCCAGCAGGCTGGCTCCTACAAAAAGAAAGGCTCTTTGGCGCTTTGCCGCAAGGCCTTTGTGGGAGCTTGCCTGCAAGCGATGGGCTGCGGACCTGCACAGGCTGCTTCGCCAGCAGGCTGGCTCCCACAAAAAGAAAGGCTCTTTGGCGTTTTGCTTCGCCAGCAGGCTCGCTTGTGCACCGTCAATTTCGACTGGCGACTGACGCTTGCAGATTGGAAAGCAACCGCTGGCTCATGGCCCGGTAAAATTGAGGCTTCAGCCAGCTGCTCCATGCCTGGCGACCACGGGCGCCGCTTCTCGCCCGCACGACCTCAGGACCCCTTGTGACTTACGCCAACGAGACCCGGCGCCGCCGGACTTTTGCCATCATTTCCCACCCCGACGCGGGTAAAACCACGCTGACCGAGAAGCTGCTGCTGTTCTCCGGCGCGATCCAGATCGCCGGCTCGGTCAAGGCCCGCAAGGCATCGCGTCATGCGACGTCGGACTGGATGGAAATCGAAAAGCAGCGCGGCATCTCGGTGGCTTCGTCTGTGATGCAGATGCTGTACCGCGAGCACGTCATCAACCTGCTCGACACCCCCGGCCACAAAGACTTTTCCGAGGACACCTACCGCGTGCTGACTGCGGTGGACTCTGCCCTGATGGTCATTGACGCGGCCAACGGTGTGGAAGCGCAGACCCGCAGATTGATTGAGGTCTGCCGTCAGCGCGACACACCCATCATCACCTTCGTCAACAAGATGGACCGCGAAGTGCGCGACCCACTGGACATCCTGGACGAAGTCGAGCGCGAGCTGGGCATGCCTTGCGTGCCCATGACCTGGCCGGTGGGCCAGGGCAAGAGTTTTGGCGGCATCGTCAACCTGCGCACGCAGGCCATGACGGTGTTTGACTCCGGCAGCGAACGCCTGCCGCAAGACTTTGAAACCATTCCGCTGACCGAGCAAGCCCAGCTGGCCGAGCGCTTTGGCCTGGAGTGGCAAACCGCCATGGACAGCATGGAACTGGCCACCGGCGCATCGCCCGCGTTTGACGAAGAAGCCTTTTTGGCAGGCAAACA
>JACCDH010767928.1_pt1 | contig 10766 bp, 9 predicted proteins | sample 7442481 | NCBI WGS metagenome assembly JACCDH01 (sample SAMN15323433, study PRJNA562643) | freshwater metagenome | isolation source: river surface water | place: USA:Blue River Watershed | collected 2017-08-15
AAGTCAAGCTGGCGCTACTGCCAGAAGCTATTGAGAATGAGAGGTTTGCTGTTTGAGTGATAGTGCCATCAGCAATAATCTGGACGCTAATACCGCTATTGATTGCCGTCTGAATTTGTGCAGCACTGATATTGGTTTGATTGGTGAATAAAAGCGGGTCTGATCCAGTTGAAGTACCTGCAGTGGTATTAATCGTAACGTTGGTTGGATCCAATAACCACATTCCCCCTCTTCCGGCATTGATGCTCGATAGCATGTTCAGGGTTTGGCCAGAAGTTTCAATAAAGCCACCTTGCTGGTTGGTGGGGTTGGGATCTAGTTGGGCAGTATTAAAGCTGGTGTATTGATCTAGGTTGGCTACTAAAGCAAAAGGCAATGTGCCGTGTTGTGCATCATTGCCTATTAATATTTGTCCACCGTGGGTATAGCCAGTTGCTTCAAAGGTGCTGCTATCAGTGCTTACCTCGTTGCTGGCTGATGCCCCAATGCTACCGCCACGGCCCGTTGAGCCGTTAGTTTGGATTAATGCGTTTTGGATGATCAGATCGCCTTGATTGGCAATCAGGGTAATAGCGCCACCATCGGTGGTGCCATTGGCTTGTGAGAGTGCTTGGTTAAAGTGTAAGTCGTTTGCTGCAGTCATCAAGAGTGTGCCTCCCCTGCCATTACCACCATTGGCTTGGATACTTGCACTACTCCAAAGAGCATCATTAGCCGCGATCGCGATCACGCCGCCTTCATCACCATTGGCTTGGACGATTGCTCCAGCTTGGAGGGTAATGGTGTTTGCTGTGAGTTTGATGCTACCGGCTGCTCCCCTGTTTGCTAGGGTGCTAGCTGATAGTCTGCCAGAGACATAAATGGCTTGGCCTAATAACTCCATGGCATTGCCAAGAGAGCCTGGGTTGGCATTACTCAGATAGCGATTGGTTTGGATAGTGCCAGCACTATAGATGGTCTGCGCTTGCACAGTAACCTTGCTAGCAGCAATGGTAGTGCCCACATTGAGGTAAGCAATCGAGGATCTGATGATGACATCAAGGTTTTCACCACGGATATCAGCATTGAGGTTAAAGATGCCCGAAGCCGATAAGGTTAAGGTCGTCAGATTAGTACCGCTTTTGAGGATATCGGCGCCACTAACAATGATCAGACTACCACTACCGTTTTGAGTACAACTGCCAATGGGGCAAGATGTCGTATTGGCATTAACTTCAATGGTGACGTTGTTATTAGTGAGCGCTGCAGAGATCATATTGGCCGCCGCAGCATCGATCGTGAGATCAACTGGATCTAACAGCCAAGTACCAGTCTTGCCATGCAGGGCGCTGGTGTTGAACTGGGCAGAAGCAGCAAGTGCTACTGTCCCTTTAGAGCTGGTTTCGATAAAGCCGCCATTGCCTGATTGCAAGCCGCCCATCGATTTGAGGATACCCGCGACCGTGGTCTTGACTTCTGACCAGATGGCGATGACCCCGCCATTACCTGCTTGGGTAGCTGAAGTGTCTAGTAGAGCATTTTCTTGAAGGGTGACTGTTTTGGCCATTTGCTTAATGCTTGAGGCTGCTTGGGCGTTGGCTTTGATAGCTGCCTCAGCCTGCGTATTGCTGAGTAGGCTTGGGTTTTGAGTATTGACTTGTGCGCCACCAGTCACTTGAGTGCTAGCTAAACCCACATTGACTTGACCGCCACCTTGAGCACCAGTTGCAGTAGTTTGGGAGCTTGTGGCAAGCGTAATGTCATTGCCCACAATATTGACCTGGCCACCCTCTTTGTTTTGGCTATTGGCTGATACCTTACCTGCTTGGGTGACGGTATTGGCCACCAGTTCAATCACGCCGCCGTTGTTCACTAAGCTATTGGCGGCGATTTTGCCGGTATTTTTAATGACTGAGCCCATTAAGTGATTTGCAGCCCCGGCTGCCATAACCACTAATCCACCATCCACCTCAACAACATGCCGGTTTTCAAGCAAGGCTTTGTAGCTTGGCACATCGACCTTAACGCTAATCAAGGAATTGCCCTTGAAATCGAGTGTAATTTGTTCGCCAGCAGCAACTGCTACTGCACCGCTACCTTTTCTTGCTAGGAGGTAACCCTGATTGCGCACTTCCGGAGCGAGCAAAGCAATGTAACCACCCTCAACATTGGTAGTGATTTTTCCGTCATTAATAATTGCACCTTGACCATTGCCCTTGAATGTAGATTTGCCATCCATAAATTCTTTATTAGCAATATCTAAAGTGGATGCCACTACGCCTGCTGCATCAACTTGCGACCCCTTACCAAAAGTTACACCATTTTGATTAACCAAAATGACTTGTCCATTTGCTTTAACAGCGCCTTCAATTACAGATGCATTTGATCCGGTTACGCGATTCAAAATAACTGCATTTTGATTTGGTTGATTAAAGTTCACTTGGGCATTTTTTCCAACGTTAAAACTATCCCAATTAATCACTGCGCGTTGTGAAGTTTGATTCACATTCATCGTTGCAGAATTAGCGGTTGATGTTTGAGAAATCGTTGCTTGTCCTGCGACAACTTGTCCACCGGTTGGAAGAGCATTTACCGCTGGTGAATTTGTAGTTACTGATGATGTTTGCGCATGCACCAATTGAAAATTGAGTAATGTAAATGCAGAAAGTACGAATGCAAAAATCCTTGCAGAAAATACTTCTGCAAGGAAATTATTCCTCGAAATAATTGATACTGGGCGCGACCCAACACCAAGACGTTTTTGCACTGACTTCTCTTCTTACCCTAGGGAGGAGAATTATGTCAAAAATGGTGTTTTTTCTGAATTAGCCCAAGGGTGAATACGTCGAAAGGCTTGAAGTAAAAGGACTTTTTATATCCTTTTTTGCATCGGCAGATTTAAAAGTTATAACTCGCTGAAATCCAGCCTCTTGGTTGGGTAGTTGTGCCATCTGTATTTACTGGCTGACCTGCATAACTATAGAGTGGATTTTGTCCTACTTTCCATGCAACAGATGCATTGATATTCCAACCTTCGTATCCCCACTGTAAGCCAAGACCAGCACCCATCAGTGAGTACGTATTGTTAGCGTTAGTCAAGCCTTGCCAATTCGGATACAGGTTCTTATATTGCTGCACCACACCTGCATCAAAGAATGATGTGATCGTTAATTTTTCTTTCAGTTGATGGCGTAATTCCATGGTGAAAATTCCGCCTTGTGAACCACCAGATTGTGCAACTGGATATGCGCGAACTCCATAGGGACCACCCAAATAAAATTGTTCAGCAGAGTTCAAATTGGTGGATGCAAATTGACCAGAAATTGCGCTGTAAAAAGTAGTGCTTCCATCTTCAACAATTTGCTGATTTCGGTTCGCAGAAAATGTCATTTTCGTGAAGTTCGACGGAGTGATGTATTGGTAAGTTGCTGGATTAGAATCCGGCACGTAATACATACTGTAATAAGCCTGACTTGTTGAAGAAATATCTAGGTGGCCAAGGACCAAAGTTACCGATCCAGAATTGATCGCTCCAAAGCCAAAATTATCAATGAAATTTCCGGATAAACCGGCTGATAAATTATTGATGTTGTACGAGCTTGTTACAGCATTCGTAGCCATGTTTTTATTGGTATAACTTTTGATATCGTAATTGACAGTTCCGTTCAAATTAGCACCCTGACTTCGCACCAAAGGATAGGCGGCGCTCAGCCCCGTTGTCCATGCATCACCAGTACCACCGTTATAAGTGTAATTACTCACGTTTTTGTAGTTTAAGAAGGTTCCAGCAATACCTAAACGCAAACCACTTGGTGAGACCGGCAAAGAATAGGCTCCCTGAACGTACTGCGACCCCTCTGAAGCTATGCCATTAACTGATACTGAATCCCCATACCCCATTGGATTGTTCAAAGTCAGGGCAAATACCCCCTGATTTGCCCCAGTAGTTCTACTACCGTAGTTATTTGCTTCTACACGGCCCTGCAAAATACTAGGCTGGGTTAACTGCAAGCGGATATCTACTTCACCATCATTCTGGCCCTGCTCTAACTGACTGGACACCATGACCCCAGGAGTTTCATTCAGAATGACGATAGCACGCTCAAGATGCTGCATATTTAATGTTTCACCGGGTGCATTGGCATAGGTAATGTACTGAGCAGCACGCTCTTTATCAAACCGGGTCTCACCCTGAGGGGTATCCACCGTAACCTTTCCAAGCTTAGCCTCAGTAATAATAATTTTGACCACTCCATCAGCAATCTTCTGTGGCGGCAATATTGCTTGAACGGTGAAGCCCTTTTGACGGTATAGGGTTTGGATGGCATCACACGCGCTTTGTAAATCTTCAAAAGTGACTGGCCTGCCCACCCATGCCTTCAAGAGACTTTGAACTTCAGCCTCCTGCAAAATCTTGACGCCTTCAAGCTGAAATTGATTCACGGTAAAGCGAACCTCGCCCTCTTTAGCTTGACCGCTAGGGCCAGAAGTTCCACGCTCTGGTTCGGGTAAGGCTAGCGGCGAAGGTAATGGGAGTTGCTTTTCTAAACCCTGCTGCAAAGCGCCAGCATCTATCGGGGGCGGCGCATTAACTTGAGCAAGTGAACTTGAGGCGGAGAAAACACCCAAAATCACCAAAAAAAATGTGGGGATTTTGGAACGAGAAAAGGTGGCGACTGATTTCACAAGAAATATCCAGAAAAACTTATTCCCCCCAAGGGAAATAACATTAAAAATATCTAGTAAATTTAATGGTTTACGAGCGAGATTCCCATTAGCTATGGGGCTAATAAGAATATCGCCAGATTTCAATTTCCCAATACAGAAAACAACTCTGAACAGGCTAAAATTACCCATGACTTCAACTGTTAGCGCCCCCATAGCCTTTGATTACCCCCAGCAAAATGCTGCTGGTGTGACCTGTACCGCCCAAGCCTGGGCTAAAACACCCCCTCCATTGCATGGAGAACATAAATCTGCAGTGATTGCACGTATTAAGCAGTTACTGATTGAGAAAGATGCTGCATTGGTAGCGCACTACTATGTCGATGGTGATATTCAAGATTTGGCTTTAGCAACAGGTGGTTTTGTTTCTGACTCTTTGGAGATGGCTCGCTTTGGCAAGAATCATTCAGCCAAGAATTTGATTGTGGCTGGTGTGCGCTTCATGGGTGAGTCTGCCAAGATTCTCAGCCCTGAGAAGCGCGTCTTTATGCCGGATTTAGAGGCTACCTGCTCTCTCGATTTAGGCTGTGATGCAAATCACTTTGCTGCATTTAGAGCTTTGCATTCTGACCGTACAGTGGTGGTCTACGCTAATACCAGTGCCGCTGTTAAAGCACAAGCTGATTGGATGGTGACCAGTTCATGCGCCTTGGCAATCGTTCATCAATTACATCTTGAAGGTAAGAAAATTCTTTGGGCACCTGATCGTCATTTGGGTCGCTACATTCAGGAGCAGACTGGCGCAGATATGTTGCTATGGAATGGCGCCTGCATTGTTCATGATGAATTTAAAGCCGTTGAATTAGAAATGTTGATGGCGGCACATCCTAATGCCATGGTTCTAGTTCACCCTGAATCTCCCCAAGCTGTAGTCGACCTTGCAGACGTTGTAGGCTCTACCTCCGCCATGATTAAGGCTGTAGTGGAAGGCAGTGCTAGCGAATATATTGTGGCCACGGACAATGGCATCTTGCATCGTATGCGTCAGCTGGCTCCAAATAAGATTTTGATTGAGGCCCCCACTGCTGGCGATAGCGCCACCTGTAAGAGCTGTGCGCACTGCCCTTGGATGGCCATGAATGGTTTGCAGGGAATTTTGGATTGTTTAGAGAATGCTTCTGGTGAAATCTTCATTGATGAGCCTATTCGTGTTGAGGCGCTAGGCTGTATTGAACGCATGCTCGACTTCACTACAAATCACCCCGATCTCTTGGCTAAAGCACAGCATGGCTTTGTCAAGAATATCGGTGTGGCTTAGTTGCCTGTTGTTATCTTTTGATTTTTTCTTAATGTAGATCGATTTATTCATGTTTGAGTACAACGAGACTTTAGAGCAAGCCCGTCAACGCAATATTCATGATGCTTTGATGGAGGATATTGGCACCGGTGACTGGACTGCGATGTTGGTTCCCAGTAAGCCTGTTCATGCTCAGCTCATTGTTCGCCAAGAGGCGGTGCTATGTGGAGTAGATTGGTTTGAGGGCACACTCAAGAAACTAGATCCCAATGCAAAAGTCACCTGGCATTACTCAGAGGGTGATTTAATGAAGCCCGATAGCAAAGTCTGTGACATTGAAGCTGACTCACGTGCCCTCCTTTCTGCCGAACGTCCCTGCATCAACTTCCTACAAACCCTCTCTTGGACTGCCAGTATTGCGCGTCAGCATGTGGAGGCAATTGCGGGTGTAAGCCCCAATCCTAATGGCTGCGCGGTGCTAGATACCCGCAAAACAATTCCTGGGTTACGTCGTGCTCAAAAGTATGCAGTGCTAGTAGGTGGCGGTCAAAATCAACGCCTGGCTTTATGGCATGGCATTCTGATTAAAGAGAATCACATTGCCGCTGCTGGTAGTGTCGCTGCCGCCATTCAAGCGGCGCAAGCTCTTAACTCGGGAGTGGATATTCAGGTAGAGGTCGAGAATTTTGCTGAGCTTGAAGAAGCCTTAAATGCGGGTGCAAAAAGCATCTTGATTGATAACTTCACCACTGAACAGATGAAGGAAGCCGTTGCCTTTACTAAGGGCCGTGCCCTACTCGAGGCATCCGGTGGTATTAACCTAGATCAGATGCGTGCGATTGCCTCCACCGGCGTTGATCGCATCTCATTAGGAAAGCTGACGAAGGATATTCAGGCAGTGGATTTCTCGATGAGAATTTTATAAGTCAATCCCCCTATTCCCGGATCAACATCAAGACTATTCTTTGATTCCTTGATCATCAATAGTTAAAATCGCTTATCTAACCAAGCATTAACGCTCAACCCCCTTTTTTTTATTAATTTCCCAAACTCCCTGTGAGTTTTTTTAAACATAAATGTATAAAATTTGATACAATTGAGAAAGATAATAGAAAAACCAATTGAATGGTGGGGCACATCATTCAAAGATATTAAAGACGATGGAATCTTTTCATTGGCAGCTAGAAAAGAGGCTGGGCATCAATTGCACCAAGTTCAAATGGGGCTTGAACCTGATTGCTGGAAACCATTTGAAGATATTGGGGCAGGCACAAAAGAGATACGCATCAATCTTGAGGATGGCTGGTACAGAGTAATGTATGTAGCGAAGTTTTACGAAGCAGTATATGTTTTACATTGCTTTAAAAAGAAATCGCGAACTACAAGCAAGAAGGATAAGGACATAGCAATCGCGAGATATAAAGAGGTAGTAGCGAAAAGGAATAGCAAATGACCAAACACATCAAATCCGCACATACAACAAATGTTGGCGACAATATTTTCTTGGATCTTGGGTTCTCGCCAAAAGAAGCGGCTGCATTGCATGCCAAATCAAAAAAAATAATCTCCAAAAAAATGGCGATAAAAGAATCGCTAATGACTGAGCTCTCAACCTGGATTGATGAAAGAAATTTAAAACAACATGATGCAGCGATTATTCTAGGGGTTAGTCGGCCACGAGTTTCTGATGTTGTTCACAAAAAAACTGTCAAGTTCACTATAGACGCACTTGTAGACATGCTAGCTAGAGCAGGAAAGCAAGTTGAGTTTGCCGTGAGGTAGAAATACCCAATACAGTCAATGCTGAATTAGAGCTTTTATCCCACAAAAATCATGGACTTAACTATTTTATGAAACGAACCCTCACAACCCCTTATGACGTAGTTGAGCACTTGCGCAATGATGAAGATGCGATAGCGTATCTTAAAGCGGGGAAAGAGGAGGGTTATGGAGATACCCAATTTCTAAAGCTAGTTCTTGAGGATATCGATAGGTTCATCGAAATAAGCAATCAAGGATGCGCATTCAGACAGCACACCTGAGGAAATATATTGCAGATGCCGCATTGAAAGGCGATCTATAATTTTTTAGGTCTCAAGAGTTTCTGAAGTGCCTTCAGCCTGAGGCGTCAGAATAGTCGGATAAGAAACCGCCCAAGTGCCTGGGTAATCACGACTGTAATGCAGTCCCCTACTCTCTCTACGCATGAGGGCTGATCTCACAATCAGCTCTGCACATTCCAGTAGGTTGCGTAACTCGATCAAGTCGCGCGTAACTTTAAAGTTGGCGTAATACTCTTGCACTTCGTATCTAAGGAGTTTGATACGGTGTAATGCACGCTCTAGCCTTCGATTGGTTCTCACGATACCAACGTAATTCCACAACAATGAACGCAGCTCATCCCAGTTATGGGCAATAACGACTTGCTCATCAGCATCTTCCACTTGACTCTCATCCCAGAGTGGCAGTTTTGGCATTAATGGTGTTTTGAGTTGAGAAATATCTTCAGCAGCAGCTTTACCAATCACCACACACTCTAGCAATGAATTGCTGGCCAATCGATTAGCGCCATGAAGCCCCGTATAGGTCGCCTCACCGACAGCATATAAGCCTGGCAAGTCCGTTCTTCCTTTGAGATCTGTCACCACACCGCCGCAGGTGTAGTGCGCTGCAGGCACCACAGGTATGGGTTCTTTGGTGATATCCAGACCCAGAGTCATACAACGGGCATAGATCATTGGGAAATGCTCTTTAATAAATTCTTCACCCAAATGGGTGGCATCCAAATGCACGTAATCTAAGCCGTGCTTCTTCATCTCAAAGTCAATGGCTCGGGCAACAATGTCACGAGGAGCCAACTCATTGCGCTCATCATGCTCAGGCATAAAGCGCGTGCCATTTGGCAGCTTGAGTAAGCCACCCTCTCCCCGCATTGCTTCGGTGATCAGGAAGGTGCGATCACTCGGGTGATACAAGCATGTCGGATGAAATTGAATAAATTCCATATTACCGACACGGCAACCTGCACGCCAAGCCATAGCAATGCCATCGCCAGTAGCAGTATCAGGATTGCTCGTGTAGCGATAGACCTTACCCACACCACCAGTGGCTAATACCACTGACTTGGCTTCAATTGTTTCTACGCGATTGTTTTGAATATCTAAGGCATACACACCGTAGCAACGATTGGGCTTAGTGCGCTGCGTCTTTACATCTAGATGGCGATTGGTAATCAGATCTAAAGCAATCCAGTGCTCCAAGATCTGAATATTTTTATGTGCCCTAGCTTTATCCAGAAGCACTTCATGAATTGCTTTACCCGTAGCATCTGCAGCATGCGCAATACGACGGTGGCTATGGCCGCCCTCGCGAGTTAAATGCAAACCCATTGGTCCTGACTCATCGGTAGTAAACGGTACACCCTGCTCTACCAACCAACGAATTGCTTCGGCACTTTCTTCAGCGATATAACGTGCGGTTGATTCGACTACGAGACCTGCGCCTGCATCTAAGGTGTCAGCCACATGAGAATCAATACTGTCATGCTCTTTATCCACCACCCCCACGATGCCACCTTGCGCCCAAGCCGTTGCTGCCTCACCAAGGCCACGCTTGGCCATGAGTATCACCGGCTGGGATTGGGCCATGTGTAGCGCTACGGTTAGACCAGCTAAGCCTGCTCCAATAATGAGAACAGGAAGCTCTGCTTTGCTATCAGCTTGGGGTGTTGAGGGTTTTGAACTAGCCATGGAGGGTTAATTCTAAAGGGCAATCATGATTTGGGTATTTTTATCCCGTTAATCAGTCGCGCGAGGGATAAAAGGTATAAATCCCTTACTTTTCGCCTCACTAAGAGACGTCAAACACTCAGCCACAAAGGTGGTTGGCAATTCTGGATTTTCTATACATGCCTTACCTAGCCTTACCCAAAAATTAACTTGCTGATCAATAGCATGAATATTGCTTTCCTTGCGAAGCAGTGCCAGCATATGCCCACTTAAATTCAAATGAACTAATTGCGACATATTTACACTATTGAAAGAAGTGCCTTAGCCTTACTTCGCACCTCAGCAAGGGCAAAAGTACTGACTGCACCCTTATATTTCGCTTTTCGAGTTTTCCAATCCAAGGACTTAACTTGATCAGAAAGAATCGCGGATTGAATGCCATCAATTTCCACCAAAACTTCAAATGGATAGCCCTTAATTTTCGTAGTCAAGGGGCAACAAATCATCAAATTTGTTTTCTTGTTATACGCTTCTGGCGTTAAAACCACTGCGGGACGTCGCCCGGCTTGTTCGTGTCCAGATTGAGGATCAAACTCTAACCAAACAATATCTCCCGCATTTGGAGTATAAGTCTTAGCCATCAGAGTAATTCTTCACCTACCGGCCCACCAAAATCATTTTCATGATGAAGATTTTTCGCAGTTATCCCAGCTAGCAATTCATCAAGCTGGTATTCCTTCTGAACAATCGGCTCAATAACGATTCGACCTCTCTGAACCTTAACCGAGACAAGCTGATCAATATTCAAGTGGGCAGACTTCATGACAGCAGTATTTAGACGCAACGCGGGACTATTGCCCCACTTTTTAATAATGGTTTGCATGGATGCACCCTTCTTTAAAATGTATCTACATTGTATCTACACTTCTACAGATGGTCAAACCTAAAAATAAAAACCCCCACCTTAAAGTGAACTGACCCACAAAAGTTGGACAGTTTAATTAGGTTACCAGAAGGGATTGAGTTCGGTAATTAACCGGGCTCAATCCCTTTAGTTTTTGTTTAATTCGATCATGGTTGTAGTAGTGGATATATTC
>JACCDH010991780.1_pt1 | contig 10765 bp, 13 predicted proteins | sample 7442481 | NCBI WGS metagenome assembly JACCDH01 (sample SAMN15323433, study PRJNA562643) | freshwater metagenome | isolation source: river surface water | place: USA:Blue River Watershed | collected 2017-08-15
TCCGGCTTATTGGTGGTCATGATGAAGTCAGTTGCTTTTGCAAATGCCCTAAAAGGGTTTGGCTAATAATGTCTATATTGTCCTTGATCCCAAGGGTTTGCATATCAACCGTCCTCAAGCCCTCATACCCACATGGGTGAATACGGGAAAAAGCCTCTAAATCAGTCGATACATTCAGAGCAAGGCCATGATAGGAGCATCCTTTTGAGACTTTCAGGCCCAAAGCAGCAATCTTTGCACCCCGATACTCCGATGAAACTGGACTCTCCTGGGAAATATAAATACCTGGGGCACCAGCATGTCTTTCTGCCTGAATACCAAAATCAGCCAGAGTGTCAATTAAAGCTTGCTCAATTCGGGAGACAAGCTCTTTTACAAAAATCCCTAAGCGCCGGAGGTCGAGCATTAGATACGCCACGATTTGACCAGGGCCATGATAAGTAATCTCACCGCCTCGATCCACCTGCACTAAGGGAATTTGATTGCTAGGGGAATGTAAATTACTCGCATCGCCCGCCAAACCCAAAGTGAATACTGGCGGATGCTCCAAAATCCAAATTTCGTCTGGAGTTTCAGCATCTCGCTGCTGCGTAAAATCGCGCATCGCTTGATAGGTAGACTCGTAATCAGCTACCCCTAAATTTTTTACTAAAAAACTCATGCAAATAATTTAGAGGACAACACTAACCAAAGGATGCGTGGATAAAGTGCGATACAGCTCATCTAATTGCTCGCGGCTGGTTGCAGTAATCGGCAAAGTAATACCTAGATAATTTCCATCTTTAGAAGGTCGTTGTTCAACCTTGCTCTCATCAAGAGTGGGGTCAAATTGACGGGCAATGTGCAAAATTGCTGGCAAGTATTCTGGATTGGTTTTACCCATCACCTTAATAGGAAACTCAGATGGATATTCGATAAGAGATTTTTTATCTTCAGTCATGTATTGATCTTTCTAATTTGCTTGGTAGTTTATTGATTGCGATGATCAGGCATACCTAACCAAGCACCGGTGATGATGTTACGTATGCAATGTAGACGTCGGTGGAAAAAATGATCTGCGCCTGGCACTACCTGAACAGTTAATTCTTGAGGACGCGCCCAATCTAAGACATCGATCAAGGGAATAGTTTCATCCACCTCGCCATGAATCAAAATCGTATCGGCAGGTACAGGTGCCAAGACCCACTTACCTGCAGCACTTCCGACCATGACGAGTCGTTCAGCTGGGCGTCCAAGTTCTGACAAACGTTGCACTAAATGAGTCCCAACAAAACTTCCAAATGAGAAACCAGAAACCACTAAAGGCAAAGTATTTGCAGTCTGGGTCCACGCTTGTTGTGAGCTAGCTTCAAATTGATTCCAGCTTGAGGGAGTTCGCATCCAATCAGTGACATGCAGTAGATCTTCCAACTCGCCAATACCGTCATCATGAACACCAGCAGTGGCCCCTACGCCTCGAAAATTCGGACGAACACTGACGTAACCCAACTGATTAAAAGCACGCGCCATGGTTTGTGCGACTTTGTTATCCATCGTTCCACCCATTAACGGATGAGGATGGGCAACTAGGGCTAAACCCCTCACTAAAAAATCAGTATTCGTTTTTAACTCATCCGGTAGGTCAATCGACATTTCGATTTGACCCACAACACCATCAATATGAATGATTTTTGTACGACTATTCATGGAAACGCTTTCTGAAATCTTTTTAAGCTAACTGCAAACGCTCTACTGGGCGCCCCTGCACTAAGTGTGACTGAATAATTTCTTCAATATCTTCAGTGTCGACAAATGTGTACCAAATACCCTCTGGATAAATTACTGCTACCGGTCCATCAGCGCAGCGATCTAAACATCCTGCCTTGTTTATGCGAATTTTTCCTGGGCCTGATAAACCCAACTCTTTCACACGACTTTTTGCATACTCAAATAATGCAAATGCATTATGACGATCGCAACAATCTTCGCCATTCTTACGCTGGTTTAGGCAGAAAAAAACATGGTGTTTAAAGCTCATACATTATCTCAATCAAGTTTTTGAATTAAAGGTAGTCCGATTTCGGAGTGCCCAAATTAACGCCAATGGCAACCATACTACTGAAACCCACTGCATTAGTTCATTAAAGTGTAATAGCCGGCCCTGGTACCACTGCCGTAATGTCAAAATGAAGTAAGGATTGTCTGGTAAGAGATTAATTGCCAGGGTTGCACTCAACAAACAAGTGATCGCAAGCCAAACTTTATTGCTGACAGATAACCGCAGGGCCCATTTCAGCAGCAGGCTTCCCAGCACCATCCCCCAGATAGCGCCAGCCGTGAGCCACAGCAAGCTAAATACTGCTCCGAATTGCAATGCCGTAAAGGCAATTTTTACTATAACGGTGAAGCAAAGCAAGCCATTCAAGATTTTCCACTGGGGAGCTTTTGTACGCATCCCTAGCGATAGTAAAAGCCCGGCACCCAACCAGCAGACCGCTGTAATGATGGATTCCTGTACAACATGGTTTATCACCATAGTTCCCCAGTCAACCGAGGCAAAAATCGCATGTCCCCATACTCCCGTTCCAAGCCAAGAACTCTGCGGGTAGATCTGAGTCCAAGGAAAAAGTAGAAACAGGGCGCAAGCGGCCCAGTTCAATCCAAACCATTGGTCAAAACGACGGCGCACCACACTACCAGAGAGCCACTGAGGACCTAAGGGGATAGCCAGTAGGCCGCCTAACAAAGCGCCCAATACATTGGCCCACCAATCCATTTGGCTCGGTATCCGGGTGGGTAGCCAGGTTTGCAAGGACTCCACGCTCAATGCTAAAACTGCACTCAAGCCCAAAGCAATTCCTAAGGCAACAAAATTACGCCAACGCGGATAACAGGCAAAGACCAACATAAATCCCAGGGGGATATAGGCCAAGATATTGACCGAGACATCAAATAGCGTGATGAAGCGAGGCAAAGGGGCTTCTAACCACGCAAATGCAGCAATACCATTGTCAAAGTGGAAATCAAAGGGATTGAGGCTGACATAAAGGATTAAAAGCGCGTAACTCAAACTAATGGCCCTGGCTAAAGGCATCGCCTGGAGAGGCCAAACAAACTTGCGAGGACGCTGATCTTCGTGATGCATTCCCTTATTCTAGGTCAGCTAGGCTAGATCTTTCTACAATAGGAAAATGAATCCGAATTGCATCCTAGAACGTGTTGCTTGCACTAAATCGACCAATGATGATTTATTGGCCCGCTGGCGCGCAGGGGAATTAATCGATCCTGTTGCTCGCATTGCCCACGAGCAGACTTCTGGCAAAGGCAGGGCTGGAAGGGCTTGGCTTTCCAGCCCACAAGACACCCTATGCTTTTCCTTGGCCTACCCATTCAATAAGCGCCCTAATGAGCTTAGCGGACTCAGTTTAGTAATAGGGCTGGCAGTCGTCTCCGGCATTGCTGAGGCTCTAGGAACCAATGAACACGCACTCTATCAGCAAGGTTTAAGGCTTAAGTGGCCAAACGATTTATTGCTAAATCATTCCAAACTTGGTGGCATTCTGATTGAAGGTGGGCAAAGCAACCCAAGCTCACCTACGTGGATGGTGATCGGGCTGGGCCTAAATCTACGCAATGCATTAGTGCTTGCAAAGAATCTGGATACCCAATCCTCACTTGGTGTTGCTGCTTTGGATCAACTCGTTCCCCACCAAATACCTCTTCCTGATACTGAGTTTATTTGGCTAAAACTCATTGATTCATTTGAAAAGCATTTAGCTCAATTTAAGCAACATGGATTTGGCTATTTTAAAAATTCATGGGCGCAGTGGGATGCATATAACAATCAATCTGTTTGCATATCAGGCGCAGGCAAAGAGTCTATCATCGGAATTTCTGCTGGTGTTGATGACGCTGGCGCACTGATCCTAAAGCAGCAGGACAAATCCATTGTCATTCATGCAGGCGATGTTTCTTTGCGAGTGCAATCATGAGTCTCTATTTAGTTTTTGATCTTGGTAATACTCGGCTGAAGTGGGCCGCCGTCGAATCAACACAAAACATTTCAGACCGCAACAAAAAACTGTGGGCATATTCTGGATCGATTAGCAACAAGTCATTCAAATCACCCGAACTACGAGCTGAACTATCCGACTATATTTCTAAAACATTACCAAAGCCAGATGCAATTGCATTTTGCTGTGTGGCTGGCAATACTGCCATTGAAAATCTACGCAGCCTATTTCCGCAATGGCAAGAACTTGAGTGGAAGCAGCTTTCAGGTGGCAGTACTTATGAGGGTGTACGCACACTCTATCAAGACCCAAGCAAGCTGGGTGCGGACCGATGGGCTGCACTGATTGGGGCAAGAGCACTCTCCAATACCAATACGCTGGTGATTAACGCTGGAACTGCCACGACCATTGACCTACTGGGCGGTAACGGCGTTCACTACGGTGGCTGGATCTTACCGGGTCTTAGCTTGATGCATGAGAGCCTTCAACAAAATACTGCCCAACTTCCATTAGTGGTTCGCCCTAGTAAGCCTGAAATACATGCGGGCTTTGGCATAACAACGGATGAAGCTATTACCGGAGGGTGTGATGCGGCTCAAATGGGAGCAATACTGCAAGCAGTGTATTTAGCCAAAGCAATGAATCATCCTGTCGAACGAATTTGGCTTGACGGTGGTAATGCCAAAATTTTGGCAAATGCAATTAAACAATTTCCTGAGCTAGCGACCTTACCCATTGAGCCTATCGAAGGCTTGGTACTGCGTGGGCTTTGGGCTTGGCTCTTGCAAAATCTTTGAGTACTAGCTCTTTTTAATTTGCTGTGCTTAGCTAGTGCGAATCTTACCCAGTAGCGTTGTAGTAGATCGCTCATATAAAAATGGAATAGCGACTGCTTTGCCGCCCCAAGTTTTTACCAAACGCGTTTCTTCAAGGGTATCGATCTCATAATCTCCACCCTTGACATAAATATCCGGATGAATTTTTGCAATCAGATTCACTGGGGTCTGCTCCGTAAATAATACGGTTAAATCTACACTCTCTAACGCCGCCAATAAAGCCTGGCGGTCAGCCTCGGTATTAATAGGCCTGTCATCGCCCTTACCCAACATTTTGACCGAGGCATCTGAGTTCACGCCCACGACCAGACTCGCTCCTAATGCTCGCGCTTGAGCCAAGTAACTAGCATGTCCGCGGTGCAAAATATCAAAGACGCCGTTCGTAAACACCAGAGGTCTTGGAAGTTCGGAAATACGAGCCTCCAGGTCTGCCAGCGCGCAGACTTTGGACTCAAAAGAAGGTAAAGGTAGGGAGCTCATAGCGTCATATTAATGGCATTGAGCCAGGCTCAACGATATTTGCCAGAATGTCTTAGACTTGGACATCCCCACCCCCTTTAATAGGCTCAAAATGATTCGTAACTTGCCAAGACATTTATTGGCACTTCTCTTTCTGGTGTCTGCAGCGCAATTGGTTCAGGCTGCGCCAACAGCATCACCCAACTGTAGCCCTCTTTTGTCCCACAGTTTTCCGAGATTGCAGGATGAAGCGCCTCAAAGCCTATGCCAATATCAGGGAAAAGTCATTTTGGTCGTCAATACAGCGAGCTTTTGCGGTTTTACAAGTCAATATGAGGATCTAGAGAAGGTATATGCTAAATACAAAGATCGTGGCTTAGTTGTATTAGGATTTCCATCAAATGATTTTGGGCAACAAGAACCAGGTAGCAATAAAGACATTGCTGACTTCTGCAAAAATACCTATGACGTAAAGTTCCCTATGTTTGCTAAGAGCTCGGTCAGTGGCAGCAAGCCCAATCCTTTATTTAAGATGCTCATTGCTAAAACTGGTACAACCCCCAAATGGAATTTTTATAAATATCTTATTGATCGCAATGGTAATGTAGTGGATTCATATGGCAGCTTGACTAAACCAACGAGCAGCAGCATTACTAGTGAGATAGAGAAACTTCTTGGAGAGAAAATTTAGTGGGTAAGAAAAAAGTTGCCATCATAGGCGCCGGTATTTCTGGCTTAGGATGCGCATATGCATTAAGACAGCACCCTGACTTGGATCTCACTGTATTTGAAGGCGGCAATCATATTGGTGGTCATAGCAATACAGTAGATCTCACAATAGAAACTTCTGAAGGTAAGATGACTCACGGGGTAGATACTGGTTTTTTGGTATTTAATCGTAAAACCTATCCCCGCTTAGTTCGTCTATTTGAGGAAATTCAAGTTCCAATTGCTCCATCAGAAATGTCTTTTTCTGTCTCGATTGATGCCGGCGAAAAAATAGGACGCAACAAAAAGATTGAATGGGCCGGCAACGACATCAATTCTTTTTTTGGACAAAGAAGAAATTTATTCTCATTGTCATTCTGGAGAATGGCTTATGACATCCTACGCTTCAATCGTCTCGCCACTCGACTCGCAGAAGAACAAATCACTGCTAAGCTTGAATACTCAGAGCCAGATGAGCGTATTAAAGATTTTTTAGATCGCAACCGCTTTAGTACTAGCTTTAGAGAAAATTATTTCTTGCCAATGATTGGTGCTATTTGGTCATGCTCAGTTGAGCAGATGCTGGAATTTCCAATTCAGACCATGGTTCGCTTCTGTCACAACCATGGTCTTTTACAAATTCAAAATCGTCCGCAATGGCTTACTGTTAAAGGAGGTTCGCGAGAATACGTGAAGCTTTTAGTCGCAGCTCTAGAGAAACAGCAAGTCCAATTTGTGCGCGAATCGGTTTCTCGTGTCAATGCCCGTAAATCAGAAAATTCTCAGGTCGAAGTCATTACCCCCTTAGGATCTCACTGGTTTGATGAAGTAGTGATGGCTTGTCATAGCGATCAGACTTTAGAGTTAGTCCATGGCATTGACCAAGATGCTCGGAATATTTTGGCCTCTGTACCCTATCAAAAGAATCGTGCAATTTTGCATACAGACAGGAATTTTTTACCGACCACTGAGCGCTGCTGGGCAGCTTGGAACTACACTGCAAAATCTGGTGCGACACCAACCGCGCAACAACATGTCAGCGTCAATTATTTAATCAACCGCTTACAACCTCTGCCTTCAGCATTCGATGATACGCAGATTATTGTGAGCCTAAACCCGCTAACTGATCCCAACCCATCGCTAGTCCATGAAGAAATTCATTACTCGCATCCAGTATTTGATATGCGCGCGGTCCAGGCACAAAAAGAGCTGCCCTTAATTCAGGGCAATTCCTCGATTTGGTATTGCGGCGCGTGGACTGGGTTTGGCTTTCATGAAGACGGTTTACGTTCAGGTGAATTAGTGGCAATGGATCTAATGGAAAAAATTGCTCATCGCGCCCTGCCTAATTCCATTAAAGATGTTCAGTAAATGAATTTGCCAACGATTAATTTTGGTACGGTAAAGCATCGGCGTTTTCGTCCCGCAAAAAATGCGTTTGGCTACGGTGTATTTACTTTATCCATTCCAATGCGTGCACGCAGGAGTGACCCAAAACTACTCAGTAAGCATGGTCTCAAAGACAATCAGTTCGGACTTTTTTCATTCTTCGATCAAGATCATGGAATAGGGAATGTAGATAGCCTGTCATGGATTGAAGCAATTCTTGAGCAGCACCACATTCAGCATATTGATGGCGAGATTTGGTTGCAAACCTTCCCGCGAGTACTAGGCTATGTCTTCAATCCTGTCAGCTTTTGGATCTGCACTCAAGCCAATGGACAAGTTCAGGCTGTATTGGCGGAAGTGAATAATACTTTTGGCGAACGACACTGCTACTTACTTCACCATGACTCTGGTGAAGCACTGAAATCTGGAGAGACCTTGGTGAGCAAGAAAGTGTTTCACGTATCACCTTTCTGCGATGTTCGCGGGGAATACCACTTCCGTTTCTTATTTTCACAGGACAGTCGCTCCAAGAGAAATATCGTTTGTCGAATTGAGCTCCATGAGGATGGGAGTCCATTGATCAACACCAGTATCAGTGGCCTAGCTCAACCCCTGAGTAAAAGCGCACTTTATCTTGCATTTCTACGCTACCCACTAATGAGTCTTGGTGTGATTGGCCGCATTCATTGGCAAGCATTGAAATTATGGCTAAAAGGTGTACCCTTTCATTCAAAACCCAAACCACCAGAACTTGAAATTACCCGATGAATCGCCCCGGTCAATCACTACTGTCTCGCCTCACCTTCTCCCGTCCGGATAGGCCGAAATCAAAGCAACAGCAATATCGCGCAAGCACACACACCCTTTTAGGTCTCTTAGCGCAATTGCGAAGTGGGCATTTGGTTCTGACACTGCCAAATAAAGAAATAAGGGAATTTGGAAATAAGTCAGATCAACTACATGCAGAGATTCAGGTTTTAGATTGGTCTGTATTTAAACAAGTGCTATCCCATGGCGATATTGGCTTTGCCGAGAGTTATATTCGAGGTGAATGGAATACACCTGATCTCAAGGCTGTTCTAGAGCTAGCTATTCGGAACCGCACCATTCTAGAAAAAGCAATCTATGGGAGTTGGTTGGGCTCCATAGCGTATCGCCTGAGACATTCGTTTAGAGACAACTCCAAATCTGGAAGTCGTAAAAATATCCATGCTCACTATGATCTAGGTAATGCCTTCTATAGCCTCTGGCTAGACCCCACTATGAGCTATTCAAGTGCATGGTTCTCAGAAGGTGATAAGCAATCACTGATGGATGCGCAGCGCGCAAAAATCAAACACATATTAGATTCCATCAACGCTAAACCAGGCGACCGACTGTTAGAGATCGGCTGTGGTTGGGGTGGATTTATGGAAGAAGCCTTACGCAATGGCAATCAAGTTACCGGTCTCACTTTGTCAGCAGAGCAAAAATCCTTTGCTGACTCTAGACTTCAAAAGGTAGTTACAGAGACAGGGAATGCACAGCAATTCGAGGTGCGCCTACAAGACTATAGAGACTGTACTGAACGATTTGATGGGATCGCCTCCGTTGAAATGTTTGAAGCGGTCGGTGAGAACCATTGGGATGAATATTTTCAAGTAGTTGCAAATCGACTCAAAGCAGGGGGTCGAGCCTGCATCCAAACTATCGTCATAGCAGAAGACTTATTTGATCGCTATCGACACAGCACCGACTTTATTCAGCAATATGTTTTCCCAGGCGGCATGCTGCCCTCACCAAGTAAATTCAAGGCTGCTGCTGCCAGCGCAGGCTTAGAGGTTGAAGCTGAGTTTGCATTTGGTTCTGACTACGCTAAAACCTTATGCCTATGGCGTGATAGCTTTAACCAGAAGATTGAAGAAATCTATCGCCTTGGATTTGACGAGGCTTTTATTCGACTGTGGAATTTCTATCTCATGTATTGCGCTGCTGGATTCTTCGAAAAGAATATTGATGTTGTGCAATACACCCTCAAACACCAAGATGCTATTCACTCAAGCGATGCCCTGTGCCCATGAAACAAAAAGGAATTAATTCATTTGCAAATCAACGTATTTGGATCATCGGTGCTTCCAGCGGAATTGGTGAAGCCTGCACTCAGACCTTCATCAAGGCTGGCGCGAAAGTCGCTCTTTCTAGTCGTCGCGCTGAGCGCCTCAATGCCCTTGCTAAATCAGCGCAGTCGGAACAAGCATTGGTGCTCCCTCTTGATGTCACCAAGCAAGAACAGATCCTATGTTCCTACCAGAAAATTCTAGGGGCTTGGGGCGGTCTAGACCTACTACTATTTGTTTCGGGCGTATATACCCCCTTACGCGCTGACAATTTTGATTTTGAGATTGCACAGAAGACAATTGATGCCAATCTACTAGGGCCTATGCGGGCAGTGAGCATTGTTTTGCCCAATATGCTCAAAGAGCATGCCGGTCATATTGCTATCGTGGGCAGTGTCGCGGGATACAGTGGATTACCAAAAGCCCTTGCATATGGGCCGAGTAAAGCAGGGATTATTAATTTCTGTGAAACCTTGTATTACGACTTACTTCCCCAAGGAGTGAGCGTACACCTGATCTCACCAGGATTTGTGGCAACTGAAGCAACTGCACAGAATGATTTTGAAATGCCAGCACTCATTACCGCTGACGAGGCTGCAAAAGAAATCCTCACAGGACTACAGGCTGGAGAATTTGATATTCACTTCCCTAAGCGGTTTTCAGGATTCCTAAAATTCCTCAGAATCCTGCCTTACCCACTCTATTTTTGGATCGTACGACGCTTCGTCAAAATCTAAGGCTTTAGATTACTTGTACTTGTCCTTGCGGATTTTTTGCTCCAAGAAATCCATCACTACAATCGCCTTAGCTTTAGTCCCGGCAATGGATGGCGATGTCACATAACGACCCTGCATCACAATAGTTGGCACGCCATCTATACGATAAGCATCAGCCATCTGTCTTGCAGCGCGGGCTTTAGATACAACAGCAAATGAACGGTACGTAGCCAAGAAAGTATTGCGATCAATACCTTGAGAGGCGACCCAATCCGCAATCTCGTTTTCCGTCATGAGACGCTTATTTTCTTTGTGCATGGCGTACATGACTTTGTCATTCATCGCCTCTCCCTTGCCCATAGCTTCTAAGGCATAGAACAACTGGCTATGCGGCATGAAGTCATCACGAAAGGCAACGGGTACTTTACGAAAAGTAACGTCTTTAGGTTGGCGCTTAAGCCAGGCATTGAGCTCTGGCTCAAAGTCATAGCAATGCGGGCACCCGTACCAAAAAAACTCAATCACCTCAACCTTACCCTTGGACTCAACTGGCTGAGGGGTAGGAAGAA
>JACCDH011160075.1_pt1 | contig 10764 bp, 6 predicted proteins | sample 7442481 | NCBI WGS metagenome assembly JACCDH01 (sample SAMN15323433, study PRJNA562643) | freshwater metagenome | isolation source: river surface water | place: USA:Blue River Watershed | collected 2017-08-15
CAATGAACACAAGAACCCGGCTGCGACCAATCTTCAAGGACTGATCGCGAACTACCGGCTGGTACTGGGATCGCGTGAATTCTGGCTGCACGTGATGCCCGGCGCGCTGTCCTATGGCGGCATCTTCATGTTTATCTCCGGCTCAAGCTTCGTGCTGATCAAGGTGCTGGGCGTGCCCACACAATGGTTCGGCTTCTGCTTTGGCGCCGGCGTATCCGGCTACATGACCGGCACCCTGATCTGCCGCCGCCTGCTCAAGACCATCAGCGGCGAGCAGGCGCTGCGCATCGGCACTACCGTTTCGATGGCAGCCGGTGTCTACTTCCTGATAGCCACCCTGCTCGGCTTGTGGCATTGGGCGATGGTGGTACTCGCGATGTTCCTTTCGATGGTGGCGCATGGCATCAACTTCCCGGTCACGCAATCCGGCGCCGTTGCGCCTTTTGCCAAACAGGCCGGAACTGCCGCCGGGCTGATGGGAGCAATCTTCATGGCCTTTGCCTTCGTCATCGGCAGTATTGTCGGTGCCACGCATAACGGCACCCTGTATCCGCTGGCGCTGCTGGCCTGCGCGCTCGGCAGCCTGAACTTCCTGTCGGTGCGGCTGATTGCCAAGCGCGCCGAGTTCGCCTGAGGGCTCTGCAGTGACACAGTTCGCCAAGCCGCTGACCGTGGCCATCATGGGCCCGACCGCCTCGGGCAAGACAGCAGCCGCGCTCGAGATCGCAAGACATGTGCCGTGCGAGATCATTTCCGTCGATTCTGCGCTGGTCTATCGCGGCATGGATATCGGTACCGCCAAGCCGACTGCGGCCGAGCTTGCGGCCGCGCCGCATCACCTGATCGACACGCTTGACCCGACCGAATCCTATTCGGTGATGCAGTTTCGTGACGACGCGCTGCGCATTGCCGCCGACATTCATGCGCGCGGCAAATTGCCGCTGCTGGTCGGCGGCACCATGCTGTACTTCAAGGGCTTGCGCGACGGCCTCGATCACCTGCCGCAGGCCGACCCCGCACTGCGAGCACAACTGGACATGGAGATCGCGCGCCATGGCGTACTGGCGCTGCACCGCCGCTTGTCTGAAGTTGATCCGGTGACGGCTGCGCGATTGAAGCCCACCGACACCCAGCGCATACAGCGCGCAATGGAGATTTACCTGCTGAGCGGCCAACCGATGTCCTCGCTGCTGTCGCGTTCATCAGCACCATCCCTGCCTTTTGAGTTGCTGCCGATCGCACTCGAACCCTCGGACCGCAGCCAGCTGCATCAACGAATCGAGCAACGCTTCGATGCAATGCTGACAGCCAGCCCGAGCCTGCTGGATGAAGTGTCTGCGCTGCGCGCCCGTGGTGACCTGCACCTTGGCCTGCCCTCAATGCGTTGCGTTGGCTACCGGCAGGCATGGGAACACCTGGACGGTCAATATGACCGGGCCGCCCTGCGCGAGAAAGGCATCGCCGCCACCCGTCAGCTGGCCAAGCGCCAGCTGACCTGGTTGCGCAGCATGGAAGACCGCATCGTGATCGATTGCCTCGCACCCGATGCCGCGGCTCAGGTACTGGCAATCCTGCAAAACCGGAAGTCAGCGCACGTCGGTTGACAGGCAGCAGCCCGGCCGTCATAATTTCTGGCTTCGTGGTGATATAGCTCAGCTGGTTAGAGCACAGCACTCATAATGCTGGGGTCGGTGGTTCAAGTCCACCTATCACCACCAGAATTCCAAAGTTAAATCAAGCACTTAGAGCAATCTAAGTGCTTTTTTTACATCTGAAAGTAGTCTAGTTTTTAGTAGACCACTTTTCAGTACTTTTTGCGGACCTTTTTAGTCGCACTCCACTAGTCCTTTTTTCCCAGTCATCTACCGAATCCCCAGCAGTGCTAAAACAGACAGAGAGCTTTGGTTCGCTTGTGCAAGCATGGCAAGAGCTGCTTGGCTAATAATTTGATTTTTTGCTAAATCTACGGTCTCTTTGGCATAGTCGGCATCAAGAATCCGACCACGGGACGCACTGCTGTTCGCCAGGTATTCACTTAGATTCTCGGCAGCCCTCTCCAGTCGATTCAAGAAAGCGCCTATTTGAGCTTGACTCAGAGATACCGAATCGATCGCAGCATCTATGGTCGAAAGTGAGTCGTGAGCAGTGGTCCTGCTCAAAAGATCAATACTAGACAAAGACCTTCCCGAAAAACGAGTCACTCGATCTAATCCAGCGATATTTGTTTGGAATTCTTCAACCCTCAGCATTGATGAGGTCGTGGCAAGATTTTGCGTTGGTGTATCAATTGCCATTTCTATTTGAGAGTCATTCGAGTTTATGATTGAAAACTCTATTGGCTCTACATTGCTGCCAACAAATACCAATAAGTTGTTATCAACGCGCTTGAAGAAGTAGTCGTCAAATTTGGTTGATGCATCAAGTCCAAGTCGGATATGTTCAGCAATGAGGTCATTCCAGTATTGCGGATCCAACGATACTGTTGGATCATAAGTCGGAAGCGTAATTTGCGTGTCACCTATCTTTACATATCCTCCCCTCGAAAACTCACCGCCAGTGAAAGTTAGTATTGAATTCCTAGTAGTTCCAATAAAATTTTTGAAGGGATTGTTTCCATAGTTGACACCGTTTATGATTCCTGCTCCACCGTCAACGGTCATGTCAATATTTTGGCTACCAAAATTAAAGAACTTATCAACATCCAATGTTTTTGAGTTTGGAGATATAACTAAAAGAGTATTTCCATTCCTCTCAATAACATATTTAGAAAATTTTTCATTTGCCTGTAACGCTAGCTTTACATCTTCTGCAACGCGATGACTCCACGACGTAATTGTGGCATCGGCACCTACGACGTATGCGGTCAAAGCAACGTCAACGCCCGCTACCGTGATTATTTGCCCATTAGGATAGGAGTTTGCAGTAAAACCTAGTGTCGTTGCATGAGAGGTTGCCGCGAATTGGGAATTTGCGGCGCTAACAATACCCATTTTGATATCGGTATTTGCTGTATTGATTAGCTCAGTATCTGGGATTGTCACTCCAGACTCAGCACTGATTACAACTGAATTACCGACAGCGTGGATTGAAAAGTCTCTAAACTTTTCGCTAGCTCGCAACGCACTGTTCACGCTGTCAGCGATTTTTGTGTTCCAGTAGCTTGCCTCATCGCTTATTGTGATGTCTACCTCAGGAAGGTCAACTAGTACACCACCCACAAAAACTCTTTCTCCTTCTGCAGCATAGCCACCACTAAATGTTAGGATGACCTTGTTCAAATCTTTTTTATTGAGCGTTGTACCCAGTACTTCAGTATGGGCGGAGCTTACTCCCAAATGTATTTTTTCATCGCGATTGGCGCCCGATTGCACGGGAAGCTTAGAAAGGTTACCGTCTAGCAGTTTAATGCCATTAAAGCTTGTTTGATCCGCAATATGATTTATTTCCTGCTTTAACTGCGCAGTTTCTTGGTTTAACGCAGCTCGGTCTTTGTCCGTCATGGTGTCGGTGCTGGCTTGAACCGCTAATTCCCGCATCCTCTGCAGAATGTTTGATATTTCCCCGAGCGCTCCATCTGCAGTTTGAGCTAGGGATATGCCATCCATGACATTTTTAATCGCCATAGAGGTTCCGCGAACAAGTGACGTCATTCTGTTCGAGATAGCCATCCCCGCCGCATCGTCTGCGGCAGAGTTGATTCTTACACCCGTGCTCAGGCGCTCCATCGATTTCGCGAGGGAGGAGGATGCTCGCCTAGAGGCGTCCTGCGACTGGAGAGCGTTTAGGTTATTGTGTACTGATACCATGCGATTTCTGCGGGTCGTACCTTAAGTCGATATAAGCCTCAAAAAATTGCAATAATTGCCATATCTGTCGTCTTACTGACTATTAGCTAATGGCTAGCAATTTTCGTACCATTTTTTTGTTGGGTATCTTTTCTAGATCGATGCCACTGTCAGCTTTGTATCTGTTTTCTCTTTAGCTGGCGGACATTAGGCGCGAATATGATTACCAAAAAGATTTGTTACTGACCTTTCTCCATCCCAGACAATAGTTTCTGCATGAATTGGCACTTTAGATCAGGACGATCTAGTCGAGAGGAAATTATTGACTTGCACGCTCGTTGCTTTAGATGTAACAGGTTTTGCTTGAATGCAGACGAGCTGAAAAGCGTTGAAAAGATTAACGATTGGCTCTACGTGGCTGCGCTGTGCGCAGTCAGCGTTTGCTTAAAAATGGACTGTATTTCGCAGCTGTTGCGAGTTGATTTTGCGACTGAGACTGCTTGAGTCTGTAGATCAGATGAATTGATTCACGCTTGCGTGTGAGGCAGTCACCATTTATTTGTTTTAATGGTAATGATTACTAGGCTACAAACTAAACTACTTTATAAAAATAGTCTTATAAGCATTGAAAATACCCATATTTTCGGAGCTGTTGCTATCCTCATAATGCTGAAGTCGGTGGTTCAGGTCCACCTATCACCACCACCAAGATTCGTTGAGAAATGATTTGGCGCTAAAAACCGCTCCTATTCTCAAGACATTAAGCCGACGTTGCTGGATGCGTTGGGCGTAACTTCCCTGCTCCACATAGACTTAGAACCGGCTGCTTGCAAAATAAATATTTAATCCCTAGATACACAGGCACTTTCAAGATTCCGCACAAGACTTGTGGGCATGACATCCGAAGATGCTCAAAAAGTAAAGGCAGAGCTTATGGCCTGTTGATACAAGGCAAACAGCTCCGTGCTGCCGTTGCTCGATCCTATATCCAGTACTGATAAGTAATGCCGTCCGCTATCAGAGATGCAACGGCTGCTTGATTTTCGGGCGACTCCGAGAAATCGGCGAGAACTTTTTGCCAATTCTTGGCAGGGTTGTTCTGCATCTCGTTGACCCACCAGGTAAGCCCTGCTTCATCGGGATTACGGTCGAGCACGTTGTTATAAACCTTCGTCAGAAATGTCGCATTTGAGGCAGTAGTGCCATACATCTGTTGGAACTCGGATGAATCAATAAATCGGGCCGCGACTGCCACTATATCCATACCTTTATCCATCTGTGCAATCCAATAGCCGAGGCCAGCGAGATCTGGGATTCTGTCGAAAGCAGCTTTATAGATCCTATAAGCCTGGCTAGGCAACCCAGATATATCCAACGCGATTGCAACATCATTAAATTTGACTCTTTCAATCTCATAAAGGGAGTCTCGTCCATCTCTGCCTATTTTCAGATCAGAAACATTCCACCCTCCTAAGGAAATCTTTTCTAGTTGATATTCGGCTTTTCTACCTCGCAAAATAATAGTGTCAGTGCCTGAACCACCATCTAAAGCATCATCTCCCTCGCCACCTGTAATCGTATCTTCTCCGCCTAACCCAAAAATCGCATCGGCTCCCACTGAGCCAGCGAGGAGTTCGCCTTGTTCTCTCTGCGGAAAAAAAATCGGGAATAATTTAATCTCTGCCGCGCCTCCTCGGAAAATTTCCTCAACGACTAAAAAATTTTGCCGATCGGGGCCGATCAGCACGGAGGACATACCACCTTGAGGGCTGATTAAATTTGAAAAAAAATCTCGACCTGAGTCGGTGAATGTTCCATCAGCTTCAGAGAACACAAACGAAGTTGACCTGTGCGTACTCAGCCAACTACTGTCGCTCTGAAATATATCAAGCCAGCCATCCAAGTTGAAGTCCCGAATGATCGGCTTGTACCCCACTACACTGTCATGGTTATAGTTGAAAAGCACTGCCGAAGTTACATCGGTGAATTTCCCTCGACCATCGTTGCGCAAAAATTGGATCGCTGATTTTTCAATCCAGTTCTTGCCGTCGAATCCGCCTCGACTAAAAATTAGGACATCAAGCAGGCTATCTTGATTGAAGTCGACGGCCTTTGCGCGAATGTCATGGCTTTTATCGAAATTATCGGTCTTTATGTCGAATGATTCCAAGATCGGCATTGGCAGTTCCGCTAACACCTCACTTTGAAAAGCATCCCCCTGAGAATTTACACGCAAGCTCAATAGCCGCGTGTCCTGTGCGCCACCCCCGTGATCTACAACTACGACTGTAATGCTTCCATCCCCCAGAAAATCTCCGATTACACCATTAGACCCGGGGAGCGAGCCTGCCGCTAATCGCCTCAGGCCATCAGGACCGCCCAACAATGGTCTTGCCTGCTCGGACCATCCAAACGGTATCACGTCATCGTAACCATCACGATTGATGTCAGAAACAGCCAAGCCATGCTCCCACATCGAAATCCCGAGCACTATCTGCTCAAAATAGGGACCACGATTGAGAAATTGATACGCGGGCATTTCGTAATTCATGTCGGCATTAGCAGCGACATAAAAGTCTGTTCGATTATCTCCATTGAAGTCACCAAATGCGACGTCCGCTCCGCCCTTAACTTTGTGGGCATTGTTCGGTAAAAACTGGGCCGTTCTGTTTTGAAATTTTCCTTCTTGCCAACCAAATATATTTAAAACAGATGCAGTGAAGGTCTCAGGAGTATTCGGCTGAGTTTCAATACCCGTGAAAATAATTTCTTCCATTCCATCTTTGTCAAGATCCGCAACGTGATGACTCCGGACTGGGAGGGTGAAGCCGTCTTCCTCAGCGTAGGAAAATCTATAACTGCCCTGAGATGGCCCCAATGAAAATGTCGTCATGGTTCAAATAGGAGTTGTTTACTGATATGAAAAATTACTTGTGCAATCACACCTTCGTTACAACGACTATGAGAGCAGATCCGCTTCGTTATTTACGAACCGCCCAAACAATATGCGCGTCGCGGATGCCAACAGCGCAGATGAACAACTTATTTGAAAATCTCTGTGAAAAACGGATCGAATGGAGATTCACAACCGAGATGTACTCGATAGATATATCAATTTGTCGAAATTGGGTCGGGTAGCCGCCAGAGTCGTTGTCGCTTGAAGACCTGACGCTTTGATGACAACTTGAAGGGATAATCTTGTTTGTACAAATTTGTACATAGACTTGAAAACATCTTACTCTAACCAAATTCTCCATTCATTTGAAGGTGCCTTGGTCCCGCGCCGACGTCATGCAAGGAAGTGGATAGCTTATCATGCAGCGTAAACTTCATAGTGATGCAAGTTCTGCATTTCAATTGTATAACTGCTGTTCAGGCACTTACATGGTAATAACCGTTCTATTTTGAGGTCGATCGTTAATTCTATGATTGGCCTCGTTGGCAAAAGCTCACCTCATCACTCTTGCGAAGCTTTATTTAATGAGAGTAAACAACCATCCAACCCTCAGAATCGCTAAAAGTTTTCGCAAGACTTAGTAATGACACCACATCTACACAACAGATCAGCTTCGCAAAAATAATTTCACACTAAGATTTAGTACTCTATTTTTTCTTGGCGCGAGGATTCGTTCAAAAATTTAGCTGGCATCCTCACAAAACCCTACTCGAGATCGATCTCACCATGCTCAGGAAATCACATAGCGTCAAAACTGTTGACCTGCTTTGGCCAGAATATGGCTACCCACCCGCCTTGAAATCCGATTAAGTCAAGTGGAGGCTCGATCTTCCAGAGGTCTGTGAAAAAATATCCGGCTCAACTCGCCGGCATCAGCCAATGCCTCCAGGTCGCGATATCCGCCAATCAGCACGCCGTCGATGAAGACCATCGGGAATGTCGGCCAGCCGGTCCACATCTTCAGCGAATTCCGACGGCGCCATTGATTGAAATAGTTGCCGTATTCAAGGTAGTTGAATTCGAGGTTCTGCGCCTCGAACAGCTGTCTCGCTTTTTTCACGACGGGATTGCCTGCCATCCCGACGATCACAATACGATGAGTTGCGACGGCCGATTGCACCTCATGGACAGTCTCATGGAAGTGCGACGCAATCACCTGCCGGATTGCGGGATGGATGTGTGCCTCGTCCAATATCGATCGTGCCATGCAAATCACCTCGGAAAATTTTGTTCAGTTGAACAGACGAAGCGATTCTAGCAAGACCGGCAAGCTTGAATCATTCATGAGCCGAATGCGAATCGGCTGAGAGGGTCAGCCGCCGAGTTCGGGTTGATGAAGCGCGACGCAACGCAAGCTCAAGCTTCGCCTTGTTTGCCAGCGCCTCGCTTAAGCAGGAAGGAAGGAATGATGACATCGCGCTCGGGTTGGGGCACCGAGGCTTCAGCGCGTGGCGCCGGTATGCCCAGCTCGGCATCGCCGAGTTCGAGATCGAGCTTCTTTGCATACAAGCGCAGTAAGCGCGCAAGCTCGAGCTCGCTGTTGAAGTGCTGGAATTCGGAACGCTCGATGGCCGTGATCTGTCGTGGCGTCATCCCGGACAGGCGGGAGACATCCGCGATTTCCAGCCCGAGGGCCAGCCTGCGATCACTGAGTTTCTTGCCAATCATTGACGCAACGTCCAGTTTCAGGTGAAGGGATAATAGCCAGAAACAGTTGATTTTGTGCAAGATTTTTGTCTATTGCAGTGCAAAGTCCGCAAGTTTCTCCGCCTGTCCGAACACTGTTTTCTTAGGCGAAAGCAACTTGACTCATTCGGTGTCTGCCGAGGGGCAAAACGGCCGGCTAGCAGCCGCTGCGGCCAACCTCTGTCGATCGTTGTCCGCCCGGCAGGGCAGCGTGAACACCCGACTCGGGCCAGGGCGGTTAGCCTGCTATACTTTTTGGCATTCCACCCCGGTCTTTCCGGCGATTTGCCGCTCCCGACCCCCGCTGATCCCAACGGGCGCCGGCCGGCACACCCCATTCCAGATGCAAAAGAAGCTATTCATCAAGACCTTTGGCTGCCAGATGAACGAGTACGACTCGGACAAGATGGCGGACGTGCTGCATGTCGCTGAAGGCCTGGTCCGCACCGACACGCCGGAAGACGCGGACATTATCCTGTTCAATACCTGCTCGGTACGCGAGAAGGCACAGGAAAAGGTGTTCTCGGACCTCGGCCGCGCACGCGAACTGAAAAAGAAGAACCCCGACCTGGTCATCGGCGTCGGCGGTTGCGTGGCCTCGCAGGAAGGCAAGGCGATTGTCAGCCGCGCGCCCTATGTGGACGTGGTATTCGGCCCGCAGACCTTGCACCGGCTGCCGCAATTGCTCAAGCAGCGGCGCGACAGCGGCCGGCCGCAAGTGGACATCAGCTTCCCCGAAATAGAAAAATTCGATCATTTGCCGCCGGCACGGGTGGAAGGCGCGAGCGCCTATGTGTCCATCATGGAAGGTTGCAGCAAGTACTGCAGCTACTGCGTGGTGCCCTATACGCGCGGCGAAGAAGTCTCGCGGCGTTTCGATGATGTGCTGGCCGAAGTCGCGACGTTGGCGGCGCAAGGCGTGCGCGACATCACGCTACTGGGCCAGAACGTGAATGCCTATCGCGGCCAGATGGCCGATGGCGACATCGCCGACTTTGCCTTGCTGATCGAGTACATCGCCGAGTTCGACGGCATCACTCGCATCCGCTATGTGACCAGCCATCCGAAGGAGATGACGCAGCGGCTGATCGACATCTACGCAAAAGTGCCCAAGCTGGTCAGCCATCTCTACCTGCCTGCGCAGCATGGCTCGGACAAGATACTGGCCGCCATGAAGCGCGGCTATACGGCGCTCGAGTACAAATCGGTGATCCGCCGGTTGCGTGAAGTGCGCCCTGACCTGACCGTGTCGTCGGATTTCATCGTCGGCTTCCCGGGCGAGACGGATGCCGATTTCGAGGCGCTGATGAAACTGGTGGATGACATCGGCTTCGACAACAGCTATTCCTTCATCTTCAGCCCACGCCCCGGTACGCCGGCCGCCAATCTTGAGGATGACACGCCGCATGAGGTAAAGCTGGCGCGGCTGCAGCGACTGCAAAAGGTCATTGCCGACAATACGCGGCGCTACTCGGATGCGATGCTCGGCAGCCTGCAGCGCGTGCTGGTCGAGGGCCCATCCAAGCGTGACCCGCAGGAATTGCAGGGCCGTACTGAAAACAACCGCGTCGTGAATTTCGATGGCGGGCCGCAGGCGAAACATTTGATCGGCCAGTTTGTCGATGTGAACATCACCGACAGCCATCCGTTCTCGCTGCGCGGCGAGATCGTCATCCGCAGCTGATGCACGCCGCGCACACGCTGACCTGACCCTGGACACTGATACTTGAAGACTTCCACACCCCCGGCCCGGCATGCCGGCGCCACTCGCCATTTCGTGCCCGAGCCGGTCGACAATGCACGCCTCGCCAATCTGTGCGGCCCGGTTGATGAAAACCTGCGCCAGATCGCGGCGGCGCTGGACGTGACGATTTTCCGGCGCGGCGAGCGCTTCATTGCTGATGGCGTGAATGCCGAGCGCGCGGTGGCCATGCTGGAAAAATTTTATGCCGAGGCCGACAAACCGATCTCGGTCGAGGACATACAACTGGCCCTGGTCGAGCAGCGCGCATCGGCCGGCGTGAATGACGACAAGCCCGCGATACTCGCGCGCAAGGGCGAAGAAGAAGCAGCGCATGAAAGCCCGGTGCTCAAGACCCGGCGCAGCGATTTGCGCGGACGCACGCCGCACCAGAGCCAGTACCTGAAGAACATTCTTGAGCATGACGTGACCTTCGGCATCGGCCCGGCCGGTACCGGCAAGACCTATCTCGCCGTGGCCTGTGCGGTGGATGCATTGGAGCGCGACGCCGTGCGACGCATCGTGCTGACCCGACCAGCCGTGGAAGCCGGCGAACGGCTGGGTTTCCTGCCAGGCGATCTGGCGCAAAAGGTCGA
>JACCDH010413627.1_pt1 | contig 10762 bp, 8 predicted proteins | sample 7442481 | NCBI WGS metagenome assembly JACCDH01 (sample SAMN15323433, study PRJNA562643) | freshwater metagenome | isolation source: river surface water | place: USA:Blue River Watershed | collected 2017-08-15
CCTACGCTTAGTGCTGCATCGGTGCAGTTAGCTGCATCGAATGAAGGTGCAGCACATGACGAAAGAATCATGGCGCTAGATGCAGTGACTGCAAGTGCGGCAAAACCTCTCTTGAGCTTTGAATTCATTGTTTCTCCGTTTCAATGGTTGTTCGTCAACCGTCGTTGACAAACGCACGCGTCAGGGGTCTGACACGCTTGCGTTTAGCCTAGTGAACCGAGCAAGTCGAAAGTCTTTCGTTACGTAACAATCGTGTTTCGACTGCGAAAAGTTTTGGTAACGGAACCTTTGCCTCTAAATACTGCCGCCGAGGGTCAACCCTGGGCGCGCAAGCGGCGGTTTGCGTTGTTGCGTCGCAGAGCATCCGTGGTGAGAGTGAGCAACGCCACCCACACGAGAATGAACCCAACCCAGCGAGCTGGCGGCATTTGCTCTTGAAACACGGTGAGGGCGAGCACAAACTGGATGCTCGGGGTCATGAACTGCATAAAGCCAACCCAGCTCAGCGGCAGGTTTTCGGCCGCGGTGCCGAACAGAATCAGCGGAACCGCCGTCATGATGCCGAAGAAGGCCAAACCGGCCACGCCCTGCCAGCCGTTCTGCGTGATTTGAAGCCCGGGGGCGAGGCTGGCAACGATCGCGCCTTGGATGATGGCAACCGGCAGCAGTGCCCCAGATTCGATGGCATAAGAGTTGAGTGGCGTCACCTTGCCACCAAGCTTGTTTTTGGCCAGGCCGTAGATGCCGAACGAACCGGCCAAAGTGAGGGCGATCCAGGGAAGGTGGCCGTAGTCGATGGTGAGCACGGTTACGGCGACTGCGCCGAGGCCGACGGCTGACCACTGAATGGCGTTGAGCTTCTCGCGCAAGAACACCACGGCAAGCAGCACCGTCACAAGTGGATTGATGAAGTAGCCGAGCGAGGTTTCGACCACTCGACCGGCCGAGATGCCGATCACATAAACCTGCCAATTGATCATGATGAAGAACGAGCAGAGGGCGATCCAGCCGAGCATCCGCTTGTTTTTGAACACGGCCGCGAGCGAGCCCCAAGTGCGGGTGACCGAGATAAGCACGACGGCGGTGGCGAAGCCGAAGACGATGCGCCAGACGACGATTTCCCACGGGTTTGCGAAAGTGGCGAGGCCGGCGATGATTAGCGGAAACGAGCCCCAGATGAAATAGGCGGTGAGGCCGAGGCCTAAGCCCTTGGCAACGTTTTTCTCGCGCACTGGGCTGGCAGCGGTTTCGGTTTCACTCACCCCTTCAACCTAGCGGTCTGGCTCGGTGGCAAGGCGAGAACCTGCGAAAATGTAACCGAAACGATTTGCACGAGAGGCGCAAATGACACCCAAGAAACTGTTCAACACCCTCGCTCGAGCCGAGGCGGTCACCTGGACTCTGCTGATCTCGGCACTAATCGCCCGCGCTCTCGGCATCGACCCACTTGTCGTTACCGCCGCCGGTGGCGTGCACGGTGCGGTGTTCTTGGGCTACGCCGTTACCGCAGCGCTCGTGGGCGTAAACCAACGCTGGGCGCTTGTCAAGACGGTGTTGGCCGTAGCTCTCGCGATTGTGCCGTTTGCGACCATCCCGTTTGAAATCAACTTGAACAAGGATGCTTCGCTCGAAGGCCTTTGGCGCGTGGCAGCCGGCACCGACCCGCGTGATGCGCACTGGTTCGACCGACTATTTCGCTGGTTCATCGCTCGACCGCTGGTGTTGGTTCTCACGCTGCTGGTTGGGCTGACCGCGGTGTTCAGCTTTTTGCTCGCCCTCGGTTCGCCGACCGAGTGGTTCAAAGACTAGTTTTTACTCAGCGCTAGGCCCGGTCGAGGCGTGGGCCGCAGCCCAGGCGCGCTTGCCAGAAGGCGATAGCGCGGCAAACGCGGCAATCACAACAGTGGCTGCACCCGTGCCAATAAGAATCGATTCAACCGAAACCACATCTGCGAGAGGGCCCAACGCCGCCATACCGATTGGCATGGCCACTGCCATAACGATTCCGACAAAGCCAAACACTCGACCCTGGCGCTCAGGTTCGACGGTTTCTTGAAGCAAGGTCATGGCCGAAGTCGAGAATGCCGGCACGATCACACCGATAAAGAAGAACAGGCTGAAGAACAAGATCAGGTTGGTTGAGAAGCCCATGACTACGGCCAATACGCCGAAAGCCACCGATGTCGCGATGATTGTTGTGATTCGATCGAGTTTGTTGGCGAACAGCGCCATCAAACCACCACCGATAACCATGCCGATACCGAACGAGAGTTCGAGCACGGTTAGCAGCCAAACATCGCTACCCCAGTTGCGAACCAGCATCAGCGGTGAAAGGTTCGACGGAGCCACGATCAGCAAGAAGACCACACCAAAAACAACCATGACCCAACGAACCAGTTCGTGAGTAAAGGTGTAACTGATGCCCTCTTTGAGGTCAGCGAAATATGACGGCTTGTCAGGGTTGGATGCTCGCGCCAACGTCGGAACGGCAACGGTGGCAAGCAACGAGAGGCCGATGACTGCGGTCACGAAGTCGATGAACAGAATGCCAACCAGCGACATGTTTGCGTAGATTGCAGCCGCTGCGAGTGGGGCAACCAATGTGAGTGAAGATTGCACGCTGCTGTTGATACCGTTCACTCGCATCAACTTGTCAGTCGGCACGATCTGAGGCAGCAGCGCCGAGATGGCAGGCATCTGAACACCGGAACCAACCGAGCGAACCGCCATCACCAAGAAAATCAGCCAGAGGTCATTCACGCCCGAGAGCATCAAGAAGGCTAACCCTAGGGTCGCGAGAGCGATAGCCGAGTCCGAGATGATGATCATCATTTTGCGATTGACGCGGTCGGCCCAGACACCGGCGAAGACCGAGACGATTGCCTGTGGCAAGAATCCGAACACCGCAGCAAGAGCGAGAACCAGACCCGACTTGGTGGTGAGGGTGAGGTGCCACATGATGGCGTACTGAACTAGAGCCGAACCGAGGGTCGTGATGGTCTGCCCGACCAGAAACACGGATACGCGCTTTTTCCACCCCGCAAATGCAGAGTCTTCAACCGACAGGTCTGGTGATTTCGTGGTCATGAGCTTCCTAAACAACAAGAATGAAAAACCCCAGCCGTGGAGGGCTGGGGTTTCGTGGCTAGTGAGGGATTCGAACCCCCGAAGGCTGAGCCGGCTGATTTACAGTCAGATCCCTTTGGCCGCTTGGGTAACTAGCCTTGCCGCAAACTTTTGCAAGCTTTAGCGAACTAGTAAAGGATACAAGAACTTGTGCCCCAGCGCTAACCGGCGGTTGTGAGCATCCACGTTCTGCAAGTAGATTTGTAAAAACTGTACGTTTCGAGAGATTTTCGGGTTTTTACATGGTCGGCATTGAAGAAGTTGCAGCCCTCGCCGGGGTCTCTACGGCCACCGTCTCTCGCGCCCTTCGCGGCAAAGACCATGTGAGCGCCAAGGCTCAGAAAAAGGTCGAGGATGCTGCCGCCGAGCTCGGCTATGTTGCCTCTTCATCGGCCGCAACCTTGGCCACTGGCCGAACCCAAAACATTGGCGTAGTGCTGCCATACATCGACCGCTGGTTCTTCTCGGTGATTCTTGAGGCAATCGAAACCGAGCTCATCGACCACGGCTACGACCTCACCCTTTATAACCTCAGCGGTGGAGAGAAGCAGCGCAAAAAGATTTTCGACGAACTACTACTACGCAAGCGAGTCGACGGCGTGCTTGCGATTGCCGTGAACCCAACCGAGGCAGAGCTGGCAAACCTCAACCGCATGCACAAACCAATCGTGGGCATCGGCGGCCCGGTCAAGGGCGCACGTTCGATCACCATGGACGACGTTGCCGCTGGCAAGCTCGCCACCGAGCACCTGCTGTCGCTAGGCCACACCCGCATCGGAATGATCGGTGGTCTACCGAACGCCGATGAAGAGTTCGGCCAGCCGGGTCTTCGCTACTACGGCTATGCCCAAGCTATGAAAGAAGCCGGCCTCACCATCAACGAAAACTGGGTTGCCGAGTGTGACTTCACGATTCCTGGCGCATACGTTGTTGCCAAGCAGTTGTTCACCGACCTTCGTAACGCGCCAAGTGCCGTGTTCTGCGCCTCTGACGAAATGGCATTCGGTGCCATCATGGCGGCCAAAGACCTCGGGCTAGAAGTGCCGAAAGACCTCTCGGTGGTTGGCATCGACGATCACAACCTGAGCGAGTTCTATGGTCTGAGCACCATCTCGCAGAAGCCGGCCGAACAGGGTCGCGCTGCCGTGAAGACCTTGCTCGACATTCTTGCGCTGCCGAATGCAGAAGACCACGACAATGTCGAAGAAAAGAAAGAATGGCCGGTGAAGTTGGTGGTTCGCGCCAGCACCGCCAAGTTTGCCAAGCGATAAACTTTCACCTATGGCTGATTCCTCATTTGACATCGTTTCTAAGGTCGACAAGATGGAGGCCGACAACGCCCTCCACCAAGCACAAAAAGAGATTGAGCAGCGCTACGACTTCAAGGGCGTAGGCGCCGAGATTGACTGGTCTGGCGAAAAGCTTCTCATGAAGGCCAGCAGCGAAGAGCGCGTGAAGGCTGTGCTCGATGTGTTTCAGTCGAAGCTGGTCAAGCGTGGCATTTCGCTAAAGAGCTTGGATGCTGGCGCTCCGTTTGCCTCAGGCAAGGAATACCGCATCGAGGCGACGTTCAAGAATGGCATCGACCAAGAGAACGCCAAGAAGATCAGCAAGTTCATTCGCGAAGAAGGCCCTAAGAGCATCAAGTCTCAGATTCAAGGTGACGAGCTGCGCGTAAGCAGCAAGAGCCGCGACGACCTGCAAGACGTTATCGCCCTGCTCAAGTCGAGCGACCTACCAATCGACGTTCAGTTCACTAACTACCGCTAGGCGTTTCGCCGCTGCGATTTGTCGCGCCGAGCGCTGCGTACGTCCGCTGCTCAAGCGTCGATCGTTGAAATCGGCCCGGTCGGCGGGTAGGCCTTGGCGTTATCGGCCCTGAGCTGCTTCGACTTTTTCACCACAACTCCGGCGATGATTCCGGCCGCCAAGAATGACACGATCGGAAACACGAAAGCCTCGACAATGCCGGGCCCTTCGGCGATGGCACCCATGATCACCTTGGCGAGCATCATCATCAGTGCGTTGGCAAGGCTCATGCGCGAAAGTGCCTGTGCGGTTGAGAGACCACGAATGTCGCCGGCAGCGCTATAGAACGACGGCACCATCGAGGCAATGCCGAGACCAGCGAGCGCGAAGAAAACCACCTGAACGGTTAGAGCCGCGTCGACGCGGTCGGCAAGAGTCGAGACATCCCCGTTTGCAACAATCGCAGCCGGCCAGAACACGCCGATCGACATCATCACCGAACCCAAGATGCCACCCCACTGCGACATGGTGCTGAAGTGGATGCGCTTGGTGATGTGCACCACCGAGAAACGCCCCACGATCATGGCCGCCACGAACACCGTGTAAGGCAGGGCGCCGCGACCGGCCTCGAGTTGCAGAACGTCGCGGCTGAACACGGCACTCCACTCCATCATCACGAGCTCTGGCCACATGCCAGCCCAAAGCCCAAGCGCTAAGAACCACAAGTAGCCGGGGGTAGCCAACCAAGAAACCTTTTTGTCTCCAGCCTTGGGCTTTTCGGCCTCGTGACCGTCTTCACTCGGCGAGAGCAAGTAGTTGCCCGAAAGTTGGAAGGCGATGAAAACCAGAATCGGCACGATGACTAGGTGCAGCCAAAGCGGCAAGAAGGTGGCGAGAATGCCGCTCACCGCAGCCGAGCTAGCCGCACCGATCGACCACGAACCGTGAAACGAGCCGAGCAGCACCTTGCCGAGTTTCTTCTGAAACATCACGGCTTGGGCGTTGAGCGCAATGTTGAACGTGCTGAACGAGAACGACTGAACCGTGTAGGCGATGAAGAACAGCACCGGGTCGGTGATCCAGGCGAGCGACATGAGCACCAACGTGATTGCGATGGCCGAAACCTTGATGACCGGGCTCGTGCCAAAACGGTTGACCAGCTTGTTGGTGAACACCAGCGGCAGCAGCGAGCCGAGACCGGCGAAACCGATGATGGCGCCCCACTGGGCAAAGTTCACGCCGATTTGGTCGATTAGCTCGGGGATGCGCGGCAGGGTGGTGATCGCAGCAAACCCTTGCGTGAAGAAGATCACGAAGAGTGCGAACTTGGCGCTCTTCAGTCGCTTCGGGTCTAGGCGGTTTGGCAATGGGCTAGTTCTTGGTCACTTCGATCAGCAGCGCTTGTTCGGGGCGAAGTGCCGGGGCACGGAGCCCGAGACGAGCAAGTAGGGCACCCGAAACGTTGACTCCGTCGAACCACTTTGGTGGCGCGATTTGCGTGTACTCGGGGGCTCCGGCTGGCTCGACTACCTTGACGAAGTAGGTTGCGTCAGCATCCAAGCCGGTTAGTCGAATGTTGGCTGGGCGGCTGAACTGCGACTGGCGCAGGGCAACGTGCGAGAACAGAGCCTGCGAGCCGTCGGCGGCGATCACGCCGTGAGTCCACGAGTTGGCCTCGGTCTGGTCGACGCGAACCACGCGGCCAGAGTGCAGCATGTCGCGCTTCGATTTGTAATAGGCGATCCAACCGGCGAGCTGGGCCTTCTGGGCGTCGGTCGCTTCGGTGAGATCCCATTCGAGGCCAGCGTGACCCCATAGAGCGGTGGCCCCGCGGAATGACACCGAGTGGGTGCGACCCGTCGAGTGAGCCTTAGTTGGGCCGATGTGAGTGCCGAGCATCTCGGGTGGAATCACGATCGAGGTGAATCGCTGAATCGACTGACGCTCGAGGGCGTCGTTGTTGTCGCTGGTCCAGAAGCGGTCGGCGTGGTTGATCATCTCGAGGTCGATGCGGCCACCGCCCGATGCGCAAGATTCGATTTCTAGGCCAGGATGCGCTGCCTTGAGTTCATCAAACATGCGGTAAATCGCCTCGGTCTGCTTGCGAACGGTTGGGCGACCCAGGTGTGCGGCCTCGGTGAGCACGCGGTTGTGATCCCACTTGATGTAGGCGATGTTGTATTCGCTCAAGATGGCGTTGACCTGGTTGAACACGTGAGCGTATGCGCCTGGGTGCGAAAGATCGACAACCTGCTGGTTTCTGAACTCGGGTGGCACTCGGCCGCCGGCCTGCAAAATCCAGTCCGGATGCGCGCGGTAAAGGTCGCTATTGGCGTTGACCATCTCGCCCTCAAACCAAAGGCCGAACTCCATGCCGCGAGAGTTCACGGCTTCGACGAGGGGGCCAAGGCCGTTAGGCCAGACATCCGCGCTAACCACCCAGTCGCCGAGGCCGGCAAAGTCGTCGCGTCGAGCACCGAACCAACCGTCATCGAGCACGAAGCGCTCAACACCTATTTCGGCAGCGGCATCGGCAAGCGCGGTGAGCTTTTCTAGGTTGTGGTCAAAATAGACCGCCTCCCAGACGTTCAGCGTGACCGGTCGAGGGCGGATGTTCGTCGGGTGGGTCGCACGCGCGCGCACCGACTGGTGAAAACGTGCGCTCGCTCCGTCGATGCCTTCGGCCGAATAGACCGCCCAAACTTCTGGCGCGCGGTAGGTTTGGTTCGACTGCAAGATGACTTCACCCGGCAGCAATAGTTCGCCGGCACCCAGGCTGGTGCGGCCGATCGGGGTGCGTTCGAGAATGTGGCGGTTGTTGCCGCTCCAGGCAAGTGACAGACCCCAAGCTTCGCCAGACTGAAAGCCTGTGCCCGCGGTGAGTGCAAACTGCACGAGCGTGTAGTCGTGACCGGTGCGACCTTCGCGACCTTCGCGCATCCACGAACCAACACCAATCGGTCTGCGCTGCGGGTTGCGTTCGTTCAGCCAGCGCCCTGTGAAATCGAGTGACTCGGTGGTGTAGTCGGGAACCGGCACGAAGCTGGTTAGTGACTCAAGGTTGAACGGCACGAGGTTGAGGTTGGTTACCGACTGGCTGATGCGCAAGATTCCGGCAGCGTCGAGGGTGAACCTGGCGCAAACTTCTAGCTCTGCGTTTGCGTCTACCGAACAGAACTCAACACTGTGCTCGTCGGCCTGCTTGGTTTCGCGCAGGTCAAACTTTTGGGTGAAGTCGGCACCTTCGCGTGAACCGATGATGGTTGGGCGACCAAGATAGCCGCGTGCGTTTTCACGCCAAATGCCGATGGTCTGCGGGTCGTCGAAGTCGCATGGTGGGGTGAGTTCAAGCTGGGTGCGAACTAGATCTTCGGCTGCGTGGATGTCGGCAACCGCCGCACCCCAATACAAAATGGCAGGCGTACCCGAGGAGGTGTCGAAAATGACCGAGACGCCGGCGCGACGAAGATGAATGAGCTGCATAAAAAGAAATTTAGTCGCTCAAACCTGTAAGCGTTTACCGCCTGCGGCTTTGTGGCTAACTAGCCCTTGGCTACGCGCAAGAAATCTTCGCGCTCAACGAGCTTGATTCGCTCGCGGCCTTCGGCCTCGCCAAGAGCCTTCTCTTTTGCGTCGATCAACAACCACTCTGGCCAGCCAACGAATTCGACTCCGCGCGAGTTCAGCAGAGCATCCACGGCGCTTTCATCGGCGTGCTCAGGAGCCCACCACTTGTCGCGGTCTGCGATGACGTGACCGATGGTTTCGAGGGCGTCGCTCTTGGTGTGACCAATGAGGCCGACCGGGCCACGCTTGATCCAGCCGGTGGCGTAGATGCCGTCGATTTGCTTGCCGTCGGCGTCGAGCACGCGACCGCCGTCGTTCGGAATCACGCCGTACTTGGCGTCGTAAGGAATCTGGTCGAGTTCTGAACCGAAGTAGCCAACCGCACGATAGACGGCTTGAACCGGAATCTCGCGGAACTCACCGGTTGAGGTGACTCCCCCGCGACCATCTAGCTCGGTGCGCTCGATGCGAATGGCAGCAACCTTGCCGTCTTCGCCGAGCACCTCGACCGGGGCCGAGAAAAAGTGCAGGTGCAGGCGACGCGGTGCGCCGGTGTTCTGTGGCTCGGCGCGCAGGGCTTCGAGGGTGTTTACCATCACACGAGTCTGGTTGTTCGAGTCGATGGCCTCTTGCGAGCCTTCGTCATATTTGAAGTCTTCGTCATAGACGATGCAGTCGACGCCCTCAATGTGGGTTGCTTCGCGCAACTCGAGCGGGGTGAACTTAACCTGGGCTGGGCCACGACGACCGAACACGTGCACGTCGGTGACCGGCGAGGCTTTGAGGCCCTCGTAGACATTGGCGGGGATGTCGGTTGAAAGCATGTCTTGCGGGTGCTTCACCAGCACGCGCGCGACGTCGAGAGCCACGTTGCCGTTACCGATAACGGCGATTTCGCGGGCGTTCAACGGCCAGGTGCGCGGCACGTCTGGGTGGGCGTCGTACCAGTTCACAAAATCGGCCGCACCATAAGAACCGTCTAGGTCGATTCCAGGAATGTTCAGGTCGGCGTCTTTGATAGCGCCGGTCGAGAAAATCACCGCGTTGTAGTGCTTCTTGAGATCTTCGAGGGTGATGTCGGTGCCGTACTTGACGTTGCCAAAGAAGCGAATGTCGCCGCGGTCGAGAACCTCGTATAGCGCTCTAATGATGCCCTTAATGCGCGGATGGTCGGGGGCCACGCCATAGCGAACCAAGCCGTATGGCGCAGGCAGTAGGTCGAAGAGGTCAATCGAAACCTCGAAGTCGCGAAGCTCAGATTTGATGAGCAGGTCGGCGGCATAGATACCGGCCGGGCCGGCTCCCACGATGGCAAGTCGCAGCTTGGTCATTGGTTCCTTCTGATGTTTCGTTGGCTGGTTAGTTTTTGGGTTGTGGTTAGTTGTCGCGATCGACAACTGCTTCGGCAAAGTTCTTGAGCGCAGACTTCACGTTGCTTTCTGGCAGTGGGGCTAGGGCGGCGACTGCTTCGTCGGCCCAGCGCTTGGCTTGTTGGTAGGCCTGCTCGGCAACCTCGTGTTCGCGCAGACGCTTGACCGCTTCGGCAAGCTTGGCGTCATTTTCGAGGCCCGAGTCGATGAACTCGACGAGTTCTGCGGCTGCAGAGTCGGTCTTCGCCTGTGCGCGCAGCAGCAACATAGGCAGGGTTGGAACACCGGCACGAAGATCGGTGCCAGGTGTCTTGCCCGATGCGCCAGCTTCGGCAATGTCGATCACGTCGTCGATGAGCTGAAACGCAACACCAACCTTTTCGCCATAGCTGGTGAGCGGCTCTAGGTATTCGTCAGGAGCGTCGGCAAACATGGCACCGAGCTGGGCCGAAGCAGCAATCAACGAACCGGTCTTGTCTGCAAGCACGCGAATGTAGTGGTCAACCGCGTCTTCACCAGGCTGAGGGCCGACGGTTTCGTGCAACTGACCTAGGCAAAGACGTTCGAAGGTGTCGGCTTGAAGGGTCAGTGCCTTTTCGCCAAGTCGAGAAACAATCTGCGATGCTCGCGCGAACAAAAGGTCGCCGGTGAGAATCGCAACCGAGTTACCCCAAATGTTGTGAGCCGTTGGTACACCGCGGCGGGTAGGCGCTTCGTCCATCACGTCATCGTGATAGAGCGTGGCCAGGTGGGTTAGTTCAACGACCACAGCGGCATCGATCACCGATGCGTTGTTGTAGTCACCAAGTTGTGAGGTGAGAAGAACAAGAACCGGGCGGATGCGCTTGCCACCGGCATCCACTAGATGACGCGCGGTCACCTTGGCGATTGGGTCGGTGTGCTCGGTTGCTTTCTGCAGAGCGGTTTCGACCAGTTCAAGACCAGATTCG
>JACCDH011381614.1_pt1 | contig 10762 bp, 9 predicted proteins | sample 7442481 | NCBI WGS metagenome assembly JACCDH01 (sample SAMN15323433, study PRJNA562643) | freshwater metagenome | isolation source: river surface water | place: USA:Blue River Watershed | collected 2017-08-15
ACGCTTTTCTACAGATTTACTGTTCACAATCGCGTTTATCTGTTTATTCAATTGATCTTCGATTGATTTAGAAGATGGACTATTTTGTAATTGATGATGGTAATACTCGTCGGCACCACAATGTTGATGTTGCGCATTCAACATTGGCGCAATTAATGAAATACCCAGAATTGTAAAAAAATTTCTCATTCTACTGCAAATTAACGTGAATTATTGATGATATAAACCATGCATTGGTAAATAAGCAGACGATTTTCGTCTTATTTTCGTTGGTTGTATTGGGAAAAAAGCATCTTTAAAGTGTACCATTTGAACTCCGTAATTCACCAAAATAATAGAAATAATATCAAACCTAACTTTTTTATTATCTGCATTTTGTGATACAAATTTTTTAGCAGCTCGTATGATATTTTCGCGTTTAATTTTATGAACGGAATTTTCAGGGTGTAAAAAATTTGTAAATGTTTTGGTTTTAACTTCCACAAATATCCAATTTTTCTCATCCGTGGCTATAATGTCGACCTCCAAATGACCCACACGATAATTAATTTTAAATATCATATATCCTTGTCTCTGTAACCATTTAGCTGCCATATATTCACCTAAATTACCGTTAGTTTGTTGAATTGCCATGATAAAATTGTTGTTGTAAAAATACTGATCATCCCACAACCAAAGGTTATTTCATACACTTTCATCCGTAAATTTGCGTCATGAATTTTTGCATTTTTCACAAATTAAAAACCGAAGATTACGGACAAACACTTGAATATCAACGCGATAAATTTCAAAATGCAATTCTTCAAAAACAGCAAGGAATCAAGCCACGGAATGAACTTATTTCTGTGGAACACAATCATGTTTACACCTTCGGAAAACATGCTGCGCATTCAAATCTTTTGGTGAATTCCGACTTTTTAAAAAATATAGGTGCCGAAACTCATGAAATTGAAAGAGGTGGCGATATCACATATCACGGACCGGGTCAACTGGTTGTATATCCTATTTTCGACCTTGAACAACTCAACATTGGAATCAAACAATTTGTTACCAACATAGAATTAGCAATCATACAAACATTGAAACACTACAACATTGAAGCTGGGGTAATCAAAAATAGAATTGGTGTTTGGATTGATATTGGAAAAAATACTGAGAGAAAAATAGCTGCTATTGGAATAAAAAGTAGTCGTTATGTAACAATGCATGGATTGGCCTTGAATGTGAATACAGATTTAAGTATGTTCCAGCACATTGTGCCATGTGGTATTGTTGATAAGGGTGTTACTAGCATGAAAAAAGAATTAAACGAAAATATTGATATGTTCGAAGTAAATTCTATACTTGTAAAAGAATTTAAAAATATCTTTGAACTACAAAATTATGAATAACAAAAATATTAAATGGTTGGTTATTGGAGGAATTGTATTGGTACTATTCCTTTGGATCATGAGCAGTTACAACGGCTTGGTTAACAAAGATGTTGATGTTCAAAAAGCCTGGAGCAATGTTGAAACACAATATCAAAGAAGGTCAGATTTGATCGTGAACATTGTAAAAATTGCAATGAAAGCGAGCAAAGTTGAAAATAAAATTTTAACAGATGTTATTGCAGCAAGAAATAATGCAAATCAAATTAAAGTTGATCCAACAAAATTAAGTGAAGAATCAATCAACAAATTTGCAATGGCTCAAAACCAGGTTAAAAGTAGCTTCAATGTTGTTGTTGAACAATATCCAGACTTAAAATCGATACCTCAATTCGCTAAGGTACAAGATGAAATTGCTGGAACTGAGAATCGTGTAAGTACAGCAAGAACAGACTTTAACGCAGTGGTTTCTGACTATAACAAATCTGTGAGAAGCTTTCCGAGCAATATTTTTGCTGGTATCTTTGGATTCACTCAGAAAGCCACATTTAAAGCCGACGAAGGTTCTGAGAAAGCACCTAACCTAGACGAACTTTTAGACAAAGAGTAATACATGCTCCCTTGGTTGCATTTTTCTTGTCCCGTTGAAAAAATAGAGGCTTCTCTGATTGTAGACGCAATCAGAGAAGCCGAAAAATCTACTTCAGCTGAAATTCGAGTTCACTACACTACAAAAAAAGCTACTTTGGAGTTGTTAAAAGAAGCCGAATCGACCTTTCTGAATCTGAAAATGCATGAAACAGAATTTCGAAATGGGGTGCTTATTTTTTTACGATTAAAATCAAAAGAAATAGCCATCATTGGTGATATTGGTATCCACAAACATGTAGGAAATGAATTTTGGGAAGCCGTGAAAGAAACGATGATCCAAACCATCAAAACCAACAACATTACACAAGGCATTATTTGTGGTGTTGAATTGGCTGGTAAACAGCTGAGTAATTTTTTTCCTCCTACCTCGGAGAATCCCAATGAATTATCCGACGAAATAACGCATGATTAAATACATATTCTGTTTTTTGTATTTTGTTGGAGGGACATTTTCATGCGTATTTTCTCAACAACAGCTGCCCGATATTGCCGGTCAGCCACGACATATTTATGATTTTGCAAATGTTTTAAGCGCTGAGGAATTATCAAAAATTGAATCAGTTTTATTGCATTATGAAGATACAACTTCCACTCAAATTACGGTGCTCATTGAACCTGATTTAAATGGAATAGATGTATTTGATAGAGCCATGTTCATCGCAAGAAATTGGCAGATTGGACAAGCTCAGAAAAACAATGGAATTTTACTATACATTGCGGTGAATGACCACAAATACCAAACCATTGTAGCCAATGGAGCTCAAGGTAAACTCAATGATGGGTTGGTTGGAGAAATTCAGCGAGAATTTTTAGTTCCTGCTCTTAAAGCAGGCAATTATTTTAGCGCAATTCTAAACACCGTAAATGCCTATTGTGATGCTCTTAACGGAGAATTTACTGGAAAAGCTTTCAAAAAGAAAAAATCCAAATTCCCCAAATTTGTGATTCCCCTTGTGATAATATTCTTGATATTATTATTTAGGAAAAGAGGAAATGGTGGTGGATTTGGACGCTCCGGATTTTATTCTCCTCCAATTTTTTATGGTGGTGGATTTGGAAGTGGTTTCGGTGGTGGATCAAGTTCTTCTGGTGGAAGCTCTTGGGGTGGATTTGGAGGCGGCGGTGGATTCGACGGAGGTGGAGCTGGCGGCAGCTGGTAGCTCATTTGTCCCTCAAAAAATCAATACTGAATTCTGTAAATATAATACGTTTGATTCACATTAACAGGGTTCAACCATACCATAAAACGATCTAAATAACTAGACTCAACAGTTTTTTCAAAAATCAAATCTTTTACCTGCGATTTCACCTGATTCAAACGAATCTCAAGATTTTTAGGTTCAGCAAAGATGATGTGGGTTGGAAGCGGTTTATGTTCCCTTTTTATAGATTCAAAAAGTTCTTTAACTCCGTAGTCTTGTCGAATGGTGTAATAATTATTCCATACTCCATGATAAAATCTTGGCATCAACACAGAACCCCACATATGAGTGGTTTCTAATGCAAAATACTCTACCCCACCCCTTTCTCGGAAATAATTCATAGCCCTTAATTTACTAATTTTGGTTGAAGCCGGGGTCAACACCAAGAGCAAAATAAAATTGATCGACCAAATAAAGTTCCAACATCTCTTATGGAATTTAAGTTTCGATGACCACCAACGGCTGTATGAGATAAATTCATTCCAACTCACAACCCCCACAATGATAAAAAGTGGCAACATCGTAAGAATGAATCGTTCTTGTTTATTTGGAAAATAAGAATGGAACAAAAAGAAAATAGCAACAGGTACAGTTATCAACAGGTATTTACGAAAGCCGACTAAATTCCCCCAAAATAAAAATAAACTCAATGGCAAAATAAACAAACCCAAAATTAGAAGTGTATAATTGTACCATGGGCCATTGGGGTACTCTGCAGAATGATGTAAATTGTAATTGGTATACTCGAAAAATTCAGCAAACGGCTTTCCCCAGACAGCAAAATCTACCAATCCTTGAAATATGGCCAGGCTTAGGCATACTCCCAATACATATTGTATTGCTTTGAACCAATCTTTCCAAATCATCAAGACCAATCCAATTCCGCCCAACATCAGTATGGTTTGAAAACGGAGGGAGAATGCAATTCCAGAAACAAAACCAATCCATACAAATCTTTTCCAAGAAGAGGTAGATTTGTACTTCATTATCATGTAAATGGCGTACATAATTGGAGGAATCGACACCATTTCAACCAGATTTCGCACGGATAACAAAGGAAAGAACCAAAAAATACTCAATATCCAACCAACGGTGATAGCGGATTTCAAATTGGAAACTTGTTTTGTAATTTTGTAGCCGAGTAAAACAATGCTCATGCTATAAATAGCGTGCAACAATCTCACAATCAACATTTTTATTTCCGGATTGGTGATTCCACAATATTTTAAAATGACAAATAGATAGTAGTGTAAACCTGCATAAAACAAACTATGTCCGCTAGGAGTTTTAGCACCAAATGCTGGTAACCACTCATTCTGTATGCCATCTACCCAATGTTGGGCTATTTCAATCACCAAAAAATGATCGTCTTGAAAGGCAAAACCTTCAGAGAAAATTGTGGCAATGATTCTGAAGAAAAATCCAACAAACAAGATCACTCTCATTGGATAATTTTGGTAGGTAGCTTTCAAAGTGCCAAACATGTATACAAAAATAACTATAAGTTGAATTGAATATTCACTTTGGCGAAAAATGCAAAGAATATTTGGGTTATTTTATTGTGAAACCTTTCTTATGGTTCAAATGTTTCCTATTTTTGCATTTTTATGAATAAGGTTCCAAACGACATCCACCTACCCGATTCTGAAGTCCCACAAATTGAGGTGATTGGCGCAAGGGAACACAATTTAAAAAACATTGATTTAGTGATACCACGCCAAAAATTGGTTGTGTTTACTGGCCTTTCGGGCTCAGGTAAAAGTAGTTTAGCTTTCGATACCATTTTTGCTGAAGGACAAAGACGATACTTAGAGAGTTTCTCTGCGTATGCGCGCCAATTCATTGGAGATATGAAGCGTCCGGATGTAGATAAAATCAAAGGTTTATCACCAGTCATTTCAATTGAACAAAAAACAGTATCCAGAAATCCGAGGAGTACAGTTGGTACAGTCACAGAAGTATATGATTTTTTCAGATTACTGTTTGCGAGAGCGGGCGAAGCGTTTTCACATGTCACCGGTGCAAAAATGGTTAAACTGTCTGAAGAACAGATTCTAAATGCAGTAGTTGAGAAATTCGATGGACAAAAAGTTTCAGTATTGGCTCCGGTGATTAAAGCAAGAAAGGGACATTATCGTGAATTATTCGAACAAATCAAGAAAAAAGGTTACACAAAAGTAAGGGTTGATCAAAAAATAATGACCATCACTCCGAGTATGCAGTTAGATCGGTACAAAATTCATGACATCGAAATCATTGTTGATCGCCTTGAAGTGAAAAGTGTATCTACACAGAGATTGCAGGATACAATTAAAACTGCAATGAAAGCGGGTGATGGATATTTTACGATACTTGATTCAAATGACAAAGAATTTCCATACAGTAAATTCTTAATGGACCCAGAGAGTGGGATTAGTTACGATGAACCTCAGCCGAATATGTTCTCATTCAATTCTCCTTATGGTGCATGTAAATCATGCGAGGGATTGGGTGAAATCGGTGAAGTAAACATGGAATTCATCATTCCAGACAAAAAAAAATCGATCAACAAAGGGGGAATCATTCCCTTAGGAGAACTAAGAGAAAATTGGACCTTTATGCAATTAAGAGCTTTGGCCAACCAAATGAAGTTCAGTCTCGCGGACCCAATTGAAAAACTCACTGAAGAACAACTAAAGGCTGTTTTGTACGGTTATGATGAACCAATACCGGTTACTCAAACTGGTTCAGATGGAAAAAAGAAATCGTGGGAAACAACATATAAAGGAATCGTAAACATAGTATCTGAAAGTTATTTTGAATCAGATGATGATAAAATGCGTCAGTGGGCAGAGGAATTCATACATCAATCCAAATGCAAAGTATGTCATGGAGATCGACTCAAAATTGAAGCCTTACATATCAAAATTGCAGACAAGAATATTGCGCAGTTATCGCGTTTAAATATTGATGAACTGTATCATTGGGTTACCAATGTGCATGCTGATTTAACCGAAAGGCAGACCATCATTGCCAATGAGCTATTGAAAGAAATTGGCAATCGATTGTCATTTTTATGTGGTGTGGGACTTGGTTATTTATCCTTAAACAGTCCAGCCAAAACCTTAAGTGGAGGGGAAGCACAGCGAATTAGGTTAGCCACACAAATTGGTTCAAAATTGGTGAATGTTTTGTATATTCTTGATGAACCATCCATCGGTTTGCATCAACGTGACAACGAAAAACTCATCAATTCTCTCATGGAATTACGCGATTTGGGAAATTCAGTTTTGGTTGTTGAGCATGACAAAGACATGATGATGGCCAGTGATTGGCTAGTTGAAATTGGTCCTCATGCAGGAAAAAAAGGTGGAGAAATTGTTGCTAGCGGTACTGTAAAACAATTCATTGAATCTTCAACCACTACCGCCAAATATTTGAAAGGAACTGAGGCAATACCAGTTCCATCGAAAAGAAGAAAATCAAACGGAGAATACATTACCTTAAAAGGGGCCAAAGGAAACAACCTGAAAAATGTAAACATCCGAATTCCAATTGGTAATTTGGTTTGCATCTCAGGAGTCAGTGGCAGTGGAAAATCAACATTAATTAATGAAACACTTTATCCATTGGTTCACAGTAAAGTTTATGGTTCTCAATACCGGCCACTTCCCTACGACTCGATTGAAGGGTTGGAATTCATTGATAAAGTCATTCGAATAGATCAAAGTCCTATTGGACGAACACCACGCAGTAACCCTGCTACTTATGTAGGAGTGTTTCAAGAGATTCGCAATTTATTCACTAATTTACCTGAAGCCAAAATCAGAGGATACAAACCAGGGAGATTCAGTTTCAATGTAAAAGGTGGCAGATGTGAAGGATGTGGAGGCGGTGGTCGAAAGGTCATAGAGATGAACTTCTTACCAAACGTTGAAATTGAATGTGACGTATGTTTGGGAAAAAGATACAACCGTGAAACTCTGGAAGTCCGCTACAAAGGCAAAAGTATTTCAGATGTTCTTGAAATGCCCATTTCACAAGCTGTTGAATTTTTTGAATCAATTCCATTGATTGCTCGAAAAATCAATACCATGAATGAAGTTGGATTAGGTTACATCACTCTAGGACAAAGTAGTACTACTTTGAGTGGCGGTGAAGCGCAAAGGGTAAAGCTTGCAACAGAACTAAGTAAAAGAGACACCGGCAAAACGCTTTATTTATTGGATGAACCAACAACTGGACTGCATTTTGATGACATCAAACAACTTCTCGGCGTGCTCCAAACTTTAACAGATAAGGGAAATACTGTGATTGTGATTGAGCACAACATGGACGTAATAAAGGTTGCCGATTGGGTGATAGATGTTGGACCAGAAGGAGGCTCTGGCGGTGGACAAATTTTGGTGGAAGGACCACCAGAGGTAATTGCCAATCACCCTCAAAGTCATACCGGAAGATTCTTGAAACTCGAGCTATAATTGCATTTTTAGCAAAAAAATCATTGGTTTTTTTTTGCATTTTTTGGGGGATAATAACCTTTTAGATGTATTTTAGTGCAGGAAATATGAAAATCAATCATTTTGCATTCATCTTATTGGGAATTCTCAACATCAATGCCAACTTGAGTGCCCAAGATTCAACCAAAACAAGAACCGTTAAAAAGCGTATGGTTGTTAACAACCATCCAGCAGAATACTCTTACACCTATCACGATGATCCATATGTTACAGGATTTGCTTTAGGTGTTGATTATCAGAATGATAAATACAACAAGGTTTTTGATTGGGATCATAAGAATCACTATAAAAATTCTGGTGGATTTAACCTGTATTTCACCTCTGGAAATCAATTAAAACAACAAAATCCCACAGGTTCAATTAATTGGGGTGCTGGATTTTCTATGACCTTTCAAGGCGATGGAGCTCCTGCGAATGTTCAAATTAATACGACAAACAAAGACAGTGCCAAGACCAATCTTTCAGTGCTTAGCCCCCAGATTTACGGTTTTGCAAGATATGAATATAAATTTGGACCGTTTTATCCATTCGTTGGATTGCATGCAGGCGTAAAATGGTATGCAACTTCTCAAAGCACTGAAACCATGGTTCCGCTCACGGAATATGAAAATCAAAGTTCCAAAAATGTTGACTACACTGGATCAGTGTATGTAGCTCCTGAAATTGGCTTAAGAATTCGATTGAGTAAAATTACAAGTCTTGTAACCTCTTATACCTTTGTTTCAGGGGGTGAGTTAAATTTGGTAGATTTGGTTGGAAGTAAAATGAATAGCTGGGAATATGTGCTGGATAAAAAAACAGAGAACATGAATTTAAATCAGTTAAAAATTGGATTTTTATTCAATCTAAGCGAACGTTCTCACACGAAGAAAGTTATCAAAGAAGCCTATTCTGATACCACCTATGTAAATGAAGATGAAATCAATAGCAATACATATCCTTGTCCTTGTTGTCCTAAATCTACATCTACAACCACTCCACGTGCTCCTCAAAAACAATCTGAGCTAGAAGCTGAACCATACAATCCCAATAATAAAAAGGATTCAAATATTCAGAGTTATCCATCTAATTCAACTTATCCTACCCCAGTTGAACCTTCCATTAATATCCCGAAAAAACCATTACCTGGAATCAAACCTTCCCCAGTTTTAAAACCTAAATCATAAACAAAAGCCTCGTAAGGGGCTTTTTTTTCACTATAAAATTGTAACTTTGTGGAATGTTATTGAATGAATTATCAGCAGTAAGTCCAATAGACGGAAGATATAGAAAATCAACTCAAAACTTATCACAATATTTTTCAGAAGCTGGTTTAATTCAATATCGCGTGAGGGTTGAAGTTGAATATTTAATCGCTTTATCACATGTTGCATTGAGGGGCTCTGATTTTGGCATGTTAATGGATAAATCTGTAGAGCTGAGAAATTGGGCAAAATCTCTCACCTTAGACGACATTCATGCAGTTAAAGAAATAGAAAAAACAACCAACCACGACGTTAAAGCAGTTGAGTACTTTGTAAAAGCAAAACTAGAAAACCTAGGTTTAAATTATTACAAAGAATGGGTACATTTCGGGTTGACTTCTCAAGACATTAACAACACATCAATTCCATGGAGCATGAAAAATGCCGTTGAAAAAGAGATTTTACCGAAACTCGAATCCATCGTTACCGTTTTAAAAAATCAAGCAAAAGCATGGGAAAATCAACCAATGCTCGCCAAAACTCATGGTCAACCTGCTTCGCCTACGTCGCTTGGTAAAGAGTGGTGGGTGTTTGTAAGTCGTATTGAAAGTCAAATAGAAACACTGAAAGCTATCCCTTACACCGCAAAATTTGGAGGTGCAACTGGAAATTTTAATGCCCATCAAATTGCTTATCCTGAAATCAATTGGATAGAATTTGCGAATAATTTCGTCAATGAACAATTGGGATTAAAACGGGTTCAATTCACCACGCAAATTGAACCTTACGATTTCATGGCCGCACATTTAGATAACTGGAAGCGCATTAACAATATTTTAATCGATTTTTCAAGAGATGTTTGGACATACATTTCTATGGAATATTTCAAACAAAAAATAAAAGAAGGTGAAGTTGGTTCTAGTGCAATGCCTCACAAGGTGAATCCAATTGATTTTGAAAATGCTGAAGGAAATTTAGGCATTGCGAACGCAATTTTAGAACATCTTTCAGGTAAATTGCCAATTTCTCGTTTACAAAGAGACCTAACAGACAGTACGGTATTAAGAAATCTAGGTGTGCCTTTTGGACATATCATGATTGCACTCAACAGTCTAGAGAGAGGTCTTGGCAAGTTAATTCTCAATGAAACTGCTTTAAATGAAGACCTCGAAAACAATTGGGCTGTTGTGGCTGAGGCCATTCAAACAATTTTGCGTCGTGAACGTTATCCTAATCCATACGAAGCTCTAAAGGAACTGACAAGAAATAATGTTAAAATGACGAGAGACACCATGCACTCTTTCATTGATTCTTTGGAAGTGAGTGAAGAAATTAAACATGAACTTAAACAAATTTCGCCTCAAAGCTATATTGGCGTCACTGCAGAATTTTGTTAAATCCCCGCGATTTATCAGAATTGCCAAAACAACCGGTATAACATCCGGTGTTGTCTTAGTGCTTTTCTTTATCTCATGGTTCAGTTTAAGGAACTATTTGCTAGAATCCGCATTCGAGAAAGCCAAAAAATCATTAGTAAAAAAAGGGTTTACACTTCAGTGTAAGGAAAAAGGATTTGATGGTGTATTTGGGGTTCACTTTACGCAATTATATTTGAATCCTTCGAAACAAGTCGACTCTAATACGATTCTAGATTACCCCTTATTTACGGCAAACCAAATTTCTGTGTCTATCAGCATCTGGAGATCGATATGGAATGGTCCAAGTCTTGGAAATTTCAAGGCAGTTAATCTCAATCTCAATTTGGTTGACTCTGCTGGAATTTCGAATTACAAATCCCTCATTCAATCAACAAAGTCTGAGTCCCCCAAAGAAAATAAAAAAGATGATTTGGCAAA
>JACCDH011442573.1_pt1 | contig 10759 bp, 11 predicted proteins | sample 7442481 | NCBI WGS metagenome assembly JACCDH01 (sample SAMN15323433, study PRJNA562643) | freshwater metagenome | isolation source: river surface water | place: USA:Blue River Watershed | collected 2017-08-15
CCATAGAGATCTGTGACAACCTGTTTCGCTTGTTGAACAGCCTCCTCTGAAAGAACTGCCTTATCGGTACGCATATACGTAATATACCCTGCCTCATACAAATGTTGCGCAATTTGCATAGTCCGCTTCGGATTCAGACGAAAGAGTGTGGAGGCCATTTGTTGAAGAGTACTTGTAATAAGTGGAAGTGGTGCTGTTTCAGACCAGGGCTTTGTTTCTGCGGTAATCACTTTACCTCGCGGTTCATTATGATGAATCTCAAGATAGGTACGAGCATTTTCCTCATCTTCCAATTCATCCGTGAGAAAGGCATCCCATGATTGACTCTGTCCTACAACAGACCAATGCCCGTGAACTTTCCAACTGCTACTGCTCTTGAAATCTGTAATCTGTTGTTCACGATCCACCACAAGTCGCAAGGCAGGAGTTTGACAGCGACCTGCAGAGAGACCATTGCCGACCGATTTCCAAAGAAGTGGACTAATTGTAAATCCAACCATCATATCTAGGATCGCACGGGCTTCTGCCGCATGTACTTTATTCATATCCAAGCGTCGTGGCGAAGCAATTGCGGCTTTGACGGCTGTTTCTGTAATTTCGTGAAAGACGGCGCGCGGTGTTGTCGCTGGATTGAGTTTGAGCAAGAGACAAACACTGTAGGCAATGAGTTCTCCTTCACGATCATCATCTGATGCAAGATAGACTGTCGTAGCGTTTTTTGCTGCTTCTTTAAGTTGCGCAACTGTTTTGGCCTTTTCTTTGATCGTCTCCCACGATGCCTCAAAATCACGATCAATCCCTACAGCATCCAAATCTTCCTTCAAACGACGAATATGGCCGAGCGACGCAATAACCTTCCAACCTGATCCAAGAAATCCTTGGATTTTACCACACTTGGCTGGTGATTCTACGATGACTAGATTTGACATTTTGTTCTATACCTTATTGTACTGAGTTTTTTTATCAATTTTATTTGATGCGTACAGAAAAGAATGGACGACGGAATCTACTGGATGCCAATTGGTGATTTCCATGTACCCTATATGCGCCAAATTTATGATATGACAGATGATACAATTGTATTTATGGGATACTTTTACCTAGAACCCGAGACTCTGCCAATTGAATCCATTTTAATTAAGAATCATGTATTATATAAATGTATTATTACTCATAAAGATTTCATCAATTATGAAGATGATGAGAATCGTGATTTTAGTGGATTTCCTCGGCACTATTTACAGTCCGAAACAATTGAAATCAAGTATAAAAATCTAGGACGTCTCAGAAAAACACCTGAAGATGATGAGTTTTTCAAACGTGTAAATGATAAAGATACAGTACGAGAACGAAATGATATATTTGTACGTGCTCGTAAAGAACGTGAATATAAAGAACGTAGAGAAAAGTGGGAACGAGACAATCCAGAGTTGGCTGCAAGATTCAAAGCACAAACTACACAAGAATTCCTATCTAAAGAAAAAACATACTCTTGAACTAGGCAATGGAATACAATGACGAAATAATTTGGTTTCCACCAGATGCTCCATATTCACCTAAAATGGAGGAGGTCTTGCAATGTACAATTGATACAATTACATTCCGAGGCTCATTTATAATTCTACCCCAGTTTCTGCCATTTTTCACAATCTTCATAAAAAATAAGAAATGGTATAGCGTACGTATCACAGAAATCATACGAGACGAATCCCAAACAGACGTCATTAAACTTCGGTATTGTATTACTTGCGAACTCCCTTCAGTGAAAAATCCTAACAAGTGGTTTGATGATACTGGATATACTTTAGAATATACTCGTAAAGATTGTATGAGGGTATATAAGCAAAGCCAAACAGTTCGTCATGAGCGTAGTGAATATGTAGAGATTCCTGATGATACTCCTATTGATAATGAAGACGATCCATATTGTGGATTTATACCACCAGGTGTTACCTATGATGAAACAGATGGAAAATACTATTATGATGCTAGTGATTCTGATGAATCCTTTCACTGTGGTTGTTGCTATGATCCATACCCAGATGATCCTTATGGAGGTCACACACCTCCTGGATTTGACTGCGAAGAAGAGTCTACTCTACGAAAAGCAGAAGGTCAAAATCATTATATTAAAAAAAAGGTATACAATGCAATGAAGCCAAGTGTATTCAAACAAGAATCCGCAGAACATGCCAAACATAAACAACGAGTGTTGCGAAATGAAATCGCAGACGAGAAAAAAAGTGCGGATGTATAATGGGCACAGGTATAAAGTACAAATCCCTACAATAGGAGGATGGCCGCCGCCACACGAAATCAAACCAGCATAGATGGTGCGCTCTATGACCTCGTCGCACGAGGAGCAAAAGATACATATTTTATAAAAGATGACAAGGATTCTGCACACCCATTCCAATGGACCTATGACCGATGGCCAGCAAGCCTTCCTGAAACTCGCTGGACAAATCCACTCAATCAACCCCGCTTTGGACAGCGTTGTGAATTTGAATTTGACTTTCCAGCCGATGTTCTTGTAGACGCTGCAATTGTCATAGACCTCCCGTCGTGGCTCCCGCCAGAAATGGCCGCTGCAAATAACACGAGTTTAACCTATGCTGATGGAGATACTGACAAAGTCTATGGATATACAAACGGAATTGGCTATTTCTTATTTGAAAAAATAGAACTCTATCAAGACAAGATTCTCTTACAAGAAGTTACAGGGGATAGTCTCTATGTTTCACAGTTGACCCGCTCTAACTGGAATCAAGGACTACTCACACAACAAATCGCTGGAATTCACAATGGAAGCCGTAACGCTGTCATGCGCAATGCTACACCTGGAAGATTAGAAATTCCAGTCCCCATGATTGGCTGTAGTTTTCCAGGAGATCGTGGTCTTCCACTCGGCGGCCTTCGTCTCCAAACCTTTCGTCTTCGCTTGACTCTACGACCTCTTGAAAAACTCGTAGAATGTTTTCTCCCTGAAGTAAATCCTGCTCCTTGGACCAAGACATTTACACAAGACCGAAGTGATGTACCAGATATCACTGCTGCCGCTGTGCCAAGAGAAACAATCGGCCAACCAACACTCTATTTACGAACCAGACAACTCTATTTGCTCAATGAGGCCCGTGAATCCCTCGTAAATCAAACAATAGAAGTACCTTACATTCGGTATTTCAATAATAGTTTCAGTCTAAATCAATTGGACTATACACCAATTGATCGTGGTGGTACTGCAATTGTCACGAAACGAGTGGACGCAAATTATACCGTGGAACGAATGACCACCTATTTCCGAAATCAAAGCGAAGTTGCCAAAAATCGTCTCTGGAATTTTACCAATACAAATCCTGCAAGTGTGGACGGACAGTTTTACAGTAGCATGAAACTCATTATTGCTGGACAAGTCCGTGAAGGTCCTTGGACTCCATTTGTTTGGCAAAATGTCATTCCTGACGCCAAAGAAGAACGAAGCCCTGCTGCCAATATTTGTACTATGAATTGGAGTCGTGGATGGCGTATAGAAGATTTCCCTCCCGCACAACGAGAACCTACTGGCGGTATTAATTTTACAACAGCAGATCGGCCTCAATTGAATGTTACACTTGCAGATATTTTACCCGATCCTGTACTTGGCTATAAACAAGCTGAAATGTTTACTCTTTGTGAAAGTTGGGCATTGTATAGAATTAAAAATGGCCGTGGTGAACTTACCTACGCGAACTAAACAAACAAACAATTACTTTAACAATCTGTATCCTAATGTACAGAGTGAGCAGTCCACATGAATCTCAATTCATCTAGACCGCTGGGCGACAGCACAACTGTCATTGACATTGCTGATCGTGACGAAATGGATGACGATATGTTTCCATTACATGCCACAAAATCGTGGTTTACACGTGATACACAGCGCCGTTATTTAAATTTCTCACCAGTCATCCAAGAATTTGTCCATAAAGGTGCTGCGGAATTTGGTGGTCGTCTTGTATTTGAAATTGGATCTGTCAAAGCATGTGATCTTTTATTTACAGTTGCACTTCAAGTTCGTCTTGGCCACTGGCTTCCTGATTCTGTTGTACATGCCCTGCAAAATGGGTTGTATACATACGACGATCCTGATCAAGCCTGGTATTATGCAAATGCTCTTGGTTCTGCCATGATTGCCAAGGCCGAATTTATGGTAGATGACCAAGTCTTAGAAACAGTAGATGGCGATTTTACCAATTGCTTTGGCTTATTATTTTCAGACATCAATACTCAGTTTGGATTTGGCGTAGATGGTATTGCACGACTTCCTATTCAGCAACTAAAACCATCCGAGTACTCTGAAACACGTGTCTTCCCAACAACTAACGGATTTATTTCTGCAATCCTACCATTCAGTTTCCAACGCATTCGTCTTCGTAATGGATTCCCTCTTGTCTCGTGTCGTGAAGGAACAGTTCGTGTCGCAATCAATCTGCGGCCCTTTCACGAGTGTGTGCGTATTGCCAATGGTATTCGTACTGGATGTAATGACACCCCTCTTGGAAAAACATTTACGTTCAATACGAGTACAGGTCCAGTAAATGTCACTGCATCTACAACTGTCCCTCAATTTGCCGATGCACGACTTGTGACATACGGTATGATCGTGGATGGCAAACTCCGTAAAGCAATGATCCACTCGCCATTTGAACGAATGTATCGTGAACTACAGACATTTCGCTTTACAGAACCACAAAAATATATTGTCAACACACCCGCTTCAGGAGTTGTCCGTTTACAGTTTCCCATTGAAGTCAATGGGCCTGTGGAGGAATTTATCTGGTTTATTCGGAGAAAGGGTGTTGCTGTCAATAATGAGTGGACCAATTACAGCAATCGTCTGGAATCTGAAATCTTTGCCCCCAATTCTGATATTTATTACCCTTTGCAAAGTATGCTTGTTTCGGCCACACTACAGGTCAACGGTATAACTCTTATTGAGGCAGAAGGTGAGCATTTCCGTCGTCAAATTGCGAAACATCATCGTGGGGGCCTTGTTGCGTACAATGCATTTGTCTATGGATATTCTTTTGCAGAAAGACCTGGTCAACAAAATCCAAGTGGATGGATGAATGCAAGTCGCTCCACAGACGTGCGCATTCGTATGGACATTCGGCCTCCTCCACCAGATGCCAATGAAACCGAAGGAATTACAATGGAATTTGAGGTGTGTATTTTTAGCCTCGCAATGAATTGGGTGCGATTCCAGAATGGAATTGTCAATAAGGTTTTCAGTTCCTAATATAAACGCGCTGTACTGCTACAACATAAGAATGGGTGCATGCCAGTCCAAAAAAACAGTTGGGTGGGGGTCAATTACAGAATCGTTAATCTTAGATGACTTTGATGCAGCAGGTGTTGCATTTATTACGAATACACATATTTTAGCTGGATATCAGCCCCACAAATCAGAGCCGACAATTACAGGAATCGGTGGAAAACGAGAGGGCGGTGAATTGTATCTACAAACAGCACTTCGTGAAGCAGTAGAAGAAATCTTTCATATATCTAACGTTGATTCTCGCCTTATCAAACACCTTTCACGTGTGTGTAAACCAATCACAACAATCGTACAAGGAGGATATGTTATTGTTGTCTATGATTTTCACACTCTTACAACATTTCTAAAAATAGTAAGTACATACGATTTATACACACCTATATATGACGAAATGCCTCTTACTGTAAGTGATTTGATACTCAATCGCCGTGTTCATCCCAAGGCGGAAATCAGTCATCTCGTTCTAGTACCACTCGTCCATCATAGTCCAATTGGCCCATTTATTCACCACGAATTTCTTGCAGACATGGCACAAATCAAAACAATACTAAGTACTTAGAACAATTACACAGAAGATCTATAGATATTTTTGATGAACCCTTCACAACGAGATTGGAAAGCACTTGGACTTTCCCATTGGGCAATCCAAAATAGTGTATTGAAATATTCCTCAGAAGGTTTGATGGATCAATACTGTAGAACTGAAACAATAAATCCACAATCATTTTCTTCATTACATCGTAATGCCGAGAATCATATTCGTAGTTGTATGTTTGGCGTGCTGACTCAACTCCCCAAAGCCATCCGTGATGAACTTCGTGCCGACATTTATGAACTCTTTGACAATCGTCGTATGAGTTATGAAGAGAAATATGAATGGCTTCTTATGCTTTGTATCTATCTTCGTGATATGGAAGATCTTGTCTGGACTCAGCTCGGTGGATTTTAGAAGCCAACAACCGATTCGTATTCTTAGAGGCCATCAAAAGCGGGCCTTTAATAATACTCCTAGAACTGTAGATGGTGGCCTCTCTGGTGCGCTTATTACACAGCGGTCCACAGGATCAGCGACTTTTACCCACACTCGGTCCAAAGGATGTCTCCGCCTATGTACGTGTTCTTGTTCGTGCTGGTCGTATGACAACCCAATGGCATCGTCTTGATTTCTTACAAAAACCACAATTTGGACAACAAGCCTTTTGCGAAATTCCTACAAAAGGTGAACTTCTCACACGTCTTTATCTTGTCACAACAATGCCCGATATTTATTCCATTCAAGCGGCGGCTTTGGAGGCTGCTGGTGGAGATACAAACTTTGCTGGTCCTCGTTTTGGTTGGACCAACTCTCTTGGTCACGCTCTCGTCCAACAAGCAACAGTAGATATTGGAGGAGCACGCATTGAAACACTTGATTCACGACTTTTGGAAGTGATGGATGAATATGATACACCACTTGAAAAAATTGTCAATATGAATACGCTTATCTGTCGTAAACAAAACGGGTTTACGGAACGATCATTTGGCTATTCACCAACTCCCCAACAAGTTGGTGTCCCTCTTCCGTTCTGGTTTAGCCGTGGCGATCTTGGCGCAGCACTTCCCGTAGACGCAATCAATGTAGATCAAATTCGTGTTGGAATACAATTCCGAGGCGTAAATGGTGTCTATTATAGTCAATCTCGCGCTCCCGCAGCGGCAGTTGTACCTACGACTGAAGGATCTGCCTTGTGGCCTCTCTTGGGCAGCCAATTCTACGCAAAAGACGCACTTGGCAAAATTGTACCTGGTCTATATACAACTGCTGGTATAGAAATTAGTGAACCTGTTACTGCAATTCCTGGTCTTCAAATGCCTCAACGCTTAGACTTGGGTGATACATATTTACTCGCAGAATATATCTATCTTGACAAGCCCGAGGCAAATCGCTTTCGTCTTGCCGACATTGAACTACCCATTCCACAACACTACACTATTGAACCTCGTGATACAAAAGGATTTCGTGATATAACCATTCCTCTTGAACTTCCCAATCCAACACGTCAGCTCTTTTTTATGGCACAGAACTATAACGCAATTCCTTACAATGCTCCATTCTTGGCCACACGTGATCTCTCTGGTGTAGGTGTCTTGCACGCACCTTGGTGGCCCGATTGTAGTGGTTTATTCGCTGGATTTCCTGGACTACTTGTTCCTGGATTTAGTACACGAGGTTCTGAACCAATTACAAGTATTGAATTATTGTACGAAGGATCACACGTAAAAACAAGTACTGAAAACTGTGCACTCTATCGCAGTATTTTACCATCCCTGGAAGAACGCAAGTCTCCTTGGCACAATCGCTACATGTACTGCATTCCCTTTGGAACACAAGCGGGTTATTTTCCTCCAAGTGTTCCAATGGGCCAAGTCAATATGGGTCGTATTATGAAAAAAGAAGTGCGTCTTGGAATTGCGACGAATGGCGTGTCTGCACAGCGACTTTGGATGTACATGTGGGCTGAATCGTACAATATCTTGAAAATCTATGGTGGGCGTGCAAGTCTCTTGTTTGGGTATTAAAACTTATACTGTAATAAATTACACTTGGCTGGAGTTCCTGCTTTTCGTGGTAAAATTACGTGTGCACGACGATTCCACAATTCAAAATCAACCTTGCCCGTCCAAGGCTCTCCTGTTTTTACCCACTCGCTGAATTTTGCAGACAAGGCCTTGTATCCTGGATCAGTATCTGGAATTCCAAGTTGTTTGACCTTGGACAAGATTTCCATACTTTCCTGTACACGCTCCTTGAGTGGCTTTTCATTTCCTTCAGTCATAGACATTCTATTTCTATGGCTGAATTAGTCTGCTCGTGTTTAGATCCTAGGGACTTGGCAACGGCGAGGGAATTTCAGATACATTCACTTCTACCGCCCCAAATTTTGCTTGACACACCTCCGCAGCCTCTATAAATATTCTCGTATTTGGTGATGAAGTGTGTGATGGACTCATATAAATATAATACGCATATACTTTTTCATATAATCTATCTACCAATATATTGTCTTTCAAACAGTGCTGCAGACACTGATAAATTTCACGATCACTCAGTTTACGGTGATAAGGCGGTACACGAAACCAACAATCATCTTGTACAGCGTGTTTAGGAATACCTTGTGCCAAAATATACTTTGGAGACGCTAGATCATCAAAAAAAATCATAGAACGAATGTCTAATGGCCGATCTGGAAATAATTCAAATACACGGGTCCAGTGTTTGAATATGATTTGATTGGTATGACGGTGTACATGGTTTGGACGACTCAGAATAACATTAATCACATTATCTCCCATTAAATAACAAAACATATAGGCAATACTAAGTGGTACAGACCATAAAAGGGGCAAATAATCTGTATCATTTACATCATATGTATTAGGAATTACATCTTCTTTTTGATTGGTATACATAATTACAACATCAATTTTGCCTTGTATTTTTAATTCTAAAACCGTCTTTAAAAAATACCGAAGACCCGGTCGGAATACGTGATTTCGTAGCATCCAAGTCCCGAGACGCTGGAGAATCGTTGCAACATGTGACATTTGTAGATTTGGAATAGTTTTCAGTGCAGATAAGATTGCAAATACAATTCCGTATGATCCAGTTGTTTCATCATTGTCTAAGATGACTGCACGCAATGGCTGACTTGCGGCCATATCCTATTCTTAGCTATTGTTGAGCCCCTGGCACGTACTGAAATAGACACGTCCTTGCTCCACTTGCGTTCCGTATTCATAGGATGGATACTTGAAGAGGGTGGACGTGTAAAATGTTGCACACGTACTAACATTTACACCTGGTTGAAGTGTTTGACGCTGAATGGCGAATCCTGTAAAAATTGTTGTTTCTTGCACACGACGGGTACGATCACTTGCATCAAGGGGCATTGTTTCTCTACAGTATTATTGTATAAAATATGAAATTATAAGTAGATGGAGAAAGGTCTTCCCGTGAAGAAACCTATCATTCCTGGATTTGCAGATGATGGACTAACTATTAATGATCCAGTTGCTGTTGTTGAGGCAGTTGTTCATTCTGGTATAAGACAAAATGGAATATTCCGTCTAAAACAAACTCCTCCAACGTTTGAACAGTATGGTGCAAATCTTCCCGCAAATATTATAAATACGCCAGGTCTATCCCCCTCAACATATATTCAAATGATATCAGAAGAAGCAGATCGTAATATTAAATCATATTTAGCGATTCCCAATATTGAATCATTTACAAGAATATCTGCAAGTGGAAATAAAAATATATGTTGGTTTGACTCTTTTTTAATGTGCATGAGTCCTTCTTACAGAGGATTATCTCTAAAAAATAGACCTAAAGTTGTGAGTGGTTTTCGTAATTGGTGTCGCCTAAAACAAGATAAAATACTTGCACAAATGCCATCATTTATTTCACAAGAGTTTATAAATATTTTTAAAAGTGATTTGAATAATCAATCTGGGCCAATTGAAGCACATACCGGATTTATGATTGCTTGGTATTTTGGTGTAAATATCGTATATTATATTTTAAACAAAGAAGGTGTGTTTATTTTTAATGATCCATTTATAAATTATCAATCGCCAGACTGTAAAACAATATTTATGATACATAGTGAGGAATCATTCCATTTTGAACCACTCGGTATTCTTGGATTAACTTCTGATAATAAGTATGATGAGGCAACAAGTACATTTTTGTTCAAATGGTCGGACGATAAACTATGTGCTTTACCAGGAAGACCTGACAATTGGACACTCCCAGTATGTGATGGATCAAATAATAACTCCAACATAGGCTCTACAGGCTCTGCAAATACAAACAATACTGCAGACCGTGCATCTGTTGGAGGAAAACGACGTGGTCGTAAAACAAGACATCACCAGAATAAGAAGAAGCGTGTGATAAATACCCGCAAACACAATCGCTAGATATTATATCCATCTAAACAGTAAACAAATACCACATACAAGAATGTGTGGTATTTGGGGAGTCCTTGGGAAGCCTGTCTCAGAATCGGTTGCAAAAGCAGCCCTTCAAAAACTTACCGCACGTGGTCCAGAAGACGCACGTATTGTCGCTGGAAATCAGTTTCAACTCGGTTTTACACGTCTCGCCATCAATGGTTTGACAACCGATGGTATGCAACCTATGGTGGATTCTGTACATAATCTCTACACGGTCTGTAATGTCGAAATTTATAACTATGCAGATCTTGCCAAACGATTTGGAATTGAACTTCAAACAGGATCAGATTGTGAAGTCCTTGCACCTCTCTTTACAAAGTTAGCTGTTCAAACCGATGCACCTACTTTTTTCCGTAGTTTGGATGGTGTCTTTGCGACCATAATGGTTCACGCCGAATCCAATACTGCGTTTGTTGCTCGTGATCCTTATGGTGTACGCCC
>JACCDH010148483.1_pt1 | contig 10755 bp, 8 predicted proteins | sample 7442481 | NCBI WGS metagenome assembly JACCDH01 (sample SAMN15323433, study PRJNA562643) | freshwater metagenome | isolation source: river surface water | place: USA:Blue River Watershed | collected 2017-08-15
CAGTTATGAAGGGTTGATTTTTATTCCAAAAGTAACAGCCATTCAAGATTTAAAAGAAAAAGTAGAATACATCTCGGAAGATAGTCCAAGTTTGGAATTTATTTCTGATGTGGAGGAAGTCATTGATTCGGTTATCACACAAGAAAATTTAAAAGTATTGGGTTTCGATGCCAAAAAAATTGACGAAGCAAAAGCAGATTCATCTCTGCAATTATCAAAATTTTCTGGAGAAGAGAGCTTGAAAGGTTTGAACGAAATCAAAGTAGCTATTGGAGGATTATTCGGATATTTAATCATGATGTTTATTGTAATTTATGGCAATTTTGTAATGCGAAGTGTTATTGAAGAAAAAACATCTAGAATTATTGAAATTATCATTTCCTCAGTAAAACCTTATCAATTGATGATGGGAAAAATAATTGGAAACTCTTTAGCGGGTATTTTACAATTTTTAATTTGGGCTATCGTGGGAACTTTGTTATTTTTCATAGCATCTTCTTTCCTTGGTTTACAAATGGGAGCTTCTTCAACAGTTTCTTCCGAAATGATTGATGCAGCAGCTGCTAACGTTGATAAAATGGCTAAGTTACAAATGTATATTAATGAGATATCAAACCTTCCGTTAACCACCTTAATTGTAGCATTTATTATTTATTTTATCGGAGGCTACTTTTTATACAGTTCATTATATGCTGCTATTGGCGCTGCAGTGGATTCAGAAACCGATTCGCAACAGTTTTTATTACCTATTATTATGCCTTTAATTTTAGGGGTTTACATAGGTTTCTTTACGGTAATTAATGATCCTCATGGCACAGTTGCAACTGTGTTTTCAATAATTCCGTTTACTTCACCCATTGTCATGTTGATGCGTATTCCGTTTGGGGTGCCATGGTGGCAATTAGTACTTTCTATCGTTTTATTGTTTGGAACGTTTATCTTTGTAGTCTGGTTTGCGGCAAAAATCTACCGAGTGGGTATTTTAATGTACGGTAAAAAACCAACCTGGAAAGAATTATACAAATGGTTGAAATATTAATTAGCGTTTAAAAGTTTTCAAAACCCTTATAAACTTCTAGCTTAAAAAAGAATGAGTAAAATCCTAATCATAGAAGACGAAGCAGCTATTCGAAGAGTATTATCAAAAATACTTTCCGAAGAAAATGAATCGTACAAAGTTGAAGAAGCAGAAGATGGTTTACAAGGGGTAGAAAAAGTCAAAAATGAAGATTATGATTTGATTCTTTGCGATATTAAAATGCCAAAAATGGACGGTGTTGAGGTATTAGAAGCGGTAAAAAAAATAAAACCAGAGATTCCAATGGTCATGATTTCAGGTCATGGAGATCTAGAAACCGCTATACAAACGATGCGTTTAGGAGCTTTTGATTACATTTCAAAACCACCCGATTTGAATCGATTATTAAATACGGTTCGAAATGCGTTAGATAAAAAACAATTAGTAGTAGAAAACAAAATCTTAAAAAAGAAAGTTTCTAAAAACTACGAAATGATAGGCAATAGCGAAGCAATCAATCATATTAAAACCATGATTGATAAAGTAGCTCCAACCGATGCTCGTGTCTTAATAACGGGGCCAAATGGAACCGGAAAAGAGTTGGTAGCACACCAATTGCATGAAAAAAGTGAGCGTTCATCGGCACCAATTATTGAAGTAAATTGTGCGGCAATTCCTTCTGAATTAATAGAAAGCGAATTATTCGGTCATGTAAAAGGCGCTTTTACTTCGGCGGTTAAAGACAGAGCTGGAAAGTTTGAAGCAGCAGATGGTGGAACCATATTTTTGGATGAAATTGGCGATATGAGTTTATCGGCGCAAGCCAAAGTTTTACGGGCGTTACAAGAAAATTTAATTCAAAGAGTAGGAGCAGACAAGGACATTAAAGTGAATGTTCGTGTCGTTGCGGCAACCAATAAAGATTTAAAAAAGGAAATCGAAGAAGGAAGATTTCGTGAGGATTTGTATCATCGATTAGCGGTAATTTTAATAAAAGTTCCAGCTTTAAATGATCGAAGAGATGATATTCCTGAATTGATAACACATTTTGCTTCAAAAATTGCTTTAGAACAAGGAACTTCAATAAAATCATTTTCAAAGTCGGCCATCAAATTATTACAAGAATACGATTGGACCGGAAATATTCGTGAATTACGCAATGTAGTGGAGCGCTTGATTATTTTAGGAGGAAATGAAATTTCAGAACAAGACGTAAAACTGTTTGCGAGTAAATAAATTTGGTAAAAGGTAAAAGGTGATGGAAAAAAGGTTACCAATTGCCCTTTACCCATTACCATAAAAAACAATGCAATTAAAAAAAATACATACAGGTCTTCAAAATGCTCTGATTGAAAATAATTTAATCGAGGCAAATGAAATGCAACAAGAAACTTTTTCTACCATTAAAAGTGGAGTAGATGCGGTTATTCAATCGCCAAAAAAGAGTGGAAAAACAACCACTATTTTGATGAATGTCATTCAGCGAATGGAAAAACCTGTTGGCGAAAGTACGCGTGCCTTAATTTTGGTTCAAAACAAAGAAAAAGTTTTGGAAGCAATGGAGCTTTTTAAAAGATTGAATCATTATACTAATTTGCGTGTATTTGGGGTTCATGAAAAAGGAGATATGGATTATGATAAGAACCAAATTTCGTTAGGTATGGATGTTTTAATTGGTACTCCTATTCGTATTAATGAAATGTTTTCTTCTGCCGGATTTAATATGAACACAATTAAAATGTTTGTGGTTGATGATGTAGAAGAAATGTTGCGTAAAAGAGAAGATTCAATTATTCAACGACTTTCTATGAGTGCCGAAAAAACACAACGTTTGTTTTTCTGTTCTCAAATAACCGAACGTGTTGAAATTTTAGCCGATAGAATAATGATAGAACCACTTTTCTTTGAAATGGAAGATTAAATAAAAATAATTATGGGAATAATGAAAATTTTTTCGGGAAGCGAAATTCTTGCTGAAACATTAAAACAAAAAATTGAAGCCGTTGGTGTTGATGTGATAAAGAAAGACAATTTGCAATCGGCGCGATTAGCGGGTTTTGGAAGCACTGATTTGGCTGTGGAATTATTTGTAGATGAACGCTATTACGGAAAAATCAGTCCCGTTTTAGAAGAATTTAGAATGAGTTTGTAAATATTGTTATAGGTTTTAAATAAAAAAGCTCCCAGAATTGGGAGCTTTTTAGTTTTATTTTACTTGATCCAAACCTCTTTTTCTTAAGAGTGGTTCCACACTTGGTTCAGCACCTCTAAATGTTTTATATAATTCCATTGGGTCCTCTGTTCCTCCTTTTTCAAGTATGTTTTTTCTAAATGATTTTGCAAAATCTTGGTTGAATAACCCATTAATTTTAAATACTTCAAATGCATCGGTGTCCAATACGCCTGACCATATATAACTATAATATCCAGCTGAATATCCACCAGCAAAAATATGGTTAAAATAGGTGCTTCTGTATCTTGGTATAATCGTACTTGGTAAATTAATTTTGTTCATAGCTTCTTTCTCAAACGTTTCAGCATCTGAAGTAATTGCTGTTTTTTGAGTATGATATGCCATGTCTAAAATAGATGCTGCTAAATATTCGGTGGTTACAAATCCTTGATCAAAAGTTCCTGCGTTTTGCATTTTTTCAATTAATGCATCTGATATTACTTCTCCTGTTTTATAATGTTTAGCATACATTCTCATGACTTCTGGTTCCGATGCCCAGTTTTCCATAATTTGCGACGGTAATTCAACAAAATCTCTAGGAACACTGGTTCCAGCCAAACTTTCATAAGTAACATTTGATAATAACCCATGTAACGCATGTCCAAATTCATGGAAGAATGTACTCACTTCATCAAAAGTCAATAAAGCAGGTGCGTTTTCGGTTGGTTTGGTAAAATTACACACGATTGAAACAACCGGAGCGATTCGTTTTCCGTTTTCCATTTTTTGATTGCGGTAGGAAGTCATCCAAGCGCCACCTCTTTTTGAAGCTCTAGGATGAAAATCCATATATAAAATACCAATATGCGTTCCGTTAGCCTCGCTTACTTCCCAAACAGTAACATCTTCATGATATTTTGGTACATTATTCAATTGTTTGAATTGTAATCCGTATAAATTTTTACAAACCGTAAAAATACCTTCTCTTGTTTTTTCTAAACTGAAGAAAGGTTTCATTTCTTGTTCGTCTAAATTAAAACGTTCTATTCTGATTTTTTCAGTATAGAATCTCCAATCATAAGGTTGTACGGGTTCATTGATTCCCTCTTTTTGCATCATTTTTTGAATATCCTCTGCTTCTTTCTTTACCATTTTTAAAGCAGGAACCCATAAATCATTTAATAATTTAGTGGCTGTTTCTGGATTTTTTGCCATAGATTTTTCTAAAACATAATCGGCATGAGTTGTATATCCTAAAAGACGTGCTTTTTCTCCTCTTAAATTGGCAATTTTAATGGCTAAAACGTTATTGTCTTTATCATTTCCGTTATTTGCTCTCATTTGATAAGCATTCCAAATTTCTTTTCTAAGTTTTCGGTTTGAGCTGTATTGTAAAAATGGCATTACACTTGAATTTGATAAAGTAAATACCCATTTTCCTGTTTTGCCTTTAGCTTTTGCATCGTTAGCTGCAGTTTCAATAAGTTCATTTGGAAGTCCTAATAAATCGTTTTTGTCTGAAATTACTAATTCATAAGAATTGGTTTCAGCCAAGATATTTTGACCATATTTTAAAGTAGCAACTGCCATTTCAGAATTGATTTCTCTAAGTCTTTTCTTATTTTCTTCTGAAAGATTTGCACCACTTCTTACAAAATTTTTGTAAAGATTTTCTAATATTTTGGCTTGCTCTTTATTTAATTTAAAGTTCTTTTGGTTGTCCCAAACCGCTTTAACTTTTTTGAATAGAGCATCATTTAAATTAATATTGTCGTTATGAGCTGACAATTTTGGAGCTAATTCTTTTGCTATGGATTGAATTTCTTCATTCGTATTTGCACTATTCAAATTATAGAAAACAGTACTTACTCTTGAAAGTAATTTTCCGGAATTTTCCATAGCTAAAACCGTGTTTTCAAAGGTTGGTTTTTCTTTGTTTGTAACAATAGCCTCAATTTCAGCTTCTTGTTTTTTTATTCCTTCTAAAATGGCTGGCTTAAAATGTTCGTTTTTAATCAAATGAAATGGTGGAACCTGATAAGGTGTTGAGTACGTATCAAAAAAAGGATTCATTGTCAAAGTGTTTTTTTCTTGAGAATGCACACCAACACTACCTGTTAATGCTGCAAATAAAAGTATGGTTTTAATTTTCATTTTTTTATGATTTAAGACGTAAAAATAATGGATTTTAACTCCAAAAACAAAACGTAATACTCTTTTATTAAATCTTACTAGTTAATTGTCCTAATCGGCTAATTAATCTATATTTGCACCTTTCAAAAATTTCAGTAAAATTTTACTTTTAACTTTAAAAAATGATTACAGTAAACGACATAGCCGTAGAATTTGGCGGAACCACGCTTTTCAGCGAAGTAACTTTCGCCATCAATGAAAACGATAAAATTGCCTTGATGGGTAAAAATGGTGCAGGAAAATCTACGCTTTTAAAAATTGTTGCGGGAGAAAATAAGCCAACTCGAGGGGTGATTTCGGCGCCAAGTGATGCTGTAATTGCTTATTTGCCTCAGCATTTATTAACTTCTGATGATTGTACCGTAATGGAAGAAACATCAAAAGCATTTGCAGATGTGTTGAATATGAAGAAGGAAATCGACGAAATTAATGATCAATTAACGATTCGTACCGATTATGAAAGCGATGAATACATGAAATTGATTGAGCGTGTTTCAGAATTATCTGAAAAATTCTATTCAATTGAAGAGGTAAATTATGAAGCCGAAGTTGAAAAAGTATTAAAAGGATTAGGTTTTGAACGTGAAGATTTTACCAGACAAACATCTGAATTTTCTGGCGGTTGGAGAATGCGTATTGAATTAGCAAAAATCTTATTGAAAAAACCCGATTTAATTCTGTTAGACGAGCCTACCAATCACATGGACATCGAAAGTATTCAGTGGTTAGAGGAGTTTTTGATGAATCAGGCAAAAGCCGTAATGGTAATTTCCCACGATAAAACCTTTGTTGATAATATTACCAATCGTACTATTGAAGTTACAATGGGACGCATTTATGATTACAAAGCCAAGTATTCTGAATATTTAGAATTGCGAAAAGACAGAAGAATTCACCAACAAAAAGCATTCGATGAACAGCAAAAATTTATTGCCGAAAATCAGGCGTTTATTGAACGATTTAGAGGTACTTTTTCAAAAACAGAACAGGTGCAATCGCGTGTTCGTATGTTAGAAAAATTAGAATTAGTAGAAGTAGATGAAGTAGATACTTCAGCTTTAAAACTAAAATTCCCACCTTCTCCTCGTTCAGGACAATATCCAGTGGTTGTTGAAGGTTTGTCAAAATCGTATGGCGATCATGTCGTTTTTAAAGATGCCAATATGGTAATCGAGAGAGGTCAAAAAGTAGCTTTAGTTGGAAAAAATGGAGAAGGAAAATCAACCATGATCAAAGCGATTATGGGCGAAATTGATTTTGAAGGAAAATTAGAAGTGGGTCACAACGTTCAAATTGGGTATTTTGCTCAAAATCAAGCTTCGTTATTAGATGGCGAAATGACTATTTTTGAAACGATTGACCAAATTGCAGTGGGTGATGTGCGTACAAAAATCAAAGATTTATTAGGAGCATTCATGTTTAAAGGCGATGATATTCAAAAGAAAGTAAAAGTGCTTTCGGGTGGAGAAAAAACGCGTTTAGCCATGATTAAATTGTTGTTAGAGCCTGTAAATGTCTTGATTCTGGATGAACCAACAAATCACTTGGATATGAAAACTAAAGACATCATTAAAGATGCTTTGCGCGATTTTGATGGAACCTTAATTTTAGTTTCTCACGATCGGGATTTCTTGGATGGTTTGGCTGAAAAAGTATTTGAATTTGGACACAAACGTGTTAAAGAGCATTTTGAAGACATTAAAGGATTCTTAGCCCATAAGAAAATGGATTCGTTGAAGGAGATTGAGAAATAAAAAGTTATTTATTCCACTTCAATTTATAGATTTTAGTTTCCAAAATTTCGGTATCATTGTCTTCACATAATAAAAACTCTAATTCGGTTGAAGATTCTTTGTAAAGCGTGATGCCTTCAAATTTATGGTGGTCAGAAATTACTATTGTTTGTTCAACTTCAAATGTTTTTGGGTTTAAAATTCCCACCAAAGAACCCAGAACTTCACCATCTAAATAGGTTGAATTGCTATTTTCTGCAGCAGCTAAAAAATAAATTTTATCATGAACTAAAATTGCATCTGTAAAAGTGTATTCTACAGCATTGATTTTAGGAAGCGGAATAGGATGAAAGTACATCGGTTTTGTTTTGTCGTCTTCAATAATAAATAGTCCGTTTTTACCAGCCCCACCATTACCTCGTTGAAATAAATACATGGTATCTTCAACGCTGATAGCGCCTTCAATATTTAATTCGTCTTCTTTTAATTTTGCTAAAGTGCGAAGTCTACTATATAACTCGGATAAATCCTTACTTTTTATTTTTTCGTTTTCTAAATGATAAGTCAGCATTAGATTTCGATTTTCTGTAGAACCCGAACCAAAAAGATAGAGTTTGTTTTCTTTTTTGGTAATTGATTCAAAATCGAGTTTTTCTTTTTTAGGAATATTTTCTTTTGGATTGGTATTCAGTGCAATTTTAGTAAGTTCTTTTTTATTAATCTGATATTCATACAAATAGCTACTGTTGTCTGAGATTATAAACAACGAATTATTATGAAATAATAGTCCGGATGCTGAACCTATACCAATTATATTTAGAAACACTTGAAGTTGAAATTTTTCCATATTTTTACAAAGTATTATTTTAGTTTAAAAATGACTTTAAAAATACTATTTTTACACTAAAATAAGTCAAATTTTAAATAAAAGATCTTCAATTTATTTGAAGTAACAAAAGCGTTAAAAGAAAATGAAAATATATACAAAAACAGGTGATTCAGGAACAACAGCTCTATTTGGCGGAACACGCGTGTCTAAACACCACATCAGAATTGAAAGTTATGGCACGGTAGATGAATTAAATTCGCATATTGGCTTAATTCGGGATCAAGATATTAATAATTCATACAAAGAAGTTTTGATAGAAGTTCAAGACCGATTATTTACTGTAGGTGCTATTTTAGCAACTCCACCTGAAAAAGAAAAATTAAAAAACGGACAATCTCGACTTCAAAATTTAGGAATTATTCCTTCAGATGTAGAATATCTTGAAAAAGAAATTGACCAAATGGAAGAGGCTTTACCGCCAATGACGCATTTTGTTTTACCTGGCGGACACACCACCGTGTCATATTGTCATATTGCACGCTGTGTTTGTAGAAGAGCAGAACGTTTAGCAGTTCATTTAAATGACATTGAGCCTACAGATGAAATGGTAATTACTTATTTAAACCGACTTTCTGACTATCTTTTTGTCTTGGCACGAAAGTTGTCTTTTGACTTAAACGCTGATGAAGTAAAATGGATTCCAAGAAAGTAGAAAGGGTCTTTAAATACTACCTATTTTGCCTGAAATTTTGATTCGGAAAAAGACGTTCTTAAATATTTTAAAAAAAAGTAAAAAAAAACTTGACTTTTTAAGTAATAAATTTATTTTTGCATAAACTTAAATCGATAAAAAGATGTATTGGACATTAGAATTAGCATCCTACTTAAGTGATGCGCCTTGGCCAGCAACCAAAGATGAACTTATCGACTATGCTATTAGAACTGGAGCGCCGCTAGAAGTAGTGGAAAACTTACAGTCTATAGAAGACGAAGGAGAAATCTATGAATCAATGGAAGAGATTTGGCCAGATTATCCTACTGACGAAGATTATCTTTGGAATGAGGACGAATATTAAAAAATAAATAAACACAACAGAAATAAGTCTCTTCACTGAGGCTTTTTTTTTGGTTATATTTGCAAACCATTAGAAAATAATAATTATGAGTATCATAAATTCCATATTGAAAGCTTTCGTAGGAGATAAATCAGAGAAAGATGTAAAAGCTATTCAGCCATTAGTTACTAAAATAAAATCGTTTGAAAGTGCTTTACAGGCATTATCTCATGACGAATTGCGTGATAAAACTGCCCAATTCAAATTAAAAATACAACAAGCACGTGCTGAAAAAGATGCAAAAATTGCTTCTTTGAAACAAGATGCGGAACAAACTCAAGACATTGATGCTCGTGAGGATATTTATGCTGAAATTGATTCCATCGAAAAAGAAGCATACGAAATCTCAGAAAAAGTATTAAACGAAATTCTTCCTGAAGCCTTTGCAGTTGTAAAAGAAACCGCTCGTCGTTTTAAAGAAAACACTTCAATATCGGTTACAGCTTCACCAAAAGATCGTGAATTATCTGCATCAAAATCATATATTACAATAGATGGTGATCATGCTATATGGGCTAATTCATGGAATGCTGCAGGAAAAGCGATCACTTGGGATATGATTCACTACGATGTTCAGTTGATAGGAGGAGTTGTATTGCATCAAGGAAAAATCGCCGAAATGCAAACCGGTGAAGGAAAAACTTTAGTTGCAACACTTCCTTTATATTTGAATGCTTTAACTGGAAACGGCGTGCATTTAGTAACCGTAAACGATTACTTAGCAAAGCGTGATAGTACTTGGAAAGCACCACTTTTTGAATTTCATGGATTGACCGTTGATTGTATTGATAACCATCAGCCTAACTCACCAGAAAGAAGAAAAGCGTATGAAGCAGACATAACTTATGGAACTAATAACGAATTTGGTTTTGATTACCTTCGTGATAATATGGCGCATGCACCTGAAGATTTAGTGCAGAGAAAACACAATTTTGCCATTGTCGATGAGGTCGATTCGGTTTTAGTAGATGATGCTAGAACGCCTTTGATTATTTCAGGTCCTGTTCCACAAGGTGATCGTCATGAGTTCAACGAATTAAAACCAAAAGTTGAAAATTTAGTTACCTTACAACGCAAATTAGCAACCGATTGTTTAACTGAAGCAAAACGATTGTTTAAAGAAGGAAATAGTAAAGAAGCGGGTTTCAATTTGCTACGTTCATACAGAGCTTTGCCAAAAAGTAAAGCCTTGATTAAATTCTTGTCGGAAGATGGAGTAAAACAATTACTTCAAAAAACAGAAAATCAATACATGCAAGATAACAATAGAGAAATGCCAAAAATTGATGAGGCATTATATTTTGTTATTGAAGAAAAAAATAATCAGGTTGAATTAACTGATAATGGTATTCAATATTTGTCGCAAGATACAGATGCTCAATTTTTTGTATTACCCGATATTGGAACCGAAATTGCTCAAATTGAAAAAGAAAATCTTTCTACAGAAGCAGAAGCTGAACGTAAAGAGGAATTATTTAAAGACTTTTCAATTAAATCAGAACGTATTCATACCTTAACACAATTGCTGAAAGCTTATACGTTATTTGAAAAAGATACCGAATATGTGATCATGGACAATAAAGTTATGATTGTTGATGAGCAAACAGGTCGTATCATGGATGGACGTCGTTATTCAGACGGTTTACATCAAGCTATTGAAGCCAAAGAAAATGTAAAAATTGAAGCGGCAACCC
>JACCDH010018913.1_pt1 | contig 10754 bp, 9 predicted proteins | sample 7442481 | NCBI WGS metagenome assembly JACCDH01 (sample SAMN15323433, study PRJNA562643) | freshwater metagenome | isolation source: river surface water | place: USA:Blue River Watershed | collected 2017-08-15
ACGGGGCCTTGATGACGGCTTTTGGCCGCGAAGGGCGGGGTGTATTTATGTCACCCGGCATTTTGGAAAAAGAGACCGTGGCGCACTATGGGGTCGAGGTGATTGGCCGCAGCGACGAGTTGGTGGAAGAGTTTTTTGCGGTGTCGGTGGAGCGGCGCATTTCGCACCCGTGTGTGGCAGCCATCACGCAAAACGCGCGCGGGCGTTTGTTCAATGGTTGATCATCCGCTGCTTTTCAGCCTGGCGATTTATCCCAGCTTGCCAGCATTGAGGTGTAGCTGGCGGTCGCAGCGTGCGGCCAAGGCGTTGTCATGCGTCACCAACACAAACGCGGTGTTGTGTTCGCGTGCCAATTGCAGCATCAGTGCAAACACATGGTCAGCGGTGTTGCGGTCAAGGTTGCCTGTGGGCTCGTCGGCCAGTACGCAGGCAGGGCGCGTGACCAATGCGCGGGCGATGGCCACACGCTGGCGTTCGCCGCCCGATAGCTCCGCAGGGCGGTGGTGCATCCGGGGGCCAAGGCCCACGGCTTCGAGCATGGCTTGCGCTTGGGCGCTGGCGGCAACGCGGTCCATGCGGCGAATCCACAAAGGCATGGCCACGTTGTCGAGTGCGCTGAACTCGGGCAGCAGGTGGTGAAACTGATACACAAAGCCCAAGTGTTGGTTGCGCAAATCACCCAAGGCTGCAGCGCTCAGGCCTGCCAAGGGTTGACCCATCAATGACACGCTGCCCGAAGTGGGCTCGTCCAAGCCGCCCAGCACATGCAGCAAGGTGCTTTTGCCCGAGCCGGATGAGCCAACGATGGCCAAGGTTTCGCCGGCATTGACCGACAAATCAACGTTGTGCAACACGGTCACATCCAGCGGTCCCTCGTGGAAGCGGCGGCTGATGTTGTGGGCAATGAGAACGGGTGTGTGCTGTGTCATAACAAGCCTCATTCGTAGCGCAAGGCTTGGGCGGGGTTGACGCGGCTGGCACGCCAACTGGGATAGATGGTGGCTAAGAAAGCCAAAATGAGCGAGATGATGGCAATCGGCCAAATGTCGCCTGCCTGCGGGTCGCTGGGCATGTGGCTGATGAGGTAAATGTCGCGCGGCAAGAAGCTTGCACCCAGCAGGTTTTCAATGGCGGGCACGATCACGTCAATGTTGAAGGCCACCGAGAGGCCCAACAGCAAACCACCCAGCGTGCCCAGCACACCCACAGTCGCACCCTGAACCACAAAGATGGCCATGATGCTTTTCGGGCTTGCGCCCAGAGTGCGCAAGATGGCAATGTCCGCACGTTTGTCAGTCACCGTCATCACCAAGGTGGTGACGAGGTTGAACGCCGCCACCGCCACGATGAGGGTGAGGATGATGAACATCATGCGTTTTTCCACTTGCACTGCGGCAAACCAGGTGCGGTTTTGTCGCGTCCAGTCGCGCACGATGACTTCGGGGCCCAACTCAATCGCCAGTTGATAAGCCACACCACGGGCTTGTTGGCTGTCTTTGATTTTCAGGCGCACGCCCGTGGGGGACTCTAGGCGGAAGATGCGTTGAGCGTCTTCCATGTGCAGCAGCGCGAGCGAGGCGTCGTATTCGTAATGCCCCGAATCAAAAATGCCTGACACGTGCAGTTGTTTCAAACGCGGCATCACACCTGCGGGTGTGACTTGCCCGCCAGGGGCAATGAGCGTGATTTGGTCGCCCACGCGCACGCCCATCGACATGGCCAACTCGCCGCCCAACACCACATTGAAACTGCCGCTTTGCAAGGTGGCACGCACCTCAGGTGGGATTTGCAAGGTGAAGTCGCTCACCTGCGCTTCGGGCTCGGGGTCAATGCCGCGCACCATCGCGCCACGCATGTCTTCGCCACGCGCCATCAAGGCTTGCTGCGACACAAAGGGCGCTGCGGCCACCACCTCGGTGTTTTGCTTGGCTTGGGCAATGAGCGCGTTCACATCGGCAAAACCTTCGCCGTTTGGGGCGAGCAGCTCGATGTGCGACACCACGGCCAACATCCGGTCGCGCACTTCTTTTTGAAAGCCGTTCATCACACTCAGCACGATGATGAGTGCGGCCACACCCAACGCAATGCCCAGCATGGACACGCCCGAGATGAACGAAATAAAACCATTGCGCCCAGCCACACGACCCGCGCGTGTGTAACGCCAGCCAATCAGCAGTTCGTAAGGAAGTTTGGAGGATGTTGGATGCATATCAGTTTGATTATCCCGTACAGCCCGGTCTGGTTTGAGGTTAGGCGGCATCACGGACAATCAGCGACATGACTTCCGTGCGCAACACCACCCTGATCCCTTTTTCTTTGTGGACGATCCACGGCCCTGAGACATCGGTTCTGGCCAAGGTCGAGTTACCAAATTTTCGTGCTTGGCTGGCGCAAGCCAAGCGAGTGGATGTGCAAGTTGACAGAGTGCAAGAGCCCTTACTTGCTGCGTTGTCGCCACCCCATGAGCGTGCATGGGCGCTTGAGGTAGGCTGGCCGGCCATGGATGGCTGTTTGCCTTGGGCCGCTCGCGCAGCCACGGAGCGTGGCTTGGCAGTGAACGCCGCAAATAGCGGCTGGGCTTTCATAAGCCTGTGCAACTGGCATGTGAGCAATGGCCAAGTGAGCTTGGGCGACCCCGCGCATTTGCAGATCGACGAGGCGACAGATGCCATCTTGTTTCAAGCCATGCAAAGTTTTTTCGCCGAAGACGGCATTGCATTGCACCCCTACAAGCCGGGTCAATGGTTAGCGCAATCGGCGTTGTTTGTCGATTTGCCCACTGCATCGCTTGACCGCGTGATTGGTCGCAACATTGACCCGTGGCTGGTGGGTAGCCACACCACTGCGCCACTGAGCCCTGCGGCGCAACTGCTGCGCCGCCTGCAAAACGAAATGCAAATGCTGCTCTACACCCACCCCGTCAACGAGGGGCGTCGTTTGACGATCAACTCGTTTTGGGTGCATGGCACGGGCGCTTTGCCTGCATCGCAGGTAACGCACTCAGAGCCTGTCGTCGTTGAAGCCCTGCGCGATAGCGCTTTGCAGCAAGACCTGATTGGGTGGTTAGAAGTGTGGCAGCACGTCGATGCGCAGGTGATTGCGCCCATGTTGACGCGCCTCACCTCAGGTGAGGCTGCTGATCAGCCGCAGCGTTTGGTGCTGTGTGGCGAATATGAATTTCATGTGTATGACAGCACCAAACCCTCGCTTTGGCAGCGTGTGCGCCAACGTCTTGCACCCACCACGTTCGATACCGTGTTGGCCGCAGCGCCTTTGAAAGATTAAGCCCATGCAATTCATCCCTCGCGACATGCCGCCACGCAGCATTTGGGCGCTTGAACAAGCGGGCGTGCACCCTTTGTTGGCGCGTTTGTATGCCGCACGCGGCGTGCAAGATGCGGCTGCTTTAGATGCTTCACTCGCACAACTTTTGCCCCCTTCGGGTTTGAAAGGCATCGAAGCTGCCGCCACCTTGCTGGCCGATGCGATGGCTGCGAACAAAAAGCTCTGCATCGTGGCCGACTACGACTGCGATGGGGCCACTGCCTGCGCTGTGGCCCTGCGCGGTTTGCGTTTGCTGGGCGCGAAGCACGTCAGCTACATCGTCCCTGATCGCGTGGTCGACGGCTATGGCCTCACGCCCCCGATTTCTGAGCGCGTCAAAGCCAGCGGTGCGGATGTGCTGATTACCGTGGACAACGGCATTGCCAGCGTCGAAGGCGTGGCACGTGCTCGCGCCTTGGGTTTGCAAGTGCTCGTCACCGACCACCACCTGCCAGCGGCTGTGCTGCCCGCGGCCGACGCCATCGTGAACCCCAACCAACCTGGCTGCACGTTTGAAAGCAAATCGATCGCGGGTGTGGGCGTGATGTTTTATGTGCTTTTGGTCTTGCGTGCAGAGCTGCGCAAGCGGGGCGTGTTCACCGCAGAACAGCAGCCCAAGCTCGATACGCTTTTGCCACTGGTCGCGCTCGGTACTGTTGCTGACGTGGTCAAACTCGATGCCAACAACCGCCGCTTGGTGGCCCAAGGTTTGGCACGCGTGCGCAAAGGCCAAATGCCTGCGGGCATGGCTGCTTTGTTTGCTGCAGCAGGCCGCAAAAGCGAGACCTGCACCTCGCAAGATTTTGGGTTTGCCATTGGCCCGCGCATCAACGCCGCAGGCCGTTTGTCGGACATGACCCTTGGTATTGAATGCTTGACCACCGACGATGTGGGCCGTGCCACCGAGCTGGCCACCCAGCTTGACCGCATCAACCGCGAGCGCCGCGAGATTGAAGGCGACATGCGCGAGCAAGCGCTAGAGCTGGCGCAAGACATGTTTGATCCTGAAGAGGAGCCACCGTCCGCTCTGTGCGTGTTCGACCCTGAGTTTCACGAAGGCGTGGTCGGCATCGTGGCTGCCAAGCTCAAAGACTTGCACCACCGCCCCACGTTCGTGTTTGCGCCCAGTCAAGCGGCTGGTAAAGGCCACGAGCTCAAAGGCTCGGGCCGATCGATTCCCGGCTTTCATTTGCGTGATGCACTCGACCTCGTGGCCAAGCGCTACCCCGGTGTGTTGCTGCGCTTTGGTGGCCACGCCATGGCCGCAGGGTGCACCTTGGAAGAAGACAACCTCGCCACCTTTGAAGAAGCCTTGCAAGAGGTGGCGCAAGAGTGGCTCGATGAAGCCACTTTGCAACGCCGCCTAGACACCGATGGCCCCTTGCTGCCCGAATACCGTCGCCCCGAGTTGGCCGACACCTTGGCCCGCGAAGTGTGGGGCCAAGGCTTTGCACCGCCCACGTTCAGCGAAGAGGTGGAGGTGTTGGGCCAGCGGCTGGTGGGCGAAAAACATTTGGCCCTCAAACTGCGCCACCAAGGCCAGCCGGTGGATGGCATTTGGTTTGGCCGCGTCGACCCGCTGCCGCCCAAAGCGCATTTGGCCTTTCGCTTAGAGGCCGACGAGTGGCAAGGCAACAAGCGCGTGCGCTTTGTGGTCGAGGGCATGGCTGGATAAAAACGAAAACAACGCAATGGCAACCAAGCAAAAACTCCAACTTCCCGAAGTCAATTTCTCGGACTACGGCGACACCCGCTACCTGCACCTGGGCACCCCTTGGGTACAAGGCTCGATGAACATCGAAAAGCCCTTTGACATTGATCTTGAATACGTGCAGCGCATGATGGCGTGGCTCTTGTTTGTTGACCCCGACAAGGTAGGAAAACTGCACGCCATGCAACTAGGCCTGGGCGCTGCGGCGCTGACCAAGTTTTGTTTCAAGCACCTGCGCATGAAAACCACGGCCATTGAGTTGAACCCGCAAGTGGTGGCCGCATGTCGCCTCTGGTTCAAGCTGCCCGCCGACAGCGCCAAGCTGCAAGTGGTGTTGGGCGATGCAGCAGAGGTGGCCAAGCATGACCACTGGCGCGGCCAGATTGATGCCTTGCAAGTCGATTTGTACGACCACGAAGCTGCATCGCCCGTGCTCGACAGCGCGGAGTTTTATGGCCATTGCCGACAACTGCTGACCGATGATGGTTTCATGACCGTCAATCTGTTTGGCCGCAGCTCCAGCTTTGCGCAAAGCGTGGAGAAGATGGCCGCCGCATTCGGTGCGGATGCGCTATGGGCCTTCAAACCCACACGCGAGGGCAACACGGTGGTGCTGGCGCAGCGCACGCCGACGCACCCCAAACGTGCCGAGCTGATGGCGCGTGCCGAGGCCATTCAGGCGCGTTGGCCGCTGCCTGCCACCAAGTGGTTGCGCGTCTTCAAACCCCTCAAAGACATTTAAATCAAAGGGTTTACCCGAGATTTTTCCCCTTCAAAAATAGGTGTAACCCACATCGGGTGTGGCTTGGTGTGACCACCATAATTCACGCCATATTTGATTCTGGGTAGAGGTAACAAATGATCAAAAGTCAAAAAGACTTTTTCTCCGGCCTGATGTTCACCTTGGTCGGTGCAGGCTTTGCGTGGGGCGCAACCAACTACAACATTGGCACAGGTGCACGCATGGGGCCTGGCTACTTTCCGCTGCTGTTGGGTATTTTCTTGGCGGTGCTTGGCGCGTTCATCACGTTTTATTCACTGGTGGAACACACCGAAGATGGGGAGCCTGTGGGCAAATTTGCATGGAAGCCCATCATCTTCATCTTGGGCGCGAACCTGATTTTTGGCGTGTGCTTGGGCGGCTTGCCCAGCATTGGCTTGCCTCCCATGGGGCTGATGGTTGGTATTTACGCCCTGACCTTTGTGGCCAGCAATGCAGGTGAGAGCTTTCATTTCAAAGAGACCTTGGTGCTGGCCACCATCTTGGCGATTGGTAGCTACTTGGCATTCATCGTGGCTTTGAAATTACAAATGCCAGTTTGGCCTGCGTTCATCACAGGTTAATTGGGGAGACATAAAAAATGGAATTGATTGACAACCTCTCTCTGGGTTTTGGCGTCGCGTTCACCTCGGTGAACCTCATGTACGCCTTGGCTGGCTGTATCTTGGGCACGCTCATTGGCGTGTTGCCAGGCATTGGCCCTGTGGCCACCATCGCCATGTTGCTGCCTGCTACTTATGCTTTGCCCCCTGTGTCGGCACTCATCATGTTGGCTGGTATTTATTACGGTGCGCAGTATGGCGGTTCGACCACTGCGATTTTGGTCAACTTGCCTGGCGAGTCATCCTCAGTGGTGACCACGTTGGACGGTTACCAAATGGCTCGCAAAGGCCGCGCAGGCCCTGCGCTGGCTGCGGCTGGTTTGGGTTCGTTCTTTGCAGGCTCTGTAGGTACTTTGATCTTGGCGGCTTTTGCGCCGCCTTTGACAGAACTCGCGTTCAAGTTTGGCCCTGCCGAATACTTCTCGCTAATGATCTTGGGCTTGGTGGGTGCAGTGGTGTTGGCTTCTGGCTCTTTGCTCAAAGCCATTGCGATGATCGTGCTGGGCCTCTTGATGGGCTTGGTGGGCACAGATGTGAACTCTGGCGTGGCGCGTTTCAGCTTTGACATTCCTGAACTCACCGACGGCTTGGGCTTTGTGACCATTGCCATGGGCGTTTTCGGCTACGGCGAAATCATCACCAACCTTTCGCGTCCAGAAGAAGACCGCGAAGTTTTCACCGCCAAGGTGGAAGGCTTGTTCCCGACAGCCGAAGACTTCAAAAACATGATGCCTGCTGTGATTCGTGGCACGTCACTGGGTTCGTTGCTTGGCGTGTTGCCTGGTGGCGGTGCTTTGTTGGCGGCGTTTGCGGCTTACACCATCGAGAAGAAGACCGCATTGAAAGAAGGTGAACTTCCCTTCGGCCAAGGCAATATTCGCGGTGTGGCAGCGCCTGAAGCGGCCAACAACGCGGGTGCACAAACCTCGTTCATTCCTTTGCTCACCTTGGGTATTCCACCCAATGCGGTCATGGCTTTGATGGTGGGTGCGATGACCATTCACAACATTCAGCCTGGCCCACAAGTGATGACCAGCAACCCCGAGTTGTTCTGGGGTCTGATTGCCTCGATGTGGATTGGTAACTTGATGCTCGTGATTCTGAATCTGCCCATGATTGGTGTGTGGATCAAGTTGTTGTCAGTGCCTTATCGCTTCTTGTTCCCAGCCATCGTGTTGTTCTGTGCGATCGGCGTGTACTCGACCAACAACAACACCTTCGACATTTGGATGGTGGCTGGTTTTGGCTTCATCGGCTACCTCTTTGCCAAACTCGGCACAGAACCCGCACCTTTGTTGCTGGGCTTCATCCTTGGCCCCATGATGGAAGAGAACTTGCGTCGTGCCTTGTTGCTGTCTCGTGGTGACTGGTCTGTGTTTGGCACACGTCCGCTGTCTGCAGGTCTGTTGGCTGCAGCGGCTATGCTCTTGGTGATTGTCCTGTTGCCATCCATCAAATCGAAGCGCGAAGAAGCCTTTGTTGAAGATTGATTTCGCGTGAGATGAATGAAAAACGGCACCTTCGGGTGCCGTTTTTTACGACTAAAAAGGAATGTGAACTAAAAGCGCGTTCTCACTCGTGCCAGTCATGCGTTTGGTGAGTTGAATATTTTTATATTGAATAGACAACGCTTGAGCGTCGAAGTTGTTGTTGCCGTATTGTTTTCTAAACGCAGTCATACCAATTTGTAAGTCAGGTGTGATCAGGCTTGAAATCGTCAATTTAGGTTTGATGTACGCCTTGGTTTGATGTTGCTGTTCGATGCCTGGGATGATCCAAGATTCAATACGGAGTGTTCTCATTACCCATGTTTTCCCAACGCCAATCTCTGCCTCACCCTTTAATTGGTTTTGTGCGTTGTCGCGATTGAGTCCCAAGTCAATGCTCCAAGACCATGGATGATGCATGTTAAGGCTGTTAGGGGTTGAACTCATAGATAAAACCTTGAGTCGTTGGAGCTGAATTTCATTTTGGTGCGCATCCACTGTCGTTTCTAGAACGTTGAGCCGTGACTCTCTTGTGTGCTGTTGCTCCGGGTTGTCATCGCCCAGAGGTGACCATCGAATTCTTGCGTAATTCGTGTTTTTAGAGCGCATGACACCAGCAGACCAAATGTTTGACTTGGTTTTCTGACTCGGGTCATCTAGATCGATCTTTAAACTGGATTCTTTGAAATCAAGCGACTCAATTTCTGAGTGATTGGGGTATGGATTGCGCTTTCTTCGAAACGCATACTGGTAATGCAGATAGAGCAGTTCTTTGACTTGGTCTGAATCCGAGCTTGTGACGCTTTCAGCTTGACTTACAACTGCTGCAACATGATTCTTTTCTGAGTCACTCAGCTGCTCTGAGAGATATCTTTCGCGAATGATGGTTGGGGCTAGCGCGCTCTTTTCTTTTATGCGATTGGCGTTGAGACGGACTACGTCTATTGGTAATACCGGTTGATTGGTCTGAAAGCTGTAGTCTTGATTGGGTGCTGCGATGTTGATTAGTTCAGCAAGTTGAAACGCGCAGTTTTCATCAATGAAGTAATACTTGAACTTCGCTTTTCGAAGCTCGAACAAGTGAAATGCAATGTTTTCCAGTTCGTCGGCTGAAAGTTCCACTCTGTACAAATGAATTGCACGCTGCTCGAAGAGTAGGTAATCTTTCTTTTTTGCAAAAAATGGCTCTCTGATGAAGTAGCCTTCAAACCCACCCGTTAGGCCTTTGGCCGCGTATTGCAATGCACCTTCTCGATTGGTAGTGGCAGCAAAATGAATCGTGTCGGCTAAATCCAAGGGCGTTCGGCCATCGTGGAAAACGAGCATAAGGTGGCCAAAAGCCGAGGCCGGAGCGTCTAGGTATTCTGAAACGTAAGCAATGTAAAAGTCTTTCTTTTGAAATCCTTGATTGAACACTTGTAAATCAGTACAGCGAGTCAAGTCAAAAGACGGAATGTCTACGCTTTGACTTGAGAGCCATTTGTATCGTGCGGGGAATTGACAAGCCAGCGCTGAGCCATCTTGTGATCGGAGGAGTCGAATGAACTCGTCACGTTCAAGATCCAAGTTAGTCCGACCCAGGGGCGTGACAAAAAACTCGGGTGATTGCACGCGACTGACGCCCCTTTCTGCATGCATCAAACGATCCCAGTAGGTTCGTTGCATCGTTTCTGCTGAGGCCTTGTGCAAGCAGGTCAGGCTTAGGCAGAACAGGGTGATGGTCCAAAAAAAACCCCGCTTAGCGGGGTTTTTTGCTTTGTTCATGATCATTGATTTGCTTTAAAAGATCCAAAGGTGTTTTGCTATTTTGAAGCATAGGTTTGATAACCTCTGCAGCATCTTGCTTGGACAAGCTGAGCTTGGCGGCGCAGATGATGCTCAATGCTTCAATCAGTGCCGTTTGGTGCGCCCTTTTAAGGTTGTAAAAATTAATCAGAACAAAGGAAGAAAGCTCTTCTTCTAAATTTCGATCTAGCCGACCGAAATTAAAAGTTCACTTGGCATCCTTCTTCATTTTGAAGTGGTAAGTGCTGGGTTGGTATTCGTATGCAGCGCCTGTCACGAAGTCAGTTGTGCCCAAGTCCCAGAAAATGCTCAAGAGAGTCACGCCGTCGAATTTCTTGTCCAAAGGCATAGTTTCTGTGCGGAAGCCATCTTTTTCAACCATGATGGAGTCAGCGCTGTTCTTTTTCACTTTGGTTGACAAAGGTGTCACGACCACTGGTTTGCCATCAATGCGCACAGTTGCGCCATCTGGATCGCTGGTAATAGTCAAGACTTGGTCTGTACCTTTGAAGACGGTGGCGCAGCCAGTCAACAACAAGAGAGTAGAGGCAAAGCTGATGGTGATGATAGATTTCAAGAGCGATTTCATTGGTAATCCTTTTATTAATGAGTTGTATTCGCGAGAATATTCTAAACCACAATAAATAGCTATTTGGTACTAAATAAATGGATTTGGGGAGTGTTGAGACAACTAGAGAATCAACACAATATCAAATTAATCATTTTTATTTGAAATTCGATGAGGCATATCTATCAATCGTTAACGTTGCTGCCGTTCTTAATGTTGCTAGCTTCATGCAGTGCAATCAATGAACCTCCGCTGCAACCCGAAATCGCGACAGGCTTCACGCGCAAAGCTGATGTGGTGACAGAAAAGTTTGCGGTAGCTGCGGCCAATCCTTTGGCCACGCAGGCTGGGTTCGATGTTTTGAAAGCGGGTGGCTCTGCAGTGGATGCGGCTATTGCCGTGCAAATGTTGCTCGGCTTGGTGGAGCCACAGTCCAGTGGCATTGGGGGTGGGGCGTTTTTGTTGCACAGCGCAGCAGGCGAGGGTGGACCCAAAT
>JACCDH010077250.1_pt1 | contig 10752 bp, 10 predicted proteins | sample 7442481 | NCBI WGS metagenome assembly JACCDH01 (sample SAMN15323433, study PRJNA562643) | freshwater metagenome | isolation source: river surface water | place: USA:Blue River Watershed | collected 2017-08-15
CCCATTTTCTCTCCTAGCCTAGCACTTCAAAGCTACTCACTTCAAATCTTCAACCGCTGGGGAGAAATCATCTTCGAAAGCCAAGACCCGTTGAAAGGTTGGGATGGCACTGTTAACACCACAAAAGGCGCCAGTATGTCACCAGACGGCATGTATACTTACAAAATCACTTTTGTAGAAACTGGTTTTGAGAAAGAGTTTGAGGTTGTGGGGAGTGTGGTGTTGGTGAGGTAGGGTTGACAAATTGAACAAATCCTTGTTATAATTCAGTTTTTTTAACACTTGCTAAATTTGGGTTATCCGTTTAGTCTATGCTCCATGTGATGTCTTTTATGCGTTCTGACACTAATTTTAGAGAATTCATTACATCCGTTCCTTCGGGAAGTGTTCCATGTACTAAATTCCCAAATTCGTTTGTATAAGTATCTTCCAATTCTTTCCATGTCTCTTCTGTTTGACTGAAGATTAATGCTTCTTTTGGATGATGCGTAAGCCATTCATTGTTATCTAACTGATTAAAATCTATCAATTGAACGCGATCACCACGCATAGCTCCATCTTTACGGTACTCAACAGGAATACCTTCGGTTAAGTATTGATGAAAAAGACGATTGTTTACAATGATATTTTGATCATTCAACCTCAATACCAACTTAAGCGAATTAATTTGTACCTCTACTGGTAGTTCAGGATTACAGCTCGCAATAGCCGCTTTCAGCTGCTCTTCCAAAATGACTGCAAACGATGAGCCCTCAGGATTTGCACCATCTGGCGCCATTCACATATCTCTATCCAACAGCCTGCAACTCCTCAATAGCCCATTGTTCGATATCGTTCTCAGAAAGTTTGGTCATAATTAAAAAGGTAAATCATCCTCTTCATCAATATTTATAATGGGTTTAGGATGTAAATATTTGTAATACGAATTTAGAAATAAACCGACTGTAGTTACTGTATTTACGGTAAAATATGCATAAACTGAATCTTCAATAAGATAATCATCCTCAGTTTTACCGTGAAAAAATGTTTTTTCACTTCTTAACTTTTCGATACCCTGATTTGTTGAAAGAAGTCCATTTCCGATTTGAGAAATTTCTTTCGGAACTTTTGCACCAGGAAATAAATGCAATTCCTTTAATAAATCTTGTGTCAAATCATAAAGCGTTTTCTTGGTGTCCAGTTTTGTTTCAAGATTTTCATTTTTAATGATTTCTTTGATTAGGCACTCTAAGGCTGAATTGGCAAGGCCAACCGCTAAACTTGGATCTGATTCAACTTGTTTAAATGCTTTTTCAAAGGTTAACGAAGCAGTGGCAAATTCAGCGCGAATCGCATTTCTGAAATTTGGAATTGCAGGGATAAAATCAGGTGTTTCTAATCCTAAATCTATCCCTATTTTTAACAATGTTTCATCATTTATAGTGTGAAGTGTTTGAATAAAATTAATTTCATACTTTTCATTTGTAATAAATGAGAAATTTTCTGGTTCATTATTCCAACCATTCCCTTCATAATGCCAACATTTTAAATATTGGTAAATATCCTCAGCGAAATTATATTCCGTATTTAACTTGAAATAAATTGATTTAACAAGCGACAATCTATATTTTGGGGACATTTTCACTTCTCCAACTTAGGTAAATGATATAATAGAACAGCAAGGTTTTTACTGTTTTCAACTTGAAATTTTAAACAAATCTCAGTTTCCAGTTCTTCGATTGCCCAGATTTCGATACGGTTTTCAGTGAGTTTGGTCATGATTCATGATTAATAAATATTTCTACTTCTTTAGAAGGGATGATAGGTTTCAGTTCCTTGATCAGTTCAAAATCAACAATCGTTGATTTTTCAATAATTCTCTTTAAATCATTGTTTAGCCAATCTAATTCCCAAATCTTTACATGTTCGTTTTTTACTACTTTAGTTAAGGGTTCGGTAAAAGAAATATCTGGGAAGATTAAGGTCATTCGTTGTAACCACAACTCTAAAATTCCAGAATTTGGTACTTTAGAAAATTTCTTACGTATCTGGTATAATAGTTTTTGAAATTCTTCACCTGATCCTACATTTCCTAATAGTCTACTTAGAATTGCAGCTCCAACTGGATAGACTTTTGGATTTTTGATTATTAATGATACCAACAAAGAAATATTTGCCAGGATATTTTCCTTAAACGTTTCTTTCTTTTCAAGATTCTTCAATAATTTGTTTAATTCCGTATTAATTGTTCCTGAATTTGGAAATTTATTCCCCATCTGGTAAAGGACAAAAAGTTTCTTTTGAAACGACCTAGGTGAACGTTTATATGAGAACCAATAGGCTTTATCAGGTTTAATTGATGCTGAAACCACATCGTTAGAAATAATGGTTTTTGAAGCATTAAGCTTTAAGCCTAATTCACTCAGCACTTCTGACAAATGTTTTGCAATTTCCTGAATATTTTGTGGGTTGTTGGAAAAAATTCTGTAATCATCTCTATATCGAAGGATTTTGTAATCTGACAAAAAAGCGATTCTATCTGTCAATAATTTATCAACATAGCCTAAAACAATTTCAGCTACAAAATCCATTAACACACTTCCTTGGGGTATACCATTGGTTTGTCCAAATGCCATGTCAGATATAGATCCATCAATATAATTTCCTAAAAGTTGATTTCTTTCTCGCTTTACCTTTGCAACTTCCTTATCATGCAGTGCCCATGCAATTGAATGTGTGTATATGGAACCATAGCAATCTGAAATATCGGTATGCAATATGTATTCAAAATCAAGAGCTAATTCAACTGATTTTTGTTCAAGTTTTCTCCACCACTGATAAATAGTTTCTCCTTTATCTGTTCGTTCACCTTCCGATAAAACAGGAATACTTAAACATTCAACTGTGTTTTCGTTTTTAAATTGTTTAAACCTATTGATTATCAACACCCAATTATCTTCTGTTGTTATTTGGTTAACCAAATCAACATACAATGCTGGGTTGATAAGCTGTAAAGGTCGCCAAGCATATTGTCCGTCTTTGTTATTGTACAACAAGTGATTAACACCTTCGAAATTATAAGGTTTGTGATTAATTGATTTTGTTTCTCCATCCTCATTTATCAATGTTTCAGTTTTAAAACAACTAGCAATGTTTTTATCTTTCAAATAACTATCAACATTACTCAGTAATGATTCAAAATTGAAATATGGCGGTAAGTCTATACTGCAATAAGTTTCAGATTTTATAAAAAAAGCTTTTGCCTCTTCATTTGTAAGGTCAAGGACGCTTTTATCGTTATAAATTGTTTCTTTAACATTTTGTACTACCAATTCTTTCATATCCTTTTTTAACTACCCAGGGTTTTTAGTTATTATATTCATAATTGGATTAGGGCTTGAATCATCTTTTATGATACCATGCGAAGATGTTCGGAAAATGGAAGAATCAATTCTTTATCTTCTTTTTTCAAAACTTGCTCTTCACGTTCAAGAGCTAGGTACGTCTAGGTACGTGTTATAAAATCACTCATTTTCCTTCAGTATTTAATTGACGTTCGGCATCACTGTGAATTTGATCCATCAAATCACTAACAAAAGCGATACTGATTTCATTGATTTCATCATCCGTAATTTTAGTGGAATACAAAAACTCTTTGAAAGGTTTTTGCTCATGTTGAATCGTAACACTAAATACATATTGGTGAAAATTGAATTTTATTCTTTCTCGACTACCGAAGGTATTTGTACCTGCATGCTTGAATCCATTCAAATAGATTTCATATCCAATTTGATGAATATTTTGATCATGTTGTGAGAATACATCGAGGTTTGTTTTATACTCATAAATCTGATTGTCGAGCATATATTCCTCTTTGAATTCAAGGAACCAATCTTTAACATTGTTGTGTTCTAACAATTGAATAATTTGATTTCGAAGTGGATGAAAGACGTTTTTTACAAACTCAGCTATAACTTTTTGCGACCTTTGTATTTTGACTTCTTCTTTGGCTTTTAAATTTATTAATTCCAAGATCTTTGCGCGTTTTTCATCCAAAGGATCTTTTAGGATTTTCATTTCTGCTGCAATTTCCTCCTCCAATTGTTCAACAGTTGGTAAACCAACTACTAATTCTTCAGGTAGCGCTGTTTGAAATGAGTATTCAGAAACACCTAATGGTGTTTGAATTCCTTTTATTGAATATTCGACAACGGTTTTATTTGGTGTTTTACATAGAAGAATTCCGATTGTATCTTTGTGGTAAGGCATTTTCACCTTGTCGTTTACCGTGTTGGCGTACATGTTCAATTTACCCGCAAATTCCGGTTTAAAATCACCAACTTTCAATTCGAAAATTACATAGCGATTGAGTGTGGTGTTGAAGAAAAGCAAATCCAAAAAGAAGTCGTCTCCATCTACCTTCAAATTGTATTGATTACCAACATACGCAAACCCTTTTCCCAGTTCTAATGTGAATTTCTTCAAATGTTGAATTAAGGCTCTTTCGACTTCCAGTTCGCGTGCATCTTCTTGAAGCATAAGAAAATCGAAATTGTATGGGTTCTTTATGATTTCTTGTGCTAAATCAGCCTGTGGTTCTGGCAAGGTTAACGCGAAATTTGTGAGCGCTTTTCCTTGACGATTGTACAAGTCAGTGCTAATGTGCTGAGTTAAATTTGAACGGCTCCAGTTATTTTGTACCGTTTTCACCAAATAGAAAAATGCTTCTTCAGGTGATTTTGCCTTGGTGATAATTACAGTGTGCTGTCCCCAAGGAACACTGTGTAATAAGGCTTTTACATTTTGATCAACAGGCTGTTGACCTGTTTGTTCAGATTGCGCAACAATCTGTTGCGCATTTGAGAAGTTTGGATCAATTTGTAATTGCGCAACAGCCTGTTGCGCAAATTCAAGATTAATTGAATAAAATGAATACCATCTTCTAATTGTTTCTAAATTTCTTTTAGAAAACCCTTTCATATCAGGGAATTCAACTTTCAAATCACGTGCTAAATTATCGATGAATTTATCTCCCCATTCCGTCTGCTTGGCTACAAGTGCTTCACCAATAAACCAATACAAATCGAGTAATTCACGGTTTACAGCAAGTGCCGCTTTTTGTTGAGAAGAACGAATTCGATTCTTGATTTCACCAAACCAGTGAACATAATTTCCTGATGCGAGTTCTTTACTCATACTGCTTAAAGGTTAATTCCAATTTTTGCCAATTGTTCTTTGATCTCTTGGTCCAACTCGTGAGATTGTATCATCTGTTCAAGTAAAGTTGAAGTAAGTTTAACAATTTTTTCTTCGAACGGAATTTCATCATCTTGTTCATCTTCGATTCCAACATAGCGCACAGAAGTTAAAACAAACTTATGTTTTTCTATTTCAACAAGTTCTGCCGATTTGCAGAAACCTTTTATATCTTCATTGCCTTTCCACATTTCAAACATTCAGCTGTTTCACGATCTTTATTCCCACTTTGAATACCAACTTGTCTTATTTGGTATGAAATATTACATTCTTTACATTTTTTCACCAACATCTTTCGAATTCATTAAAATTTATACAGCTTTAGTTATTTCTTCTACCGAAAAAAACGAATTAGTCAAAGAATCTTCTCAAAAAAGCAAATAAATATAGTGTAATTAAAATTCATCAAATTGATTGATGACAAAGATTAATGCAGCTTAATAATTTTTCTAGAATCAATTCTAGTTTATTACACAAAAAACTATACAAATATTACGAAAGATATAGAGAATAGAGTTGTGATATTGGCAAAACACATGTGACATGTATTGCAATACGAAGGTTGCGTAATTGAGTTATTAAAGAAGCACCACCTATTATCTATAAGTTTGTTTCGTGATTCTGCTGAAATCACCTCCTAACATAGGATACAAGGTTATTTTTGTCCAGTTTTTACTACAATAAACTGGACAAATAACTGGTGTTTTAAAGTTACATATTTACCAAGAGTTTACATAAAGCAGCTCATCCCACCAACTAATCCTGTAAAGATCCCCAAATCTATTAACCTTGAATGATTCATTATTTCTAATGATTTAAAGTTTGACGTTTATTCTGCTAAAAACAATGATTTTTTTATCACTAGAACGATTTCTATTTATTCTAGTAATCAATCTATTTTTCAGATAGTTATGTTAAAATATATTAATTACCTACATATATTTGGTTTAGTGAACGAACATTATTTTAACTTAAATTATGAATTTATGAATCAAAATTATTTAATTAACAATGAGTCGATAAACTTTATTATTGATTCAAGAAACCAAACGGGAGAAATTAATCAATTATGTGATTTATTGACTTCACCCAGAAGTTTTGCTGATAAATACAATATACCAATTTCAAATGCTGTTGAACAACGACTTCTTAGATTAGGAGAGATTAACAGTGAAAAATCTTTTACTCCCGATGATCCGATTAACAAGGAAGTGACATCTTTTTTTAATGATGTTTTAATTGATGGTCGGTTTATTGAAGAATGGGTTACAGAACCTGAAAATGTTGCTATTCAACTTGGACTCACAGTATCACCTGAGGCAATCATTAGAATAAGAGAATTAAACCTAAATGAGTTAATTGACACAACTTTATTAATCGATCCTAATCAAATAAATCAAACACAATTAGGTATAGTTCTTTCTGTTGTTTTAGTAGTTGTTTTTGTCTTAATTCCAACAAACACTTCATTAAGCTTAGCTGAAGTAATTGTAGATCCGAATACAATGAACAAAGTTTAATAAAACAGATAAATGAGAAATCCTAAAGTTGTTTTAACAAGTTTGCCTTGGACTTCTTTAACAGAACCATCCCTTGGATTAGGTATTTTAAAATCTAAACTTGATAGTGTTGGGATTGATTCTAAAGTTTGTCACTTAAACTTACTTTTATTAAAGTACGTTAGTAGTCCAACATATATAAATTTCGCAAATATTTTCGCGTTAAATGAGTTCTTGTTCACATACTTTTTTGAAAGTAATCTTTCTGAGGAACAACTATTAGAGCTTTCACTTAAAATTGAAGATATAGTATCAAACAATAACTTTAACGATCCAAGATACCAAACTAGAGAATCTTTAGCGAAATTGATATTAAATTTAAGAAATCAAATAATTCCAAATTATATCCTAGAATGTGTTAATCTAATTGAATTACAGAACCCTACTATGATAGGGTTCACTTGTATGTTTGACCAAACAATTCCTTCTTTAGCCGTTGCAAAACTATTAAAAATCAGAAACCCTGATTTATTTATTGTTTTGGGAGGATATGCATTAGAAGGTATCGTTGGTGAACAAATAATTGAAAGTTTCAATTTTATAGATTGCGTTGCATTTGGTGAAGGAGAAAAAGTAATAGTTGAATTAGCTAAAGCCTCTATCGACAAACAGCTACTAGAAAACATTCCTGATATTATATATCGAGAAAAAAACTTTGAGAATCCTCTCAAATCAAAATTTTCCAAACCCCAGATTAAATTAGATGATAGTCCCTGTCCTAATTATGATGATTTCGCAGAGGACTTGAATAATCTCTTCAGGAATGAGCAAATAAAAATAAATTGGAATACCATTCCAATAGAAACTTCAAGAGGTTGTTGGTGGGGTCAAAAGAATCATTGCATATTTTGCGGTATAGATGATGTCACCATGAGATATCGTGAGAAAAGTGGCGAGAATACTATTTGTACTCTAGAATTTTTAAGCAATCGTTATTCAATTTCAAATTTCCGTATTTCTGACTATATTCTACCGAATACCTTTTATTCATCGCTTTTACCTAAACTCGTTGATAAAGATTATCTATTCACTTGCGAAATAAAATCAAATATAAAAGATGAGCAATTTGCACTTTTAAGTAAGTCAGGTTTCATTGAGGTACAACCAGGAATTGAATCTTTTTCAACTTCAATATTACAGAAAATAAACAAAGGGGTTACGGCGATACAAAATGTCTATTGTATTAAACTAGGGCTTGTATATAATGTAAAAGTGAATTATAATTTACTGTATGGTTTTCCTGAGGATGAGAACGAAGAGTATAAGCAAATGCTAAAATTAATGCCCTTTCTTTATCACCTTGACCCACCAAGTAGTAGAGTTAAAGTTGCTATAACAAGATTTGCGCCATTACATAATTCACCAGAGAAATACAATTTAAAAAAAGATCCAAGGCATCATAGAGGTTATGATCTATTATTTTCAAAATCTTTCTTAAAGGAGTCTAATCTAGATTTAGCGAATATTTGCTATTACTTTGAAAACGAAATTTCGAATTCTTACGAACTTGAAAATTTATATAAAATTTTAGAAATTCAAGCAGATTATTGGAGAAATGCTCATCAGACAAGAGATATTTATTTGACCTATGAAATTATAGGAGATCAAATCTTTTTTAAAGACACGCGATATAGTGATAAACCACGTGAATTTGTCTTCGGTAGTACTGTAAAGGAAATATTTCTAATGTGTGAAAAAATTATTTCAAAAAAGCAATTAATCAAATTGTGCTCGATAGAAAATGACGAATTAATACGTTCTATCGACTTACTTTTGGAACATAGACTTATTATGAATGAGAATGATAAATACTTATCGTTAGCCATAGATAAAAATATAAATGAAAGAACAAAAAAACAATCTAATAAATGGGCTAAACCGTTTATTTAAGAATAAAATTTTCGTATTTGTTATTTGTAATATTTTGATTTCTAGATCTCTAGATTTCTTCACAACTTTATTATACACGCCAGATTTAAAAAAAGAATCCAATGTTGTGGTTAAATATTTGGAATTGAACGTATTGGAGGTTTCAATTTTTCAAATTTTGCTAATTTTTTTTGTGATTTATTGTCGATATTTATTTGATTTTAAAAAACCATCATATAGTTTTTTAATAAATCAAAATGATATCTCCATTAAGTCATTTCCAGGTTATTTCTATTTTAATAGAAAAACAAATTTTATAGAAATAATTTACAAAAGAAAACCGACTGATAAATTATTATACCTTTCAGGTTATGTCGTTTCAAACACACTGATTGTCATTGGTTACATCGTTGGATTTTCAACAACTTTTCTAATTCTATCTGAAAATTATAAAGCGTTTTATTCAGAATCCGGTTATTATTTCATTTATTCAATCGTGATAATTACACCATTTATTTTTACAATATTGTTTTTTAAAAAAGAATTTAATCGATATTGCATTCAAAAAAAGAGAGAATTGATTTAGATCCTCAAACTTTATACATAGTTAATTTAAAACTTCAATTTTACAATCAGTAGAAATTAAATAAGAAAAATCTATTCTACACCCCAACACTACCCCCAGCATTAAATCTTCCCGTCGAGGATGCTTTACCTTTCTCCACTTCAATGATCACATCTACTTCATGTGCATGTGCGTTGACTCCTCTGAATTTACCTTCCTTGGTAGTGTGGTAAATGAAAATGAATGAGGTATTCGGATTCATTTTACGCATTTCGTCCAAGTCGCTTACTTCAAGCCCTGCTTTGGAAACACTGTCGATGAATACAAATTTAAATTGATCCAGGTGTTCCGGAACACGATCAGTGACAAACAAGTTCGGGTGATTGGCTTTTAGGCGCTCTATTTTCTCTTTGAGTGTGTATCCGAAACCTTCTTCAATGGCGCAGTACAAAACTTTGCCATGATTTGCTGCTAAGTGATTGGCAAAATCAAGACACATGGTAGATTTTCCTGATTTAGGTAATCCAAATACCATAGCAAAGAACCCCACACTTGGATCCCCGATGAGTTCTCGGTATTTCCCCTGAAGACCTATGGTTTGAAAGTCCATTTTTAGAAGCTCGCCAGAGTTTACAATCATACCATTATCCTCAATACCGGAAACACCATTATTCTTAGGGAATAATTCACCTCCAACAATTCCCATGAGACCATTTAGCTGAGCTTTATTGATGTTGAGTATTTTAGAATCACCATCGATGTAGGTTTTGAGCGTTTGAAAGGCATCATCAAGCTTTGTGGCGTATTTATCAGACTTTGTGATCTTTCCTTGTTCTACAGCTTTTTTGATGCGATTAAACAAGCGCTCAGCCTTGTCTTTGATGTCTCGCTTACCATTTAAGGAAACGTAGGCTTTTAAGAGTGAAATGGACAACATCCCTGCTTGACTATGCGCTATCTCCAAATAGCGCTTGAGATTCTTAGCGTCAATTTTGATTTCGGCCATTTCCCCCATTTGCTCATAGCACGAAATCAATTGCTGCTGCATGGTTTCGATTTCTTTGGCATAGGTTGACGTTTTACGGATCCGTCTTTCCAAAATAGCTTTTTGAAGGCTGTGGATCAAAGTCAAGATTTGCGCTTGGCTTTTCACCTTGCCGTGCATTGCTGCATAGCGTTTGATAAACTGAACATCGGTATCGAGGTGCTCAACGTCATCAGTTTTGTAGGTTGGTTCAACCTCACGTTCAACGACTTTTAGAAGCATCATTTTATTGTCCCTAATGAACTGCTTTGCTTCACTCACATCATCAAAGCGCTCGTTTGAGAACACTTGATTGGTCTTTATATCCCAAACAACAAACTTTGTGGATCGACCTTGTGCTGGACGAATCTCCACTTCTTTACCCTCGTAGTTGTATTTCTTCACAGGCTTTGAAGTAGTAGCTTTAACCGGCTCTTTCTTATCAGTTGTTGGCTTCACAGGATTCTGCGCGATATATTCGTCGAGCTTTTTGAAATAAG
>JACCDH011775688.1_pt1 | contig 10751 bp, 9 predicted proteins | sample 7442481 | NCBI WGS metagenome assembly JACCDH01 (sample SAMN15323433, study PRJNA562643) | freshwater metagenome | isolation source: river surface water | place: USA:Blue River Watershed | collected 2017-08-15
GAGCGCCCCTACCGCCACAAGCAACACCGGGCCAAGTAACAGCCCTAAACTTTTTGCCAATCCAGGGGGAGGGATGTCGCTTATCTCATTTTTCAAACGGGACCGTGTGCAATGCATCGCCCATGCGAGTGAGGGAAGCACCATGGCCCACACACCAAAGACAGGGCTGTCGCCCCAAACGCCCACTGCGCCCAGGCTGAGCAGAGTCAGTGTGAGTTGTGCGTGGTAGGGGCCAACCAGATGGACTACGGCGTGGAAGCGCATCAGATACGCCACCACGCTGGGCAGACCGGCCATCAAGCACAGGTGCATGACCACCATCTGTTCTGTACGCCATCCCAACCCAGCACACCATGCGTTGTTGAGCCACAAACTGCCCATCATCAACCCCATGGCGGAAGGCGCGAGCAAACCATGGCCTTGTGTGCGGCCACCATGACAAACCGGTTTTCGTTCTGCGTGGACTTGCGCATGGGCCCACAGCACACCCGTGCACACCCACAACAAGTGAATGGGGCCTAGGTAGAGCACCAGCGCTGCCGCCAGGATGGGATGCCATGCCACAGGGCCGAGTTGGTAGGTGCTGCTCGTGCTGCGCGTTTCGATGCATGCGTTCCATGCACCCCACACCACGGCCAAGCTCAGTAGCCAGGCGTGTGACTCGGAGGTCGAGGGCAGCTGCCCCAGCAGCCAGACGCCGGATGCCGTCAGTAAGCCCGCAAGCCCCAACAACACGGGAGGGCAATGAAACACCCAGGCACGCCCACGACACAGCATGCGCACGGCCCACCAGGCGGCCACGGGCAAGAGCCCACTGGCCATGGTCCAACCGATCCGCATGCCTTGCTCGCCCAACCAGACCCAACCGAGCAGCACCACTACCCAATGCGCGACTTCGCTGGCGTGTGCCCATGGCCCAGCTTCTGATGTCACACGTGGGTGGTTAGACATGGGCATACCCGTGGAGTTGGTCAGATCCCGCAGTCGCATGCACGCTCACATTGAACGACACGATGACACGATCTACTTCACCGTGGTAGGGCATGGCTTGATGCGCTAACCAAGAAGGGAACACCACCAATTGGCCAGGTATGGGTTCGATGTCAAGGTGCGCGTTTTGCAAATAGGCGTTGCCGAAGTCCATCGCTGCGCCGCCCAGTCGGTTGAAGTGCGGGCCATAAAAACGTGTCACGCCATTGGTCGCACCCAGAACAGGATGGGCGCTGCGTTGCTCGGCAGGGTCGACTTGCAGGCAATACACACCCGACCAAGAGCAGTTGCCGTGGGTGTGTACATCGTGGTGACTGCCTTGATTGGCTATCTGAAACCAGATGCCACGCAACGCAATCTGAAAACCCGGTTTGGCCTCAGGCCAAGCGCCTTGGTTAGCAAGCACCACGGTTTGACGGACGCTGTCGATGATGAAGTGCACCAGCTGCTCCCACTCTGACAAGCGAATGCGTTGCAATAAATCATCGCGGCTGGCATAGAACGGCCGCGCATCAGGTGCTTCGCTTTCGGTGGCGCGCATGGTTTGAAATACCCGCACGAGCACCTCGTTCACTGCTTCCGCTTGGGCGAACCGATGCACACCCAACGGTGTGTGCCAAAGCGTGTGAAGGGGATCAGGGGGCAGCATACGGAGTCATCCGATTCAGGCCGTGGCCATCAGATCGGAGGGCCACTTGAGTGAATGGCCGGTGCGTGCAGTGAAGGCTGCGATGTCTTCCAACGTGTCCACGTCGGTGCGGTAACGGTGGTTGGTGCTGACCCAGGCGTGCACTTGGTCGGGGTGGGCGGATTGCCACTGACGGCATCCCACATTCACATCACCCGACAAAATTTGTTCACGCACGTCAGCACTGAACATGACTGGGTTGCTGGGCAACCCATCAACGGTGGGTTGAACCACTTGTGTGCCTTGAGGGCGTTTCTTATACGCACCAATCAGATCGTTGATATCTTGTGAGTTGATGAGCGGTTGGTCCGCCAGCGCCACTAGAACAGCGTCGAGTTTGACCGAGAGCGCCTGCAACCCCACACGCAAAGAGGAAACTTGTCCGGTATCCGGATCTGGGTTGCGCACCAGCGTGACGGGAAACTCTTTGACGGCTTCTTCGATTCGATCGGCGTAATGCCCCAGCACCACCACCACTTCGTCCACACCGGCACCCGAGAGGGCAATCAACTGGCGACGAATCAAGGGAACCCCGCCCAATTCGAGCAAGCTTTTGGGTCGATGCCCCATGCGCGATGCAGAACCCGCTGCAAGCAACACAGCACCCACTGTCACTCGGCTGTACAAGCCGCCACCGCCTTTGAGAATGCAACCCATGATCAGCCTCCGCAGCAAGAACGTTGGGTTGTGGTTGCCACTGCCTCAGCAGTCGCTTCAGGTGCGGCGACAGGGGCCGCGGGTGTGGGCGGGCGTCCACGACGCGCAGCGACAACCGAGGTCAAGACGGACAAGGCAATCTCTTCGGGTGTTTGCGCACCGATCGATTCGCCAGCCGGTGCAACGATGCGGGCCACTGCAGCGGGGTCTTCGCCACTGGCCACCAAGTTGCCCAACAACACCTGGGCTTTCTTTGCGCTGGCGACAAACCACAGTCCTTGCGGTTGCAGTGCCAATGCCACTTTGAGTCCTTGTAGGTCACGGCGCCCTTGTGTCGCCACCACCACGAAGGCGGACGATGTCAGCTCAGCACCCAGGCTGCCAGGGTCGTCGTTGTTGAGCACGGTGTGTGCGTCGGGAAAATCCTGGCGCACAGCACCATGTGCAACAACTGCCACGCGTAAACCCACGCGCGGCGCTAGGCCAGCCAAGGCGCGTGCAACGGGTGAGTCACCCACCACGGTGAGGGTGGCAGAGGGCATCACTGGATCGATGAACAACTCCAGAGTGCCACCCGAGTGGCATGTCATGCCAAATTCGAGCACGTCACCCAGATCACGCTCTGCGCTTTCATCTGAGGGGGAAATGCGAATCTTGCGAGGTTGACCATCGAGCAAAGCACGACGCACGGTTTTGATGACGGCGGGTTGGGCGCAACCGCCCCCGATCCAGCCGTGGATGTGACCATCGGGTGTCACCACCGCTTTGTCACCTGCCTTGCCCGAGGTGGGGGCTTGTGCGCTCAACACGGTGACCAGCGCAAATGCCTGGTCAGCACTTTGCAAGCGTGCGGCATGTGTGATCCATGGTTGACTGTTCATGTGCGTTCTCCTTCGATTCAAAATTCAATGCAACACGTGCCGTGCCGCAGCCAAATCGGCCAGACTGGCCAAGGGCACACAGCGTTCAATGCTGCTGCGAGCACGCTGTAAGGCCTGTGCGGCGGGCACTTGCCGGGTGGGGTGAAACCAAGTGATGCGCGCGCCGCGCGCGCGCACTTCTTGCAGCGCCTGGCTCAATAGTTCAGGGCTGTCGGTGTCAAAACCATCTGAGAACACCCACACGCGTGTGCCGCGGTTCAGTTGTGCACGCGCATGCTGGCGCGCAAACTCTTGCAAGCTGGCTGCAATGCGCGTTCCGCCACCAAAACCAGCGGTGACGGCATTTACTTTTTCTTGAATGGCGGGCGTGTCACGGTGCATGTAGGGCGTGACTTCTGCCAGCCGTGTGTGGAACACAAACACGCGTGCATCTGCTTCTAAAGCGAATGCACGTGCGACACGCAGAAACAAGGCCGCGTGAGATTCCATGGAGCGACTGACATCAGCCAAGATGAACAGACGGGGGGGCTCATGGCGTTTCACGCGCCATGCCGGTTGCATCAACTCACCGCCCCAGCCGATGCTGCGGCGCAGGGTGTGGCGCAAATCGAGGCGCTGGCCATGCGGGGCAACGCGCCAACGCCGGGTCAATCGAGGCTGCAGTTGGGCGGTGATTTGACGTGCCAGTTGCTGCAGGGCGCTGAGGTCTTGCGGCATCCACATTTGTCCATCACGTGCATGCAAGGCGTCGGTGCGACTGGCTCCCCCTTGTGCGCGTGGGCTGCCAGTGTCTGTCTCATCTTGTCCGATGCCCGGCATGTCACCTGCTGTTTGGGGTGCCGCTTGTCCGTTGCTGGGTTGGCTGGCCGCCGCCATTTGCTCATGCATTGCCTGCACGCTTTGACGCAGGTGACGGCTGGGACGTGTTTGCCCACTCACCTTGACACCTCCACGTAATTTTTCGGGGTGCCAGAAGCGTTCATACACGTCGGGCCAGAGCTTCCATTCGCGGTGGTTGTGGCAAGCGATGGCTCGCCAAGCGGCCTGAATGGGTTTTTCTTTCAAGGGGCCAAAGTGCAGCGCGGCACGCAGCATCGCTTGCTGTTCAGCGATGCCCACCGTCAGGCCATGGTCGCGCAGCAGCGCGGCAAACCCCGCCAGACGTTCTGTGGGTGGCGTGGCTTGGGCGGGGTTCATACCACCGCCTGAATGGGTTGCTCTGATTTTTCAGCGACACCCACAGAGCGACGTCCTTCGACCAGTTGCCGCAAGCGGTCAGTGCCCATCATGAAGCGGTCTTCACGGGTTTTGAGCAAGCATCCCAAGGTCCCCAAAACGGCAGACATGTCTTCGGGCAGATGGGTGTGCTGCATTTGAAACAGCGCACGCACCCAGTCGAGTGTTTCGGCGATGCCCGGAATTTTGGCCAGGTCTTCGCGACGCAAGCGTTGCACGAACTGCACCGCGTCTTCCACCAAGTGCGTGTCGACCTCGGGGAGAGCTGCTTTGACAATCGCGATTTCACGCGACAGGCTGGGGTAGTCGAGGTAGTGATACAGGCATCGACGGCGCAGTGCATCAGACAATTCACGCGTGCCGTTGCTTGTCAAAATCACTTGCGGAATGTGGCTGGCGCGGATGGTGCCAATTTCAGGAACGGTGATTTGATATTCGGCCAGCACTTCGAGCAAAAAGGCTTCAAAGGCTTCGTCGGCACGGTCCACCTCGTCAATCAAAAGCACACACGGTCCGCTTTGGCTGATGGCGCGCAGCAAGGGGCGCTCCAACAAATAGTCGCGACTGAAGACATCGGCCTCACGTGCCTGGGCCACCCCCTGCGAACCGGCTTCCTTTAGGCGGATGGCCATCAGTTGGCGGCCGTAGTTCCACTCGTAGGCGGCTTGCGCAATGTCCAAACCCTCGAAGCATTGCAGACGTACCAAGGTGGCGTTTTGGGATTGCGCCAAGGCTGTTGCCAAGGCGGTTTTACCCACGCCCGCATCTCCCTCGAGCAACAAGGGACGTTGCAAGGATGACGCCAGCCACACGGTGGTGGCCAGGTCTTCATCGGCCAGGTAGCCCGAACGCTGCAGCTTTTCGCGCAACATGCGCTCAGGCGAAGCAGGCTGCTCGGTCAGGCCGGGCGTGGACATGCTCAAGCCTTTTTGCCAAACAGGCCGCCAAACCAACCTTTGACCAAGGCCCAGAAGATGGCCAGGCCATTGATCTCACGGGCAACCACGGGGGCGGCGGTCGACGCGGCAGCCGATGGGGCTGGCGTGCTCGCCATCGCACCATCTGCTGCGGGCAAGGTTAGGGCGGTTTGGCGGAAGTTCTCGACAAACTGCGCGAGCAGCATGTCGGAGACTTGCACCATCATGCGTCCACCAAATTGGGCGAACTTGCCGTTGACGATCACCACCGCTTGGCCATTGAGCACGCAGTGCGCAGGGTTGGCTGGATCCGCCGCGATCACGGCGGTGAGGTCCATCGAGGCGGACGATCCTCCTTTGTCTGCACCCTTGCCGCGCATGACCATCTTGCGTTCATTGGCGACGGCTTCAATGACATCCACCGTGCCACCAAACTGAGCCACGGCAGGACCTACCTTGACTTTGACAGCCCCTTTGTAAGAGGTGTCAGACAGTTGCTCCGTGATCTCAGCACCAGGCATGCAACTGGCCACGGCCTTGAGGTCCGTGAGCAGCGCCCATGCCCGCGCCGCATCCACATCCAGTGGATATTGTTTGTCGAGTTTGACTTCCATGTTCTTTCCTAATTACAAAGCTGCGCCGTGCTCACGCAAGGCTTTCCAAGTGCGGAAGGCGTTGTGTGGCATGTCTAGGTGCGTCACACCCAGGTGCGAGAACGCGTCGACGACGGCCGATGTGAAAGTGGGGATGGAGCCCACATGAGGCGACTCGGCCACACCTTTCGCACCTAAGGGGTGATGGGGTGAGGGCGTGACGGTGTGGTCGGTTTCCCAGTGTGGTGTTTCCACGGCGGTGGGCAAGAAGTAGTCCATCAGCGTGTTGCCCAACAGGTTGCCTTGAGCATCGAATGGCATTTGTTGACCCATGGCCACAGCGAAACCTTCGGTCAAGCCGCCGTGAATTTGTCCGTCGATGATCATGGGGTTGATGCGGGTGCCGCAGTCATCCAGCGCATAGAAACGGCGGATTTTGGTTTCACCCGTGGCGCGGTCGATGTCCACCACGCACAGGTAGATACCGAAGGGGAATGTGAAGTTGGGTGGGTCGTAGTAGTGCACCGCTTCCAGGCCGGGTTCCATGCCATCTGGTGGTTGGTGGTAGGCCTGCCATGCCACTTCAGCCATGGTTTTGAACTTGCTGTCGTCGCCTTTGACTTTGAAGCGGTCAACTTCCCAGTCTAGGTCGTTCTCATTCACTTCCAGCATGTGGGCTGCAATCTTGCGAGCTTTCGCATGAATTTTGCGCGCAGCCAAGGCAATGGCGGCACCCGCGACGGGGGTTGAGCGTGAACCATAAGTGCCCAAGCCGTAAGGCGCGGTGGAGGTGTCGCCTTCTTCAACTTGAATCACTTCCGATGGAATACCCAACTCGGTGGCAATGATCTGGGCGTAGGTGGTTTGATGACCTTGACCCTGCGTGATCGTGCCCATCCGCGCAATGGCGCTGCCTGTGGGGTGGATGCGGATTTCGCACGAGTCGAACATGCCCACACCCAAGATGTCACACATCTTGGAGGGGCCAGCACCGACCACTTCAGTAAAGGTCACCAAGCCAATGCCCATCAAAGTCGGGCTGTTGGGGTCGGCACGTTTGGCTGCTTGCTCAGCACGCAGGCCTTTGTAATCGACGGCCTCAAGGACTTGGTTCAGTGCCGTGTGGTAGTCCCCCGAGTCGTATTCGAAGCCAAAAGCGCTGGTGTAGGGGAACTGCTCTTTCTTGACGAAGTTCTTGGCACGAATCTCGGCTTTGTCCATGCCCAGTTTTTGTGCCAACACATCGACCATGCGCTCGATCAGGTAGACGGCTTCCGTCACGCGGAAGGAGCAACGATAGGCCACGCCACCAGGCGCTTTGTTGGTGTACACCCCTTTGACGCTGGCATGCGCTGCTGGAATGTCGTAACTGCCAGAGACGATGTGGAACATGCCTGCTGGGAACTTGGTGGGGTCAGCACATGCGTCAAACGCACCGTGGTCAGCTACCACATTGACACGCAAGCCAGTGATCTTGCCATCGGCTGTCGCTGCCAATTCGCCATCCATGTGGTAGTCGCGTGCAAAGGCGGTGGAGGAGATGTTTTCAATGCGGTCTTCCACCCATTTCACAGGGCGACCCAACACGATGGAAGCCACGATGGCGCAGACATAGCCAGGGTAAATGCCGACCTTGTTGCCAAAGCCGCCACCGATGTCGGGACTGACGATACGCACTTTCGATTCAGGAATGCCTGAGAGCATGGACACCACCGTGCGCACCACGTGGGGGGCTTGCGAAGTGATGAATGTGGTCAAGTCGCCTTTGATGGGGTCGAACGAAGCCACACAGCCGCATGTCTCCAGCGGGCAAGGATGCACGCGGGGGTAGTACATGTGCTGCGACACCGTGACATCGGCCTTGGCAAAGGCTGCATCGGCAGCGGATTTATCACCTGCATCCCAGGTGAAGATGTGGTTGTGATGGTCCCGCTTGCCGTGTGCGCCTTCGGTCTTGCCCGCCAGGTCATCGCGGATGACGGGAGCGCCGGGTTGCAGGGCCGCATAGGGGTCGAGCACCACAGGCAGTTCTTCGTATTCGATTTCGACAGCTTCCACGGCGTCGGCAGCGATGTAGCGGTCATCTGCGATGACGATGGCGACTTCTTGCATTTGGAAATGCACTTTTTCGTCGGCCAATACAGCAGCCACATCACCTGCGAGCGTGGGCATCCAGTGCAACTTGAGTGGCTTCAGGTCATCCGCTGTCAAGACGGCGTGCACGCCGGGAATGGCGAGCGCAGCTTCTTTGTGAATTTTGACGATGCGGCCATGTGCGATGGGCGATCGCACGATGTCCATGTGCAACATGCCAGGCATCTTGATGTCGTCCACGTAGTTGCCCTTGCCTTGAATGAAGCGGGCATCTTCTTTGCGCAGGCGCGAGGCGCCCATGCCTGCCAGCGCGAGTTCGCGGGCTTCAGCGGTTTGTACCGGTGCGTTCATGTGAGTCTCCGATCAAATGGGTTATCGCGTTAAGCCGCAACGGGCTCTTGCAGTTTTTTGGCGGCGTACTGGACGGCTTTGATGATGTTTTGGTAACCCGTGCAACGACACAAATTGCCGCTCATGCCATGGCGAATTTCATCCTCAGTGGGGTTGGGGTTTTCTTGCAGGAAGCGGTAGGCACGCATCAGCATGCCGGGTGTGCAAAAGCCGCATTGCAACCCGTGTTCCTTGTAAAAACCTTCTTGCACAGCGTGCAGAACGCCTTTGTTGGCCAAGCCTTCCACAGTCAAGACCTCAGAGCCATCACATTGCACTGCGAGGTGGGTGCAGGACTTGACCGACTGACCGTCCACATCCACTGTGCAGGCGCCGCAGTGGCTGGTTTCGCAACCAATGTGCGCGCCGGTGAGGTTGAGCTCTTCGCGCAGGAAGTGAACCAACAATGTGCGGGGTTCAACCGCTTTTTCCTCTTTTTTACCGTTGACGGAAACAGAGATGAGTTTTTTAGACATGTTGTTTTCCTTCGTTTAAGCGCAGCGAGACCAAGCTTTGTTCAGCGCACGTTTGACCATTTCGCCAGCCATGGCAGTTTTGTATTCCACGTCGCCGCGCAGGTCCTCTGCGGGGTCGCAAATCGCAATGGCCGCCGCCGCCGCCGCTTGCACGTTGGCTGCATTGAACGGTTGTCCCAAGAGTGCTGCTTCAGCTGCTTCGGCGCGCAGTGCTGTTGGCGCAACGTTGGTCAACGTGATGCGCACATGGCTGACTTTGTCGCCGTTTTTACGAATCACCACAGCACAACCCGCAGTGGCCCAATCGCCTGTTTTGCGTTTGAGCTTTTCGTAGGCGTAGCCTGTGCCTTTGGCAAAAGCCGGAACGCGGATTTCGCACATGACTTCGTTCTCTTCCAACAAAGTCATGTAGGTGCCCAAGAAGAAGCCGTCAGCCGCCACGGTGCGACGTCCGTTGGGCCCCTCCAAAACAAAAGAGGCCTCGATTGCAATCGACAGGGCAGGGTGGTCGTTGCCTGGATCGCCGTGTGCAATATCGCCGCCAATCGTTCCGCGGTTGCGCACTTGCGGGTCGGCGATCAATTTGGCTGCTTCGCACAGCAAAGGTACTTTGGCTTGCAGGACAGGTGAATGGATCAGATCGTTTTCGACCGTCATGGCACCAATCACCACCGTGTCACCCTCTTCTCGGATGCCTCTGAGTTCAGGGATGCGATTGATATCAATCAGGTGTTCAGGTTGCGCAAAGCGCAACTTCATCATGGGTAATAAACTGTGGCCACCGGCCAGCAATTTGGCATCGGGCCCTAGTTGGCCGAGCAGAGCGACAGCCTCACCCACGGTTTTGGGTGAGTGGTATTCAAAACGCGGTGGAATCATCAAGATCTCCTTTTGTCCAAGACGAAACGGAGTATTGATGCAACTCAATTTCCTACGGAAATAAACGGCTATAAATTCAAATAGTTTTTAAATATTATTTAAATGGCGATTTATTTCAATAAAAGAGTACTAAAAGTAAATAAATAATGATTTTTAGTTTTTGCAATTAGGGTATGACACTAGATTGAAAATCCCTAGGACTTACCCTTGTCTTGGACATTTAATTCATTCAAACAAACAAAAAAGCCCTTGCAGTGATGCAAGGGCTATTGTTTGGCTCCTCAACCTGGGCTCGAACCAGGGACCTACGGATTAACAGTCCGGCGCTCTACCGACTGAGCTATTGAGGAATATTCGGTACGCAAAACACATGTGTGCTCAACGAAGACCGACAGTATAGCAAAAAAATGGACCTTTTCAGACGCGCAACATGACGACATTTGGTATGAAGAGTACGGGTTCAGGCATCCGCTTGCGCCATGTTTTGAACATCACCAGTGGTATCAAATCGCGGTTACCCGCGATCGCAGAAAAGTGTCTGTGCCAACCCTTTGGGGGCTAACGAAGACGGTGCTGTTGCATCAACGCCTGCAAGGTGTGCGCAGCACTCTCCGGATCCGCCGCCCCGGTGATGGCGCGCACCACCGCAATCGAACCCACGCCGCTTTGCATGACCACGGGAATCCGCGCTTCGTCAATGCCACCAATGGCCACCAGCGGGCTGTGTTGCATGAGCTTGGCGTAGGCATACAAGCGGCCCGTGCCTTGCGGCGCAGTTTGCATGCGCTTGAGGGTGGTGGGGAACACCGCGCCAAGCGCCAAGTAGCTGGGGCTGACGGCATCCGCGCGGAGCATTTCGGCATAGCCGTGGGTGCTGAGGCCCAGGCGCAAGCCGGCTGTGCGCAGTTGGTCGATGGGCGCATCGTCCATGTCTTCTTGGCCGAGGTGCA
>JACCDH010269487.1_pt1 | contig 10750 bp, 8 predicted proteins | sample 7442481 | NCBI WGS metagenome assembly JACCDH01 (sample SAMN15323433, study PRJNA562643) | freshwater metagenome | isolation source: river surface water | place: USA:Blue River Watershed | collected 2017-08-15
AAGCTAGAGGAGTCACCATGAACCGCATCCCTGATGCCGAAGTTCTATTGACCCCCAAAGAGGTTGCACAACGTTTTCACGTTAATCCAAAAACAGTTACCCGCTGGGCAAAGGCCGGAAAGTTAACTGCCATTCGCACATTAGGTGGCCATCGTCGTTACCGCGAATCTGAGATTTTGGAACGACTACGTGAGTTTAAAGAGAAGCCAAAGGCATGACTTTTTCTTTAACGCAGTATCTCTTTCTTGGCTTGGCGACCATGTTTTTCGTGGGTGCAATTACCCCAGGTGTCCGAAAATTTGCTATTCGAATAAATGCGATTGACGCGCCAGTAGCTGCCCACAAGACGCACAAAGTTGCAGTGCCTTATTTGGGAGGTGTGGCAATTCTATTTGGAGTTGTTCTTGCCTCGTACGGCTCTCTTTTATTCAACCATGCTGAGCCCGAGAACTATGTATTAGCCTCCTACGTGCTGATCCCGGCAGTCTTTATTTCAGTAATGGGGCTGGTTGACGATTTAAGGGGGCTTGAGCCTTGGCCGCGTCTGATTGTTCAGACAATAACCGCTTCCATCGTGGCGATCACACTTGTCTTGACCGACACAATGGGCGTTGCCTTTAACAACTCCTTTCTAAACGTAGCAATTTCCATTTTGTGGATTGTTGGTGTTTGTAACTCAATTAATTTCTTTGATAATTTAGACGGCGGGGCAGCAGGGACGGTAGTAGTTGTTTCCCTGTTTATTTTTGTCATTGCTTTTGATAGAGGCCAAATTTTAGTTGGCGCCCTATCTATAGTTACCGCAGGAGCAACTGCAGGTTTCTTGTTTTGGAATAAGTCCCCAGCAAAGATTTACATGGGCGATGCCGGCGCTCTTTTTCTAGGAATTATAGTTTCAGTATTAACTATTAGACTTAACCCCGGCATAACACCTAACTATATTTCTCTTGCAATTCCCTTGTCATTACTTGCAGTTCCTATTTTGGATACAAGTGTTGCAGTTGTATCCAGATTAAGGCGTGGGTTATCTCCATTTACTGGTGGCCGCGACCATCTTTCCCACAGATTGATACGAAGAGGAATGAGTCGCAAGTTAGCCGCAATTGCACTTTGGGGACTGTCGGGCGTATTCGGAATTTCATCTGTGCTAATTTATAAATTCTCGGAGATTCTCGGCAAGCCACTTTTGGCATTGAATACAATTGCATGGATTATCTTGTTTGTGGTCTTTATAAGAATTCCATCAACTGATTAAGCAATTGAAATAAAGAGTGATTAACGAAGTGGCTTGGGCCGGGATCGAACCGGCGACCTAACGATTTTCAGTCGTTCGCTCGTACCAACTGAGCTACCAAGCCAAACAAGGTTCTGATATCGCACCTTTTAAACACGACATCAAAACCTTTGCGACCCGGACGGGACTTGAACCCGCGACCTCCGCCGTGACAGGGCGGCGCGCTAACCAACTGCGCTACCGGGCCTTGGAATTACTTCCAAAACCTTTACTACTTGTACTGCGTGCCCCCAACGGGATTCGAACCCGTGTTACCGCCGTGAAAGGGCGATGTCCTAGGCCCCTAGACGATGGGGACGTTCTAAGGCTTGCCAATCCTACCCGTGTTGAGGCATGCAACCAAACCCGGTAATCGAGCACAAAAAAGCCACTGGCCGGCGGGAACCGAGCCAGTGGCTTCTCTATTTAATACTTTCTGACTGATTAATTCAGCGCCCAACGAACAGTGATGGTAACCGTCACATCTTGTTCACCAAGATCAATTTCAACGGTGGCAGCATCTGCTGCTCCCGCCTTTGCTGTTGGAAATGGTGATGAGTAGACAGGTGAAGACTGCTCTTCAAGTGACAAGACCTTACCAATCGATGTGCCAAGAAGCTTTGCGTAAGAAGAAGCTTTTGACTTTGCATTAGCAACTGCTGCTGTACGTGCAGCTTCAGTTGCTGTCGCTGGATTAAGAGTTGTTGGCATTACTCCTCCAAGCTGAACGCTGTCTCCACCTGCATTAACAACAGCCTCAATAATTGTTCCAGCCTTTGAAGCTGTACGAACCAGAACATCAAAAGATTGTGATGCACGGTAGCCGGTGATCTTTGTTCCTGTTTCTTGTGTCCAGTTGTATTCAGGGTAAACAGATATATTTGCCGAACGAATATCCTTTGTTGCAATTCCTGCATTCTTTAGCGCTGTGCGGACAGCGGCTGCAGATTTGCTGGCAGTTGAAAGTGCTGCGGCGTTTGTTGAACCAACTGTTGAAACAGTTGCGTTGAAGCGAACAGCGTCTGGGACAACAGAGATTGTTCCAACACCTGTGACGGTGATGAAACGGTTATCTGCCGTTCCTGCGCCATTTGCTGGGATCGCTAAAGCGACCACACCTGCAACAGCAGCGACTGTGAATATGGATGTGATGGTGCGAATTTTTGTAAGTCTCATGTAATAAGTATCTACTATTGCCTGGGAATTAACTAAGAACGCCATTCAAAGTGATTGTGAGTACATCTCCCTGTGTTGACTCACCATAGTTGCCGATGAGAATAGTTCTTTTGCTCGAGTTTGACCAGATTTTCCTAGAGCAATCCCTAAATCAGCATCTTCCAAAAGAATCGATACTCCTTGAATTAAACCCTTTGCGGAGACCTCAGTTAACAACCCAGTTAAACCATCAACCACTATGTCACTTACGGATCCCACATTGGTACTTACTATTGGTAGACCAGCCTGAGAAGCTTGAATCAGCGTTAGAGGTATTCCCTCATTGTCACTACAAAGAAGGGCCATGTTTGAGGCGCTCAAAATTACTTCAATGTCATTTCTCCAACCCAGGAAGGTAATTGGCAGACTTTCAGATTCAGATTCAGTACGTAGCTTTTCTAACAACTCGCCTGCACCAGCTATCAATAAATGCACTTCTGGGTTATTTTGCTTAAGGAATCGTGCAAGTTCAATAAGTCGATCTGGCCTCTTGATCTGAGTCAGTCGACCGACAAAGACCAAATAGGTTTTGCTGTTATCTAGGCCGAGGATTCTTCTAGCATCAGATTTGGGATGAAGCACAAGATCCTGCAAACCAGGATAAATCACTTCGAACTTTTGCCTATTACCAATTCCTACATTTAAGAGATCATTCTTTACAACATTTCCAATTGCAATAATCTTGTAAGTAAAAAATCCTAAAGTCTTTTCTAGTAGAATAATTAGTTTAACTTTCCTTGCATTAAAGTATCCATGTAACAAATGACCATGGTAGGTATGAACTCTCTTGGCTTTAGGTAGCGCAACGATTGCTGCCAATCGACCCAAGACCCCTGCCTTTGCGGTGTGAGCATGGATCACATCAGGCCTGAATTTTCGAATCTCCTTGACTAGGAGAAAAAAAGCTTTTAAATCTTTTGTTGCAGATATCGATCGGCCGAACCCCGGGAGTTTAATCGCCTGAATATCGACGGCAACCTGATCCAAATAATCGGACTCATTGTCATCACAAAATCCTGTAACTAAAGCCGATTGGAATTCAGCACTATTCAGGTTCCGCATCAAGTCTGCGACCAAAACAGCAGGTCCACCCACATTCATTCGGGCGATAACCTGCATGACTCTGATGGGTCGAGGTGAATTCATGGCTGTATCTTCTCTTATAAAGGTGGATAATTGTGCACCTAATGAGTCACTCGCCTTTCTTGTCTTCATGCAGTAGCAAGACAATCCGTGATGCCGCAATAGCGCTCAAAGCCGGCCATCTGGTTGCATTTCCAACAGAGACCGTTTATGGGCTAGGAGCTGATGCCAGAAATCCAGTTGCCATAAGGAGGATTTATGAAGTTAAAGGTCGACCTTCAGACCATCCCTTAATCATTCACATTTCATCAATCAACCAATTGCAGAAATGGGCATCAGAAATTCCGGACTATGCAATTTCACTTGCACGAGCTTTCTGGCCCGGCCCCCTGACATTAATTTTGAAAAGATCTGCGTTGGTTCAAGATTTTATTTCTGGGGGTCAAGATACGGTTGGACTGCGAGTTCCAAGTGACCCAGTTGCTCTTGCATTAATCTCTGAATTTGAATCTATTTCCGACTCTGCAATCGCAGCACCAAGTGCTAATCGTTTTGGACAAGTATCGCCAACTTCGAGCCAAGATGTTCAAGATGAGCTTGGACAATTTTTATCAAATGTTGACTCAATTCTTGATGGAGGAACATCAAGAATTGGAATCGAATCAACCATTGTTGACTGTACAAACCTACACCCGATCATTCTGCGAAGTGGATTTATTACAAAGGAAGATATTGAAAGCACCAAAGGTATTGTTGAAGTACAAGTGGCATCAACTTCAATGATTAAATTTAGTGGAGCTTTCGAAAAACACTATGCCCCCAAGTGCCGAGTGATCCTAGATTTTCTTGAAGGGGAAAATTCTGGCTTCTTTGCACTTAGTGATATTCCCACTCCACCTGGAATGACACGACTTGGATCGCCCGTGAGCCTGGATGAATTTGCACGCCACTTGTATTCGACATTTAGAACAGCTGATCACCTTGGTTTAACAAACCTTGTCGTAATCCCACCTAAAGGCTCTGGGCTTGCAATTGCCATCAATGATCGGCTTGAAAAAGCGTCTCGAGGCCGCTAAAAAGGTGTAATTTGATTGCTCTACATACATTAAGATTCCCTTGTTAGTTTGTGGGGCCTATAGCTCAGTCGGTAGAGCAACGGACTTTTAATCCGTGGGTCGTCGGTTCGAGACCGACAGGGCCCACTTGTTTTTGAGCGTGAAAATCTAACCGACTGACCTTTTTGGCGATTCAGGCCATTCATCTGTCACACATCTGTCACTCTGTAGATTAGCAAGAGGGCAGGATCCGGCTTATAGGGCGACTCTTCTTTTAAGTTTTACATATTGTAGAATTTCTATATGGCAGCTGATGCTAAGAAAATGGATTTTGCCGCAGAGTTAGCGATAGGGAAACCTAATTCTCTAGGTAACACACTAAGTGTTGTAAAGGCAGTCGAAGCCAATCCCAAGCTTTTCTCTCAACTCTTGAAACTGCTATTACACGAAGACTCGATAGTTGCCATGAGAGCTATTAATGCCACAAAGCGCTTAATGCGAGCTGATAAGGATTTCTTTGATCCGCAAAAAGAATCGCTTGTAAAGATCTACTCTAAAAGTAAGCACAATGTAGTCAGACTCGGATTGATAACTTTGTACTTTGATTTCGTCAAAGAGTTCTCAGCAACTGAATTAAAGAGCATCAAGACTTTAACCCTAAAGTGGATGAAAGAGACAGAAGATTGGATGATTCTTGCCCAAGGACTAAAACTTCTTGAAAAATTGGCCAAGATTGATCCGAAGGTGCAGCCCGAGTTAATCAAAGTTGCGAAGGTTCTTCAGAAAGATTCGAGAAAGGCTGTATCTACGAAAGCCAAGAAAGTTCTGTCCGGCTTATAGGGCGACTCTTCTTCTCATTGGTTGTCGGACTTTGATTATGACGCAGATGGCAAATCTTGTTTCTGAGCACCTTCGCCAGACCGCATGTCGGCGTAGGTTTCATCAAGCGCTCGCTGGATAGATCCCATTGAATCTTTCAAGATATGGCCATAGACATTGAGCGTGATTGACGGGTTGGCGTGGCCTGCAATTCGACTAATCGCTATTACATCAGCGCCAGAGGCGATGGCTTGGCTTATCGCAGTATCCCTGAGCTCATGAAAAGTAATGTGGCGGACTTTGGCTTTTGCAAGGGCAGGAGCAAAAACCCTCTTCATGAAATTGCCATGTCGGAGGTAGCCGCCTTTTCGAGATTTGAATATTGGCTCTCCTTCGGGCGTTGCCAAACAAAGAGCCTTGAGATCCTTTTCAAGAATATTCAACAAGGGAAGAATTCTAGCTTTTCCAGACTTAGGGGTAACAAGTTCAAATCGACCACTGATTTCTGAAAGCGATTTCGACACAGTAATTGTTTTTTTCTTGAAATCGAAGTCTTCCGGAGTTATTGCAACTAACTCGGCCCAACGAATACCCAATAGACCTGCAACGAGAATTAACAATCTGTATTCGCCAGAATTATTTGCTAAGGCGAGAAGCTCATCCTTTTCCAGCGCTCGCTTTTGCTTTTGAACATCGATCCGAGGGAGCAGATTCTTTCCACTTCTCGATCCAGATTGAATCGGATTGCGGTTGATCAGATTCATATCCACCGCATGATCCAATAGAAGCTTAAGCAGAACATAGGCTTGCTTCATACGACTAGCGCTAACAGTCTTTCCAGTGATGGACTTTGACTCAGAGATCCAAGTCTTGACTGCTGAACGGCTTATGCCAGCGATCGAGCGATTTCCCCAAGCGGGTTCAACCATACAAGTCCATAGGGAGTCATATGAGGCGATGGTCTTTGGTTTAAGGCCAGCGGAACTGGCTTTCCAGTTTTCGTAGACCAAACTGAGCTTGGCCTTTCCTGCCTGCGGATCCGAGTACTCACCACGGCGGACGGCCGTGGTCATCTCAGCCGCATATCGCTGGGCTTCTGCCTTTGTCTTGAAGTTCTTTGCCCTTCTGACCCCAGCAGGATCTGACCAGCGAGCTTGGTAGCCACTTCCCTTCTTCAGCCCTTTGAGCTTGTGTGTAGACATATGTTCTCCTTTTCCAATAACCCAATTATCCCATTGACCACTGACAAATAGCTGGGCGAGCTTGGCGGGGATGGGTTTTGGGAGTCCTCGAAAGGTATATCCAATTAAACATAGATTCTTGGGCGTATCTCCCAAAAGGTTTTTGGAAAAGTCGATTCCACTAATTAATCAAACTTATGTGCAATACCGAACTGAGTTTATAAAATACTTAAAACATAAAACTAATTGATCATAACTTGAGATCAAACAAATGAATTGCTATTGACGGAAAAATTCTTAAATTGTAAAATTAGATAATGACATTAACTACTAAACACGAAAGGTTTCTAAATATAGAAGAAGCAGCAACTTATCTTTCAACCAAAGTAAGTTGGATACATCAGAATCACAAACACAAGCAAATGCCAAGTTATAAAATTGGAAGAAAACTAATATTCAGAATTGATGAATTAGATCATTGGTTAGAAAACCAAAAAATGGTTTGAGTTAGAATTTTACATTTAGTATAATTAGCATATAGAAAGATTACGGAGTGAACTCCGTCGCCACTGGCAGATACTGCAACTAGCTATAAGGGAAAAGTGGTTGGGCAACAAAGGTACTCTTTACCGATTTTCAACAGAGATAGCAATCAGCAACCTTTTGTGTTTGTTTTAGTTACACAAATTGAATGAGGGTACTTACCATTTTTGACTCAGCTGAATTGCAAGCCAGATAAATCAAGAACCATGTGTTGGCATGGACCAAGGAATAGATCGTGTGACCGAGAGGGTCTATTCACAAAACTAAAATGAAAAACTCTTCGGCAAGAGAAACTTCTCTTTGGGAACACTGGGGGGGATAAGTCATTTCTAAAATTAAAAAATGATTGAAACATTGATTACTAAAAATGTTTTCCATTTATTGAATGGATTTAAGGATAGCTATGCCTGCTAGGGGAACCCCTAAGCAGAGAACACTCCATCAGATGGAGACTTGGAGGTGGCTCATGCTCAACTTCGCCACAGAGCAAGAGGTCAAAGACTTGGCCCACACTGACTTTAGGATCCTCACTCGAGACGACTTCAAGGAGTTTCGAGCGGCCTATCAGGAGAGCATGGAGTCCATGTCGACCTATCTGGACCTCGCCTTCTTTAGCCGAAAGCCTTCCTTCGAAGATATGTGGAGCTTCTTCAACCAGATCCTCAGAGATAGAACTGTAGACATGTATGGGCTCTTTGACGGAGAGAGAATTCTAGGAATTGGCTCTTACTCATATAGCAATCTCAGCAATAGAGGTTGCCAGATAGTTTTGTGGATGAGAAAAGGGTATGTAGGTAAAAAAGTCGGTACCTATATGTTGAAGCGATTGACCTCAGTAGGTTTCTACGAAAAGAAGTTTCGCTTTACTGAATTGATTATTGATAAAGAAAACGAAGCAAGTCGCAGAGCAGCTAAAAAAGCTGGCTATATGTTGATAGAGATTATGGACGCACATACACAGGGAACTCAGGGATCAGGAAAGTATTGTAGATACCTTTGCTATGACGGCGAACTTGAAGGCCTTGCTGGCAATTATGGCAGGCAACCAATAGACCTCCTTGATCATCCTGCATATGACTATGAATTTAGACATTTAATTCACAACGAAACTTATAACTATTTATGCAAATGGAGAGGGCCATTGATTGAAAAGACAGAATTCGATTATCCTCCATTCACCGAAGAGGAAATGGAATTCTTTGAAAATCGTCCAAAAGTTTTTCAGAGTCAAATAAAACTAAGCAGAGTTTGGTAAATCAGTCGACTAGAATCACTATAGATTTGAATCTAATTACTATTGATTAATTAATTATAATGAGACATGTATCCATTCACGCCCACATGGAATCTTAATCAAAATTATCTTTATCGCTATGGGCGCACTATGTAAAACAAAAAGTCTTTCCTGTAACATGATTATGCGTGTTTAAAAATTATTAACATTTTTAGATAACCCCGCTGGTATCCTTCAAGCATGCCTTCATCCTATGAGCGGGATTCTTCTCGAACGAGAGAAAAGCTTGCCCAGCTTTCAGAATTTGCTCGCTCAAAAGGTGGCAGATTTTTGTCGAGCGAATACAAGGACAACAGGAGCAAGCTCATCTGGGAGTGTCAGGAAGGGCACGTTTGGGAATCAAGTGCCTCAAGCGTAGTTAGCCAAGGCACTTGGTGTCCGACTTGCGCTGGGAACCTTCCAAAGAGCCTAGGAGACCTTCGGAAGGTGGCTGAGGCAAGAGGAGGGAAACTCTTGAGTCAAAGCTTCTCCAATGTGGACGCAACCTATGACTTTGAGTGCTCTAGAGGTCACCACTTTTCAAACAGATATACACATGTCGTTAGTAGAGGTCAGTGGTGCCCAACCTGCAACAAGGGATCAAAATCTGAGGAGCTAGCAAGAGTTGCCTTCCAACATGTCTTCAATGCGCCGTTTCCAAAGAAGCGTCCCAAGTGGTTGCGAAATGATCGAGGGCGCCAAATGGAGCTAGACGGATTTGCTGAAGAACTCGGTATAGCTTTCGAGTACCAAGGAATTCAACACTTCAGTAAATCTTTATTTGGGAAAAGCGTCGAGCAGAGAATTGAGGATGACAAGAGAAAGCTAAAGCTTTGCGGTGATCATCAAGTTAAGTTGTTCTATTTGACTTACCAAATGTCTCATCAAGAGTTTATTCAAGAAATAAAGCGTCAATGCTTTGAATTTGAAATTGAGACTTCAGACTTGAATTTTGCAAATGAAGTCGATTTTGATAAGGCCTATATTCGTGATGATCGACTTGAAAAACTCAAATCTCTTCTAGAGAAAAAGAATATTGAAGTTGTCTCCACTAAGTGGATCGGGGTTAAAGACAAATACAAATTCCGATGCCTGACTTGCGGACATGAATGGGAAGCACAGGGCACTGCTTTCTTTAACTCTAGGCGGACAGCTGGATGCGATAGTTGCGCTCGCAGTAAGGCTGGGGAATCTCGCCTACTGGGTATTGGGAACCTAGATTCTTTCGCCAAGAGCTTTGGCGGCGAGTGCCTCTCTAAAGAGTATTTTGGAAGGAAACACAAGTATGAGTGGCGCTGTAAGGCTGGCCATGTCTTTTTGGGAGACTTCAACAATATGAAGTTCCGCAATAAGTTCTGCGCTGAGTGCGATAAAGCCAAGAAATAAAGCCAGTAGAACTGTCACACATCTGTCACACAGCTTCCCTGAAATTGGCATAAGATCCCTTAACTTGGCATAATTGCCAAGCTTGTTAGATTAAAGATTCAAGCGTGTTACGCAGTGGGGCCTATAGCTCAGTCGGTAGAGCAACGGACTTTTAATCCGTGGGTCGACGGTTCGAGCCCGTCTGGGCCCACTCTATAAATTCTTATTTTTATCGTTTTATTTAACCAATGCGAGTATCTTCATCTCGTGCCAAACAAGCCAAGCCTGCGTGACATTGCCAAACAGGCAAACGTCTCGCTGGGCACTGTTTCTAATGTTCTCAATCGCCCAACTTCTGTTTCAGAGGAAACTCGGCACAAGGTGCGAGAAGCGATCGACATGTTGGGTTTTGTTCCTAATGTCGGTGATTCAAAGTTAAATCGAAATTCCAAACTAGTCGGCTTAATTCTGCCGATGGGTCAAAATCCTTTTTATGATGAACTTGCACAGGGAATTGAAGATTCCATGGGCAAGCATGGTTACCGGGTTGTAATCGGTTATTCGAGAGAAGATGAAGCTATTGAATTACAACTTTTGAATTCAATGGTCGAAGCAAATTTTCGAGGAATTATCGTGACACCAGTAGGTGCACACAATCAGGTATTTGATAAATTTATTGAAAAGAATGTTCGTGTCGGTTTTATCTCACAAGTAGATGAAGAGCCTGATCAGTGTTCTGTTTCAATCGACCAAGTCCGTGGTGGATACATCGGCATCGAATACTTGGCTGGACTTGGACACAAAAGGATCTTGTGGGTATCAGGGCCAGAACATCATCATCAATCAAATCAACGCTTTGTGGGCATCACCCAAGCGGCACATGCCTTTGATGTCGAACTTTCTACAATCAACGCACCTTCTTTAGATTTCTTAACGGGTGAAC
>JACCDH010388497.1_pt1 | contig 10750 bp, 16 predicted proteins | sample 7442481 | NCBI WGS metagenome assembly JACCDH01 (sample SAMN15323433, study PRJNA562643) | freshwater metagenome | isolation source: river surface water | place: USA:Blue River Watershed | collected 2017-08-15
ACTTAGATGACAGCACAGCGCATCGCCTTCTGGCTGGGCCCGTTTGGCTTCCTCATTACCCTGCTGACCGCGCCTCCCGCAGGAATGCCGGATCTGGCCTGGCCGACCGCCGGGCTGGTCTGGTGGATGGCGGCCTGGTGGATGACCGAGGCGCTGCCGCTGTCGGTCACCGCCCTGCTGCCGTTTATCGTGCTGCCGCTGATCGGCGTCGCCGATGCCAACAAGACCGCATCGACCTATTATTCGCCGGTCATGTTCCTGTTCCTGGGCGGGGCCTTCCTGGCGCTGACGATCGAGCGGACCGGACTGCACCGGCGGCTCGCCCTGGCGATTCTGGCCCGCTCGGGCCATTCGCCGCTGCGGCTGCTGCTGGCGGTGATGTGCGCCACGGCGCTGATCAGCATGTTCATTTCCAACACCTCCACCGCGCTGATCATGATGCCGATGGCGCTGGCCATGCTCGCCTCGGGCGGTGTGGCCGAAGGTGAGACGCGCGGCATGGCTGGTGCCTTGCCGATGGGCGTGGCCTTTGCGGCGACACTGGGCGGCTATGGCACGATCGTTGGCACACCGACCAACGCCATTGCCGTCGCCCTGCTCCAGAAAAGCCTGGGGGTGGAAATCAGCTTCGTCGAATGGTCGATGTATGGCCTGCCGCTGGTGGCCTTGTCGGTGCCGCTGGCCGCGCTGATCATCGCCCGGGTGCAGCGGATCGGGGAAAGCCGGTTCGATCCTGCTGCCGCGCGCGCCGCGATCCACCTCGACGCGGGCTGGACCACGCCGGAAAAGCGCCTTGCGCCGATTTTCGCCCTGACCGTGCTGGCCTGGGTCTCGATGCCGCTGCTCAAGCCGCTGTTCCCGGCGGGCGGTCTGGACGATGGCACGATTGCCGCGCTGGCCGGGCTGACCCTGTTCTTCATTCCCGATGGCACCGGCCGCCCGCTGCTCAAGTGGGAAGAAGCCAACCGTGCCCCGTGGGGCGTGATCCTGATGTTTGGCGGCGGGCTGGCCCTGGCCATGGGCATGACCGAAAGCGGCCTTGCTGACTGGATGGGCAAGATGCTGCTGCCACTAAAGGCGGTGCCGCTGCCAATCGTCGCGCTGGTGCTGGTTGGCTTCGTGGTACTGATCACCGAATTTGCCAGCAACATCGCTGCAGCCAGCGGCATCATGCCGGTGGTCGGCGCGCTGGTTGTTGCATTGGGGGCAGACCCGATCCTGCTGGCGCTGCCCGCCGCGCTCGCCGCCAGCTGGGGCTTCATGCTTCCGGCCGGAACTGGGCCGAATGCGCTGGCTTGGGCCACCGGCCACATCGCCCTGCCGCGCGTGCTCAAAGCCGGGCTGCTGCTGGACCTGGCGGGCGTACCGCTGATGGTCGGGGTGGTCTGGGCGGTGGCTGCGTTCACCTGATTGCGAAAGCGGTACGGCTGAACCGCCGCAGGACACCGGGGCTTGATAGCGATCCCCGCATCTGCTTGAGGCTAGGGCCATGAGCGAGCACACCCACGACAAGCTACAACAGGATGAACCCACCCTTCGCCCGGGGCTGGCGCGGGTCAAGGATGGCCAATGGGCTGGCTGGTACCACTGGGAGCCGGTGGACCATTTCGAGGAGCACGCCGGGCCATTCTACTGCAAGCCCGATGGCGATGGCCTGGTCTGCGGCTTCATCCCCGAAGCGAAGAACCGCAACGGCGGCGGCAATATCCACGGCGGGGCGCTGATGACCTTTGCCGACTATGCCCTGTTCATGATTGCCGGGGGCATGGACACATCGGTCCATGGCGTGACGATGAACATGAACTGCGATTTCGTCGGTGCGGCTGAGCCGGGCCGGATGCTGACCGCGCGGGGCGAGGTGGTTCGGGCCGGGGGTAGCGTGGTCTTCGTGCGCGGGATCATCGACGATGCCGGGCGCAACGTCCTGTCGTTCTCGGCTTCGATCAAGCGTTTCACGAAAGCCTGATCAGCCCTTCTACTCGCGCCGTTCCTCACCCTGGCGCAGGACTTCGTAAGCCAGCTGCAGCGCCTGGAAGGCCTTGGCCGCTTCCTCGTCGCCCGGACGCAGATCGGGGTGAACCTGCTTGGCCTTGGTGCGATAGCTTTTCTTGATCGCCTCAAAATCGGCGTCCGGCTCCAGCTGAAGCAGTTCGAGCGCGCGCAGCTCATCGCGGGTGCGGGTGCCGTCGCCCGAACCGGCCCAGCCATAGTGCGCCGATTCCTTGAAGCCTTCGTGTGTCTGCCGCTCTTTCGCCTCGCGCTCGGCAGCTTCCTCGGCAGTCAGCCCGGCAAAGTAATCCCAGCCGCGGTTGTATTCGGCAGCATGTTCCTGGCAGAACATCCAGCGATCCGGGCTGTTGGGAGACTTGGGGGCAGGGCAATTGCCGGGTTCGGTGCAACCGGCCCGATCACACAGCCGGACATGAACCGTCTCACGCGCGCCGCCATACCCGCCCCAGCGGGGAAAGCCCCAATTGTCTGATCGGCGCGCTCTGGTCATCCGGTCGCGATAAGCCCGCTGCCCGAGTCCGCGCAAGTGAAAGCGCCATACAGCGCAGATTAAGGAATGGCCGGCAAAGGTCGGTATTGCGTTGCAACATGCGGCGCCCCAAATCGGCCCCGCAAAGCCCGCCGGAGTTTAATCATGATAAGCAAGCAACTCGCGCTGTCGATTGCCGCCTCGGTGTTGGCCATGGCGACCTTTGCCTTGCTCGGCCAGCAGACCACCGGCGAAGGCGTCGCCCAGGATGGGCCGCGGTGGTCAGTTCAAGCGGACGCCTCAACCTTGCCCGATCTTGGCCAGCTGTTGCCGACGCTGCAATAGGCAGCGCCGGCACAGGCCCTGATCAATCGCCTGATCAATCGATCGTGATTGTCACCGCACGGCGGTTCTTGGCCCAGCTTTCCTCATCCGAACCAAGCGCAACCGGGCGCTCCTTGCCATAGCTGACTGTCGCCAGGCGGCCGGCATCAATGCCCAGCGAGACAAGATAGTTCTTAGCCGCATTGGCGCGACGTTCGCCGAGCGCGAGGTTGTATTCGCGGGTACCACGTTCGTCGGCATGGCCTTCGATCGAAGCGCGCTTGCCCGGATACTTTTGCAGCCAGACTGCCTGCGCCTGAAGCGCAGCCTGATCGGCCGCATCAACATTGAACTTGTCGGTATCGAAATAAATCGTGTCTTGGCCCATCATCTGAGCCACGAAATCGGCCTGGCTGCCAGGTACGGGGGCGGTGGACACGCCTTCGGTCGATCCGGTCGAAACCGCTGCGCCGGGATCAGGCGGCAGCTGCTTGGGCGCCTTGGTTGCGCAAGCGCCCAAAGCCAGCGAGGCAGCCAATACGGCCGCAACGGTCAGACGGGAAATAGTCATGGAACTCTCCTTGATTGCGGGCAATCTGACGGCACGGGAACCATCAAGTCAACGCCCAATTATGGCGTTATCAGGGACGAAGCGGTCCCCAGGCAGGGTCGGAACCGTCAACCGGCGTCTGCAACCGGCGTTCGTTTCGGCCGGTCAGATCGACTTGCCACAACGAAGCCTTGCCGCTGCCGCGCTCCGTGCGGAAGAACTGGATGATACGGCCGTTCGGTGCCCAAGTCGGTGCTTCGTCCTGCCAGGCATCGGTCAGATAGCGCATGCCCTGCCCGGCCGGGTCCGTCACCCCGATCCGGAAGTTACCAGTGATATGGGTGAAGGCGATCTGGTCACCGCGCGGGCTCCATTCGGGCGTCGCCGCCCGTCCGCCGAAAAAGCTGATCCGCTTCTGGCCCGAGCCGTCGGCGTTCATCACATAGATTTGCTGGCTTCCCGAGCGGTCACTTTCAAACACGATCCGACGGCCATCAGGCGAGAACGAACCGCCGATATCGATTCCAGGCGTGTCAGTTAGCCGGATCGCCGTGCCACCCCCGGCTGGCATCTTGTAGATGTCAGTATTGCCGGCAATCGCCATCGAATAGAGCACCCATTTGCCATCGGGCGACCAGCGCGGTGCAAAGAGCGGGTTCTGGCTTTGAAGCAGCAGGCGCTGGGTGTTGCTCTCCAGATCGTAGATGTAAATCCTCGGCTGGCCGTTGAAATAGCTCAGGTAAAGGATCGACTTGTAGTCAGGTGAATAGCGCGGCGTGAGCGCAGTTGATTGACCGGTGGTCAGATAGCGGTGGTTCGCACCATCCGAATCCATGATCGCCAGCCGCTTCATCCGGCGGTCTTTCGGCCCAGTCTCGGCAATATAGGCGATCCGGCTGTCAAAGAACGGGCTTTCGCCGGACAACCGCGCATAGACCATATCCGCACACTTGTGCGCCGCGCGTCGCCAGTCGGCCGGGGCAACCTGCCAGGCGGCACTAGCCAACTGCTGCTTGAGGGCCACGTCATAGAGGTAGCAGCCGACCAACAGCTGGTTACCCTCCCCCGGACGGACGAACCCCTGAACCAGCATTTCGGCACTGCGACCAGACCAGGTTTCGAAAGCGGGCGCGCGCACTTGCTCGAACGCCGGGCGCGGCAGCGCATCCGGCCCGACCGGCCTGAACAGACCATTGTTCTTGAGATTGGCGGTAATCACCTGCGCCACACTGTAGCCGAGCGCGCTGGTCGACCCCGCGCTGGTGGCGGTGGGGACATCAGCATTCGTCGCAAAGGCCGGGATGGCAATACCAAGATCCTGCCAGTCGCTTTCGTCAGATACCGAACCGGACAGGCCTTCTTCGGAGGGCACGGATTCGGTTGGCTGGGTGGTCGGCGGCGTCTGCTGCGCGAACGAGGGCGTACCAAGCAGCAGGGCGAACATGACAAGCGAACGACGGATCATTGCGAGAGCTTTCGGTCAAAACGGAAGGCAACAACGCGCTTCCAGGCAGGATAATATTCATCCGGCAAGTTGAATGGCGCGGCCAGCCGAACCGCGCGGATAGCCTGCTCTGCATGGCGCGTGGCCTGGGCGCGGTTGGCATCGGTGATCCCCTCTTGCCGAACCATTCGTGGAGCGCTGGCAAGCATGCCATCAGGGTTAAGATCCCAGGTCAGGATCGTCACCAGCAATTCGGCATCGGCGCCCTGCGGGCAACCCATTTCGGCTTCAACTGGCGCGAAATTGCCCCGGCCAGCGCCGAACGCACTGCCGGGCCAATCGTCGTGGCCGGCGGCGGTCCCGGTGGCGCCTTGGCCGTGCCAGCGGCGGTGCCCTTCAGGAAATCATCGCCGATCCGGCTCGCGCCAGGCTTGGTTACGGACTTCGCGGGCGGAGCCTTGGGCGCTGGTGCCACTGCCTTGGCCGGAGGCTCTTTTGCCGGGGGTGCCTTTGGCTGCGGCGCAGGCTTCGGCGGTGGGGCCAGCGTAGCGCGCGGCAGCGGCCTGGGGGCGGGTTGCGGTTCGGGCTGGACAACCGGTACCGGTGCCGGCGGATCCGCCTGTTCGCCCAGCTCAGGCGCTTCATCCGCGGCCGCGGGGGCGGTGGATGATGAAGTTGACGTGAGGCCAATGTCCTCGCTCATAGTGACCGTAATCCGCTCCGGCGGCGGCAAGGGGATCGGCGCGGGGCGCATGGTCAGCACCAGCACCAGCCCGGCATGGGCGGCGAGGGCGACCAGCAGCGCCAGTCCTTCATCGCGGCGGAGATTGGTCAGGGCCATGGACTCAATCCTGTCCGGCGGAACCTGAACTGCCAATTACCGGTGGATTGGTGCCAGAAGAGTTTGTGACCAGGGAAATGGCATTGAACCCGGCCCGATTGAGCTCGCCCATCACGGCGATGACCTTGCCATAATCAAGGCTCTTGTCGGCGCGCAGCGTGACCAGCGGCGGCTTTCCAGTGGCATCACGGGGAATGGAGGCCAAGCGGTCTGGCAGGGCGGCCAGTTCGACCTCGGTCTGATCCAGATAGAGCCGCCCGTCGCGCGACAGCGACAGCTCAATCTGCTGCGGATCCTGATCGAGTGCCTTGGCCCGGCTGTCCGGCAGGTCAACCGGCACCCCGGCGTTCAGCAGCGGCGCCGTGACCATGAAGATGATCAGCAACACCAGCATGACGTCTACCAAGGGCGTGACGTTGATCTCTGAAACGGGCGTTCTTGCGCGACGCCTGCCGCGGCCGCCACCGGGAGAGAGGCTCGCACCCATCAGGCGGCATCCAGCTCGCGGCTGAGACTGGCGTGGAAGCGATCGGCAAAGCGTTGCAGCCGGGCCTCCAGCTGATTAACCCGGTGAGAGAAGCGATTGTAGGCGATCACCGCGGGAATGGCGGCGAACAGGCCAATGGCAGTGGCGAACAGTGCCTCGGAAATACCCGGCGCCACCACCGCGAGCGAAGAATTCTGCTGCGATCCGATCTGGAAGAACGAGTTCATGATGCCCCAAACGGTGCCGAACAGCCCGACAAAGGGGGCCACCGAACCGACGGTGGCAAGGAAGTTGAGCCGCTCTGCCAGGGTGTCCGCTTCCTGCGCGACGGCGCTATCCATAACTCCGGCAAGGCGCTGACGGGTGCCGTCCCGATCGATTGCCTTCGCCGCCGTCGAACGGCGCCATTCGCCCAATCCCGCCGCGACGATACGGGCAGACGGGTTTTCGCCAGCCTCCTTGCTGCCGCGTTCGGCCTGGAACGCATCTATATCGGTGGCTTTCCAGAAATCGCGCTCATAGGCGTCGGTGCGCTTGCGAATTCCGGCCATGCGCAGCGAGAACGAAACGATAATGGCCCAGACCCAGATCGAGGCGACAATCAGCCCGGCCATGACCGACTGAACGACGATGTCGGCATCGAAGAACAGCTTCACCGGATCAAGGCGGGTCGGCGCGGCGGCCAGCAGGGACAAGGTGTTCATCAGGATCCTTCAGGCATGATTGTGGTGAAGGCATCGCGCCATGCGGCGGGCATACGCCGCGCGCGGCCTTCAGGGGAAACGAACCCGATGCGCAGCCGCGCTTCGGACAAAAGTCTGCCATCCTCGTGCCGGGCAATCTGGTGCATCCGGCACGAGGCCGCACCAAGCTCCTCGCAGGTGGTTTCGATCTGCACGGCATCATCCAGCCGCGCAGGGGCCGCATAGCGGATCGTCAGCTCGGTAACGGCAAAGGCCCCCTCCCCGGCTTCATTAACGGCGCGCTGGTCAATCCCCAACAGCCGCACAAAATCAGAGCGGGCCCGTTCAAACCAGCGCAGATAATTGGCGTGATAGACCACGCCGGACAGGTCCGTGTCCTCAAAATAGGCGCGCACGGCAAAGCGATGCACCTTGCCGTCGATCAGTCCGGAGGGGGCGGAGGGGAATGTCGCCATGAATGCGCCTTAGCCGGGGCGCGACTCACAGGGCAAGAGCCAGGTCAGTCGAACCGCGCCAGCATCGGGCCCAAAGGCTTGCCCCCGAACAGGTGCACATGGAGATGCGGCACTTCCTGGTGGCCGTGCTGCCCAATGTTGGCAAGCAGGCGATAGCCCGGCTCAAACAGGCCAAGTGAGCGCGCAACATGCCCAACCGCGCGCACAAATCCGGCGATCTCTTCCGCGCCCGCTTTTGCCGAAAAGTCATCCCAACTGACATAGCGCCCTTTCGGGATGACCAGCACATGGGTGGGTGCCTGGGGGTTTATATCGTGGAAGGCCAGCACCCATTCATCTTCATAGACCGTCCGGTTCGGGATCTCGCCGCGCAGGATCCGGGCGAAGATGTTCGCATCATCATAGGGCAGGCTGGGGTCGATCGGCATCAGTCGGCTTTCCTTGCGGCTTTTTCGGCGATCCCGCTGGTTCCTTCCCGGCGGTCGAGTTCGGCCAGGACCTCTTCCACGGCAATGCCCTTGGCATCGAGCAGGACCAGCAGGTGAAAGATCGTGTCGGCGGCCTCACCCACCAGTTCCTCGCGGCTGCCGGCCAGTGCGGCGGTAATTGTCTCGACCGCCTCCTCGCCCAGCTTGCGCGCAATGACCGGCAGGCCCCGCGCATGGAGCTTGGCAACCCAACTGATCGCCGGATCGGCAGTGCGGCGCGCGGCAATTGTCGCGGCCAGGCGGGCAAGGGTGTCGGGCGCACTCATGCCAAGCGGAATGCGGCGCAGCGCGGCAGGGGTCAAGCCCATAGGTTGGAAGCAATCAATCCGGCGGTGGGCGTCGTCCGCCCCTGCGGCCAACGATCAGGCCCACCAGGCCCAAGGCCAAAAGCGTACCCGCGCCGGGATCGGGAACAGATACGCCATTGCCACCCACGGCCGGCGATTCGGCAGCGAGCGCCAGCAAGGCGATCAGCAAATGCGGCCAGGCGCGGTGCAAAGAGGCAAACTGCAACATCGGCTGAGACAAAGGCAAAGCCTGTGCCAGAATTCGCAGATGCGCCAAAGCCCGCCGTCAAATTCGGTTAATCAATCGAGCCAATTGCAAGCCATTGTAAAGCCGCCCGACTCATGGCGATCACCCCCGTGCCGGCAAGCCGGCAGCACGCAAGGCGGCATGCGCCTCGGCGATGGTGTGTTTGCCAAAGTGGAAAATCGAAGCGGCGAGCACCGCACTGGCATGGCCCTGGGTCACCCCATCGACCAGGTGATCGAGCGATCCCACCCCGCCGCTGGCAATCACCGGTACCGAGACGGCATCGGCAATCGTGCGGGTCAGGTCCAGGTCATAGCCGGCCTGGGTACCGTCCCCGTCCATTGAGGTTACCAGCAGCTCGCCGGCGCCAAGTTCGGCCAGCTTGATCGCGTGGGCCACCGCATCGATCCCGGTCGCCTTGCGTCCTCCGTGGGTGAAAATTTCCCAGCGGCCCGCCCCGCGGCCCGCTCGTGCTGAGCTTGTCGAAGCACCGGCCAACCCGCCTTCGACAGGCTCAGGCTGAGCGGGGCTGGGCGCTTTAGCCCAGCGGGCGTCGACTGAAGCCACAACGCACTGGCTGCCGAAACGTTCGGCGATTTCGGCGACCAACTCGGGGCGGGAGACGGCAGCGGAGTTAACCGCCACCTTGTCCGCCCCGGCAAGGAGCAGCGCCCGGGCATCCTCCACCGTGCGGACCCCGCCGCCGACGGTCAGCGGCATAAAACAGACTTCGGCGGTGCGCCGCACGACATCGAGCAGTGTCCCGCGGCCTTCGTGGCTGGCGCTGATATCCAGGAAGCAGAGCTCATCGGCGCCAGCCGCGTCATAGGCCCGCGCCTGTTCAACCGGATCGCCGGCATCCTTAAGGTCGACAAAGTTCACGCCCTTGACCACCCGGCCATTGGCAACATCGAGACAGGGGATGACGCGGACGCGGACGGTCATCGCTCAGCCCCGGTTCGCCATGGCGATGGCAGCCGCCAGATCGAGCCGGCCTTCATAAAGCGCGCGGCCGGTGATCACGCCCTCGATCCCGTCCACGGCGTGGAGCGAGAGAATATGAATGTCGTCCAACCCCTTCACCCCGCCGCTGGCGATAACGGGAATGTCGACCTGGCGGGCCAGTTCAACCGTCGCATCGATGTTGACGCCCTTCAGCAGGCCATCGCGGCCGATGTCCGTGAACAGCAGGCTGGCAACACCGGCATCCTCGAAGCGGCGGGCAAGGTCGACCACCGGCACGTCCGAGACTTCGGCCCAGCCTTCGGTCGCGACCATGCCGTCGCGGGCATCGACCGCGACAACAATGCCACCGGGAAACTCGCGCGCCATATCCTTCACGAACTCAGGGTCCTTGAGCGCGGCAGAACCCATGACCACGCGGCTGACGCCAAGATCGAACCAGCCCTCGACCGCCTCGCGCGTGCGGATGCCGCCGCCAAGCTGGACGTGGCCGGGGAAGGCTTCGAGGATGGCTTCCACCGCAGCGCGGTTCTCGGCCCGGCCCGCGAAGGAGCCGTCGAGGTCTACGACATGGAGAAAGTGCGAACTTGCCTCGGCAAAGATCAGGGCCTGGGCGGCGGGATTGTCGCCATAGACCGTGGCGCGATCCATGTCGCCTTCGGCCAGGCGAACGACTTGACCGCCCTTGAGGTCAATGGCCGGAAAAACGATCATGCTAAGGTTTCCATTCGAGGAAGCGGGCGAGCAGGGCGAGGCCGTAAGCCTGGCTCTTTTCCGGGTGGAACTGCACACCCACGATATTGTCCCGCGCAACAGCGGCAACCAGCCCGCCGCCATGATCGGTCATGGCCGCGACCGTGTACCCATCGTCCGGTGCGAAGTGATAGGAATGGAGGAAATAGGCCTCGCCCGCTTCGACCAGTGCGGCATGCGGAGTGACCTCGACATCGTTCCAGCCCATGTGCGGGATCTTGATCGCCGGGTCGGTCCGTTCGATCAGGCGCACTTCGCCGCCGATCCAGCCGAGGCCCGGGGTGGTGCCATGCTCTACCCCGCGGTCGGCCAGCAATTGCATGCCCACGCAGATGCCCAGGAACGGCGCGCCGCCGATGATCACGCGCTCGCGCAGGGTTTCTTCCAGATGCGGGATCGCGCGCAGCCCTTCGGCGCAGGCCTTGAAGCTGCCGACGCCGGGCAGGACGATCCGGTCCGCCGCGCGGACCACGTCGGGATCGGCCGTAACGGTGACGCTGTGCGCGCCCGCAGCTTTCAGGGCATTGGCGACCGAGTGGAGGTTGCCCGCGCCGTAGTCGACGAGAGCAAGGACTTCACCCACGTTCCATCTCCTGCTCACGCAGGCAAGCCGGGCGCGGATGCGACCGGCTAACCACCAAGAACACCTTTGGTCGAGGGAATTGCCCCGTGCTTGCGCGGGTCGAGCTCCACCGCTTGGCGCATCGCGCGGGCAAAGCCCTTGTAGA
>JACCDH010798235.1_pt1 | contig 10750 bp, 13 predicted proteins | sample 7442481 | NCBI WGS metagenome assembly JACCDH01 (sample SAMN15323433, study PRJNA562643) | freshwater metagenome | isolation source: river surface water | place: USA:Blue River Watershed | collected 2017-08-15
GATCTGAAGGATCGCAGCGCCAAAAATGGCGATTAAGCTTAGCCAAAAACGAAACTTAATAATGATATTGTAAAAGCCCATAATGGTATCTATTTGAGGGGTAAAGATACCAAATTATAGCTTAATAAGATGCTGGGCGAATAAAGTATGGGCGCTTAAAAAAGAATAGTTATTTTTGCCCTCCTTCCACTGGTCTTAAGACCTTTAGAAGACTCGAATCCCGGTGGTTCGATGGTCCCGTAGTTCAATGGATAGAATAGGTGTTTCCTAAACACTAGATCCAAGTTCGATTCTTGGCGAGACTACTAATATAACTTACTGGTAATTCGGTCCAATCCAAGTGACTGAATATCAGTAATTTAGTAAAATACTACTTTCATACAAAGAAAGAAAATAGGGTAAAAAGTAGCCCTTTTTGGTGCCCCTAAAAAATACTACATTTACAATATCTAAATGAATGTAGTTTTATGAAACTCAATCTCACAGCAGTTTTACGCAAAGACAAAGTAAATAGTGATAATCAGCATCCTCTTGTAATTAGAGTAAGTTATGGTGGTGAGAAGTCAAGAGTAGGATTAGGGTATTCATTAGAACCAGAGAAATGGAATAGTGAAGATGAAACCCCTACAAAGAGATGTGATGAAAAAGTAAGAAGGGAGATTGTAAAGAAGATAGAAGAAGAGAAAGTTAGAATAGAGAAAGTATTTAGAGATTACTATAAGAAGGAAGGAGAATACCCCACCCACCCAGAATTACTGAAACTACTAAAAGAGAGTAAAGGAAGAAGGAACAGCAAAACAACATTCAATCAACAGATAATAAGGGAATACACAGATTTCATTAGAGAGAGGAAACTAAAAATAGCAACATACAAAGCATACAGAACAACTCTTGTAAGGTTAGAAGAGTTCTTGAAAGAATATAAACTTGGGAGCTACAAGGAATTGAATGATAAGTTCCATAATACCTTTATTACAAAATTAGAGAAGGAAAATTACAGAGCTGGAACGGTGGGAAAATATACCAAAAACATAAAGGCATTCCTAAACCACTTGGCTAAACAAGGAAAGATAAACCCAGCCCAATATAAAGATTTCAGGATACAGAAAAGTCCTCAAATCAAACCAACTTTATCAATTAGTGATATATGGATAATGAAATATGCTCTGGGGCTTGAAAAAAATACAAAATATAGTAAGCTAAATATTACCCTAAAACAAGAAGAAAAGAACATTCTTATAGTTTTTCTTTGGTTATGTATGACTGGACAATCCTTTTTGGACTACCAATCACTAAAATTATCAAATATAACAACCACACTTTTAGATAAAAAAGGGGGGCAGTTGATAATAACTTACAATAGAACTAAAATAGACACAACCCAAAATGTAGTTATTACTCTTACACCAGAACTATTAGAATTACTGATATGTTATTTTCAGCAATTTGATTTTGGAAAAGCATTACTTGAAAAGAGAAAAGCATTACTTGAAAAGAAAGTGGCTTCCGTAAATAAGAAATTAGATAATGATGAAAAGAATAACATTATTTCAACTATTTTTTTATCAATGATTTCAATAAAAAATGAAAAAATACATAAAAACATAAAAAAAGAACTTCCCCACTATCCATACATTTTACCGAAATATACAATACAATACTATAACCGCACATTGAAAGAAGTATGTGAAAAGATTGGACTAACCCATTTTGTTTCAAGTTCTGTAAAGTTTGGGGGGAAGGAAAAAGAGACAAGAGAAGATAGATTATGCGATTTGATTACCAGTCATTATGGAAGAGCATACTTCATCCAAAATTGTTGGAAGAATGGTTTAGGATATGAGGAAATAATGAAAGCGTCAGGTATTTCAAGTTTATCTACCATACTACTCTATAACCAATTATCCAAAGAGACATTAGTTGAGAAAATATTGAAATTGCCAACATTTACACCAGATAAAGATTTTGAGGATAGTATTGTATTCAATATCAACCTGAATAAAGAGAATGAGAAGAATAATACTCCAAGCAGACAATCCCAGATAAGGAAAAAATAATTCTTTACAATTTTATCCGTTTTTACAATTTCTCTACTATTTATTAGAAAGGGCTAAAAGAGTTATGTATTGAAATAGCACTTTACATATCCCAAATAGCCCAATTATATCATTCATAAATAAATAGTAAATGGCAGAGAAAGAAAAGTTATGGTTCCTAATCAAACACTCTTGGATTGAATGGTTAGAGGATTTATCAATGGAACAAAGAGGTGAGTTTTTTACAGCACTCTATACTGGGGAGGTTCCAAATGGAATAGCAGGAGCATTTGTAAAGAACAATATTGAAGAGTTCCACAGAGTAAATGCTTACAAGGAAAAAATCAGTAAGAAAAATCAAAGGAATGGGATACAAGGAGGTGCTCCCAAAGGGAATACCAATGCTAAAAAAACAACCCAAAAACAACCCATAAACAACCCAAATACAAACAACTTACAACCCAAAAACAACCTTATAGATACAGATATAGATACAAATATAGATTTAGATAAAGTAAAAGATAATAAGATAAAAGAAAGAGATATAAATAAAGAGAAACAAGAAGATATAGATAAAATGTTTTTAGAGCTGTTTGGAGATATTCAGCATACCCATTCTAAAACTGAATAACTATGAATAATAAAACTGAAACTATAATAGAGTATCTAAATAAATTGAGTAAGGAAGAAATAGATTATCTATTCAGCACTACAACTGATACTACAAATACCAAACCTAAAAAGAAGAAAAAAATAAAGCAACCAAGTGGCACTATAACTTGGAAATGGATACAATCAAGATAAAAACAATAAAATATGAAAAATTACAGAGAACAATTTTACTCCAAAACTGAATTACAAAAAATAGAAGGGGATTTGATTACACTTCCAGAATTACAAAAAGTATTGAAAAAGAAATCAGCAAGTTCAATAGCACACCTAATATTGAGTAAAAAAATCAAAGTCCAAAAGATACTTGGTAAAACCTACACAACTAAACTGGATTTGTTCCATTTCTTCTATCCAGAATTACTACAAGAAGCACCAAAGAATAAGGACTGGGAATTAGACAAGGAATACAAGAAGTTTTTAGGATTAGAAAAAGACAGAGTAATTCCTGCAAAAATCACAGATGAAAAATCCGGAAAACAGATACTACAAGACAATAAAACTAAAACTCAAAATAAGCCCAATAGAGACACTCTAAAACTGAAAGTAAAGCTGTAATAGGAAAAAGAAATACAAGCCACTAATGAAGCTCTAAATAACAAATAGAGGCGCTTGGAATACTTGGGGGGAGGGAAATAATACAATAACTTCCCCCCTCCCTTATCAAATATCCAAAAAGTTATTACATTCAGTATTATGAAATGGGATATAGAAGTAAAGTTGAAATACAAAATCTATAAGGTTTCAGCAGAGATAATAGAGACAACAGGAAGAACAGAAAAAATTAGAATAACTGGATACTGGAACAGAAGCATAGTATTAGAAAATAATAGAAACTTCTTTGTAGCTAAAAACTTGAAGCATAGGAAATGGGACTGGAAAGTAATAGAAGGAGATGTAAGGAGTGCTTCCTTTGTTGAAGAACTGGTAAAGGAGTTAGAGGTAAGGGTGAGAGCATTATAGCACCGACAGAGAAACTTGGGGAGGGGGGAAGGATAATCAATAACGGAGTTTCAGGAACCAGAAGAAATTATTTATTCAATATTTGAGTGTTCTTACTTTACTACCCAATGTCCAAAAAAACTATATAAGGAAATATATAAATCTATATTGAAATAGAGAGTGTATGAAAATAAGATACACTATTGGGTTGTTTGTCGGTTGTAAGTTGGTTGTTTTTGGGTTGTTTTATTTCTTGATGGTTCTTATCAATCTAACCTTACCAGTAATAGCTTCACCATCATAATATCTTGGTAGTTTGTGTTCCTTACCATCAGCAAACTCAATACAATAGATTTGGGACTTGCCATACACCTCATCAGTCAAATAGAACTCACCAAACTCAAAACCCTTTATCACATCTCTATTCTCATACATCTTTTTCAGCTCTCCCCTTGTAGGTAATCTCCAACCATCTCCTAACTTCTTACTTATTCTCAATGCCTCATCATAAGTGCATTGTTTAGGAATATCAAATTGTGCTACTTCAACATAAGTAAATCTAATTGGCTTACCTATAAAGCTCTTTTGAGAAAAAGCTATATTTGGAAGGAGTAAAGCAATCAAAGAAAGTTTAGTAAATCTCACTGCTATTGTTTTTGTTTTAGCTCTTCAATTTTAGCTTCAATATCTTTTATTAGTGTCTGTCTGCTTTGCTCTGCTTTACCAGTCATATTCTTGTAATCATTGGTTAGATAATAAAGAGTATCCTGATATAAGCTAATAGATTTCTCAACTTCTCCCTTGAATAATGCCTTCTTTGCCTCATCCAGTGAAACTTTATATCTATCCCCCCCAACTGATTGAGCTGATGAAGAACCAGTTTTTTGAGAAGTAAGAGCCACTATAAATCCTACTATTGGAGAAAGCAATACGCTAATCCAAAATAAACTCCTGTATCCAATTTCTCTTGTTTTCCCCATTTCAGCAATAAGGAATGCGAATATGATATTGAAAACAACTGCTATAACTAAAAATCCTTCCATAGTGTGTTTATTTATTTGCCGAATAACTTATCAACTTGTTTAGAAGTAAGATAGAAGTATCCTCCCCCACCAGTCAAGTCATAAATAGTCAATGATGATACGCCAAGATTTCTAATAGTTTTGATTGTAATTCTTGATTTACCTAATTCTAAATCCTTTTCTGTTCCTTTATCAGCTGATAATTGAGTTTTCAATAGCTCATACAATCCATCAAAATCTTCATTAGATGCTGTAAATGAAATGCTCCTTATATCAGTTATGGTGGAATATTTTAGGTTGTTATACATCCACAAGTAGCTGTTTGTTCCATTCACGGCTGTATCTTTCATTACGGAAATTGAAGAGATGAAAGCCATACCGCCTGGCGATACTTTACCAATCTCTTGATATTTTGATTTTTCAACCTCTCTAATTTGAGCTGTTGCTGATATTGAAACTAATAGAACTAAACTGAATAAAACTTTCTTCATAAGTGAATATTTGATTGGTAAAAAATTAGATTGATTTGTAATATGTAAAATGATATTGATATAAAATTATTGGTTTGAGCTGTCCTCTTTATTATCAGGTTCTTTCAATCCCATAATAACTTTTATGTGATTGGGAATCACACTCCTTCTTCTTTCCTTTATGCCAAACTCATCATAACTTCCTCTCACATTGTAAAACCTCACTCCAATAGGTTCATCATCAATCATTTTCTTCAAGTCCTCTTCACTTGCCTTATATTCGTGAATAAAGGATTGAAGATTGCCATATCCTTCCCATTGTTGGAATGCTCTGGAAAAAATATCATAAGTATTCCCAGATTTACATAGAATTATGCCTTTGTCCCCCTCTGCCACCGAATACATACTTCCATTGATTTTTAGAAAACCAAGAATATAAGTATTATCAACCTTCCTCATATAAAAGTTCATTGAACCTAATAAGACATCATATAATGTTTCTTGCTTGGTTGATAAAATAGTAGCTTTTGTGAAGGCATCAACTTTCTTGTATAAGTTTTGTGAGAAGGATACAGAACATACCAGAGTGAATGAAACTATAAAGAGTATCTTTTTCATATTAGGATAATTACATATAAAAATACTCCATAATTCAATTTAGGTGCTAAAAATGTTTATACTTTGGAGTAGCACACAAAAAGAACTAAAAAAAGTTTGGTTTTAGATTGAGTTTGTTATATTTTTGTTCCGTGTTATTTGATTAGCACGCCAAACATAAAAATATGAACTACAAAATAAAATACAACAGAATATCCAGTTTATCTCAATCAGGAGACAGATTTACATTAGACACAAAAGAGTATGACTTTACTTTCCTTGATAAGTGTTCTGGAACAACCAAGTTTGCTGAAAGAAAGTATGGCAAGGATATTATGGAAATGGTAGAAGCAGGTAAAGTAGCAGAATTAGAGGTTGCTGAAATTAGCAGATTAGGAAGAAACACCGCTGATACATTATCAACTCTTCAATTTTTAGACAAGCATAATGTAAATGTGAGAATACAGAACATAGGATTACAAAGTATTCAGGAGGGGGGACAAAGGAACCCTATATTCACCTTGATTACTGGAATAGTAAGTTCATTAGCAGAACAAGAGTTATTGTCTCTAAAAGAAAGAATTACAGCAGGAAGAGAGATTTATAGATTGAAAGGAGGAACCTTTGGAAGAAAGAAAGGAGATTGTCTTACTGAATTAGAGTTTATGAATAAGCCAACTACTAAAAAGATTATCTTTCAGTTGGAAAAAGGACAAAGCATTAGGAACACAGCAAAAATAGTTGAGGTAAGCCCTATGTTAGTCCAAAAGACAAAGAAGATATTAGATAAGCAAAAGAGTAATTCAGTGAAAAAAGGAGCACTAAATGGAGCACCTCAATCATAACTTACTATAAATCATATAGAAACCAATTCCTATCGGGACCACAAAGCCTCAACACAAAGTGTTGGGGCTTTTTTAATACAAGAACGTGCATCAAGCCGCTTGAATGCGCGGACGAGTATTCAAAAAGCCAAACCACAACCAAAGGTTGTTGTTTGAAAGGCTTTGAGTTAGTTCAATACGGGAAGTAGCCAGTCCTAGCTTTGATTGGACTGGCAGTCTTGGAAAAAGGAGAAGTAATTGGAAATTCTATTGAATTCAAAATTTTAATAATACCCAGTCTTAGTATATCCAAATCAATTAATCTAACTTAGCTATATTATATTTCTTAATAATTGTTATTAGCTATAAAATGTTTTTATTCCCGTTTGTATATATTATTACATTTATAAAAACCCTCAAAGAATTTAGTAAAGCAAATGCGTCTGCTTTACTAATATTTATTGTAGTTGCGATGCCAATTTATATTAATACATTGTCTGTCATGCACATGTACGGATTCAATGAATTAATAGGAATACTTCAGTTTTTTAAAGAACTTGTAGTGCTAATTGCATTGTTCATTGTAATAATACAATTAAAAAAAATACCACATTTTAACACTACTGATTATTTAGTTGCTTTATTTCTCATATATAGTTTTGTATTTGTAGTTTTTCCTATTGGATCATATGACTTTACAACTAGATTATTAGCATTTAAAAGCTTATCTTTTTTTTGTATCTTATATTTTGTTGGAAGAATAATTCATATTAAATACATTCTATTAAGTAAATATTTCAAGCTAATTGGTATTATAACAATTGCTGCTGCATTGATTGCAATCATTGAAAAAATAAGAAATGAACATTTGCATGTGAATACCGGATTTACAGATTTCTTAGTAACCTATTTTGACGGGGAGCAATCAGGTAATTATGGTTTAATATGGACTTTTGAAACTGAAACAGGGCAAAAACGATATGGAAGCTTATTTGGCAGCCCATTAGAGATGGGCGCTTCAATGGTTTTAACTCTAAGTGTTTGTCTTTCTTTTTATACAAACTCCTTAAAAAAATTAGAATTATCAAAGTTTGGTAGGATATGTTTGATATCCTCTTTTGTTTGTATTTCGTTGGCATTATCAAGGGCTTCATTCATTGGGTATCTAAGTATATTAGGAATTTATGCTGTTGTTACAAATAATAAAAGAATAATTAAAATAATTTATGTTGGAATTAGTTTTGCGGCTATTTATTTAATTTATTTTATTGCAAAAACAGACATTTACCATTTCATTATTGATTCAATAACGTTTAATAATGCTTCAAGTCTGGGACACTTATTAGAATGGATAGATGGATTTGAAGCAATGATAAAAAAACCATTAGGACTAGGGTTGGGAGAATCTGGGAGAGTTTCAATGGGAAGTAAGGATAACACTGGAGGAGAGAATCAATTTATTATAACTGGTGTTCAGGTGGGATTGCCAATGTTAATATTATATGTTTGGATACATTTTAACTTAATTAAAAAAGCATATCAAAATCTTTGGAGCAGTTCGGGAAAGATTAGACGAATCTCGTTTACAATATTTTTATTTAAAATTGGTATTGTATTGCCAATGTTTACATCTAATACAGAAGCTTTTGTATATATCAGCTACTTTACTTGGTTCTTAAGTGGCCTATTAATAAATATTACAAGTCGTCTTGAAATTGATAGGAGTGCTCAAATATCCATGCAAACCACAAAATAATTATTGGCAGTACAACATAAAGTTGTCTTTGCTGTGCACTAACTAAAAGAGTTAGCCCTAAATATGCAAATAGAAAAGTAAGTAAAAAATAAAAGACAATATGAATTTTATTAAACTTTTGTATTCCCAAGATGATTGAAATTAAAAATATACAAAAAACAAAAGAATTAGGAATAATCCTCCAAAGGTGTTGAAAGCGAATAAAATTATATGAATTGGGGATTCCATAAAATAATCGACCAGCATTTGCTAAAATATTTTTAAAATACTTTAATGGATTTAATTTAATATTTTCAAATGCTTTTTGTTTAAACGCTTCATCTCTTTCAACTCCAGTAAATTTATAAATTGAATCATAATCAGCTTGATGATTTTTTGCAAAATATGGGGCATTACATGGCATAGTTGTATCATAATTACAATAAGCGCTAAATGTTGAATCATTCCAATCACCATATTCGGTTTCTACTGGCGTACTCATCCAATACAAAGACATCCCACCGCTATTTCCCCAGTAGAATACTTTTCCAGTTAAATTATATGTGTAAATTAAATAGGGAAGCGAAGTTAAAATTGCTACTATAAAAACAAATGTAAATTTTAAATAATTTACATTTTTTTTGATCAGAAAAATAATTGCATAAAAAATGAGGCAAAATAAAATAACATATCCAAAAAGAATTTTAACAAGTGCAAGGTATCCCAATAAAACCCCAATTAAAATATAATCTAGTTTCTTTTTAGCATTAGTGATTTTAAAAGTGATTAAAATTACTAATAAGGAAGTTAGAGTTTCTGTGTAAACATAAAGCATTTCTTTATATGCGATATAGTAAAGACCCCAAAATAAAGAAAACCAAAAAGCTTTTTTTATATTGACCCACTTTTTTAAAGTCTTAAATAATAAAACGATAGATATGTATTGTAAAATGGCATTCAATAACCTTAATCCATTTACATCAAATCCGATCTTTATAAACGGGGTTAAAAACAATGGATAACCCGGGCCACTCCACAAATCCACTTTTCCCTTAGGAGAAAAATAACCATTTAGAAGATTATTGGCATATTCCAAATAACGTGGTTCATCACCCATTAAAACAACAGGTATTGTAACATTCATTTTATAAATCATGATTAAATATGCCACTAGAAAGGGTGCAAATAAAAGCCATGGTTTATTTAATAAAATATTTTTCACCTAATGAAATAATTTAAAATTAAATTGCAAATATTACAAATAAGAACAAAAACGGGACAATGAAACCAACTAAGAATCCTTCATACCACTTTAATTCATTTTTCTCTAATGGGAGAATTGACTTATCTGTAATTTGAATTGTAGGAGTCTCTTGTACTAAAGCAGTTTTAGAAATTTCTAAATTTTTAATTAGTTCAGAGTAAATTGTTGATAGTACAAATTTATCCCTCTGTGAAATTTCAGCACTGCCTTGAACATCTGCTTCGGCTGGGTTTAAATTAAGCATCAACTTTGCATCATTCACAGAAGAATAAGTAAGATTATTTAATAATTTTCCAATACTATCTGTTCGATGCTCTAGTCGAGCAACGTTAGTTTTTAGTCTACTAATTTTATTGCTAACATAAAAATTAGTTGCAATTTTTATAATACGTTCAGATATATAAGCACTTAAGAGCTCATCTTTTGTTTCAACTGACACTTTAAAAAAGCCAAGTTTTTTATCAGGTTTAGAAACGCTGAATTCCTTTTTATGAATCTTTTTTATGATACTAGAAATCAAACTATCTTTAATCCTTATGTCAACTTTGGAGTCAGTAAAATTAATAATCTTGCCAATCTCTGTGTCATTTGCCCATTTTGATTTAAGATCATATATATCTGCATATCTATCTGCTAAAACGTAATTGCTATCATTTTGAAAAGGAGTCATTAAACATTCTTTCATCATTGATTTGCTCTTAAGTAGCTCTAGCATATTGTCGCCAGAAATAACTGAATTTCCAGCACCTGTAATACTTGTAACATCAATGCCAATTTGACTTCCAAGAGAAGAAAGTAAGCCACCGCCGCCTGATTTGCTTTCCTCAACTAAAAATGTTATTTCAGATTGATACTTTGCACTTTTGATAAAACTATAAGTAAGTCCTAGCAATCCTCCGAACAAGCTTACTAAAAAGAATAATTTATAATTCAGTATAATGGTCGATTTGATCTTTTTTATACCGCTTAATAATAAGTTATGTATAGAGAAATTATGTGATTCGGTTTGCATGTTGTATTGTCGATTTTAAATCGAAAAATTCAATAATTATAATTTTAAAATGGCAGCTAAGCTCACCAATCCAGAAATGATCGAAGTGATGGCAGTGATTTCTGCAATCGTTAATCCTTTTTGTTTTTCTGGCACTTCTGGCACAATTATTTTACTACCCGATTTTACGGTTGGATAAA
>JACCDH011719416.1_pt1 | contig 10750 bp, 9 predicted proteins | sample 7442481 | NCBI WGS metagenome assembly JACCDH01 (sample SAMN15323433, study PRJNA562643) | freshwater metagenome | isolation source: river surface water | place: USA:Blue River Watershed | collected 2017-08-15
ACCGGTGGCTCACCTTGCAGGGGCTTGGGCTGCGGCACCAAGCCCTCGGTCTGGCCTGCCGCCAGTCGGGCCTGGTATTGCGCGGGCGTGAGCAAGGCCTGGTAGCGGGCAATGCCCTCTTCGCGGTTGACCGGATAAGTGACCGGCTAGGGCTGCGGCATTTTGTCGGCCGGGTACACGGCCAGGGTCTGGTCTTCGTAGCGCAGGTCCAGGTCTTTTTGCAGGGTGCGCTGGTGGGTTTGCGCCGCTTCCACATAACGGCCCGTGCGCTTGTCCAGCTCGATGTCCCACCACCACTTTTTGACCGGGTTGATGCTGCCGCGATCGAGCAAGTCATCGAGCCGCGCCAGCGCCGGTGCAGCGGCGGGCAGCTTCATGGCCACTTGCCGCCACAGGATGTCGGCCAGCAGACCTTCCAGGTTCCAGGGGCAGGTTTTCATGCAGCGCCCGCACATGCCGCCTGCGGCGTTGGTGATGCGGTAGCGGGCGCATTTTTCGGCGTCGCTCTTCCAGATTTCGTAGCCGTTGTACATCAGCTTGGGGCCAGCGGTGATGGCCCCAGACGGGCACTCGCGGGCGCACTTGTTGCAGCTTTCGCAAAAGCTTTGCAGGCCAAAGTCGATGGGCCGGTCAGGGGTCATGGGCATGTCGGTGGTCACGCTGCCGCTTTTCAGGCGCGGGCCCAAAAACGGGTTGAGGATCACCTCGCCAATGCGGCTGACCTCGCCCAGACCTGACAGCAGCAGCAAAGGCGGCTGCAGCACATCGCCGTCCAGCACCGAATGCACCCGGGCCGAATAACCGAGCCGCCGAATCTGCTCGGCCAAAATGCCGCCCATCAGCGAAAAGCGCAAATAAGCCCGCATGCTTTGCGCCACCGAAATCCAGTCGTCGCCACTGGCGCCTTCCATGGTTTCGTGGCCTTGGTCGATCAACAAATTCAGCGCGTTGGCGTGGTAGGCCGGCATGGGGTTGCCGCCCGCGTCGTGCGAGTAATAGGCCCACTCTGGCACGGCGCACAGGCCCACCGCGTCCACCCCCAAATAGTAAGAAGCGGCTTTCAGGTTGTCGGCATTGCGCTGCGGGTCTTGCGTGCTGGCGGCCACCGGGCCACGTGCCGGGCCAAACTGCAAGAGCAGCAAAGCCCCCAGCGCCCGGCGCGCACAGGCCCCGATGGGGCTTTTCATCACGTAGTGCGCGTTCTTGGCGCTGTCCTGCACCGTCTTGCCCAAGTCGCCAAACAGGGCCCGCGCAAAAAAGTCGGCACGCTTCGGGAATCGAGGCACGCGGTCGTGGTCGATGAAGGTGGTGGGCGTGTCCTGGCGCTTGAGCGTTTCAAACGGGTGCGCCCCTTGGCGAAACTCGCGCCAGGCATAGGCGTCGCGGTGGAAAGCCCCTTTGAAGGTGCCATGCCCCAGCCACCAGACCGGGCCGTGGCTTTGCCAACGGTTTTGCTGCGGGGCCAAGGCCTGGTCCGGGGCCAACGCCAAGGTGGTGCTGACAGCGGCCAGGGCGTAGCGTTGGCCCACATAAGGGTTGCCGCCATCGGGCAAGGTCAGGCCTGCGGCCAGGGCCAGGCGGGCCAAGTCCACATCGCTGCAGCTGGCGCTGTGGGCGCGGGCCTCGTGACCCAGCATGCGCAAATACGTGGAGAGCAGCACCGCCGTTTGCGCCGCCAGCACAGCGGCGCGGGGCGCTTGTGTGCCCACCAGCCAGTCGCAGCCGGGTTCACCCGGTTTGGGGTCCCGCGCAAATTCCACCAGGATCACGATGGCGTGGCTGTGGTGCGTGATGGGGCCATGCACCGTGCGGGCCGACTCCAGCACATCGGCCAGGATCATGTCCATGCCCGCCGCAAAACTGGCCGGTTGGCTCTGCGCCAACTCTTCGCCCAGGGCGGGCACGGCGGGGTTGCGGATCGGCTCGGCCAGCCAGGCTGTGGCAGGCAGGGCACAAATGCCCATCATCGACGCATCAAAGTAATAACCCGCAGCCTTCAGGTGCCGGGCGCGTTCGTCGGGCTCGGATGGGATTTCGCCCTTTTGCGGGTTCACGGCCCCGTCGCGCACCAGGTCGAACATGGCCATGTAACGCGCCATGGCGTGGGCCAGCGATTCGGGGTCATCGTGCTCAAAACGCAGCGCCTGCATGGGCGGCAGGGCAGTGTCGTCGGGCGTATCGGTCGTGCGGCGCAGGCGCTCCAGCGGGTAGGGCCCCAGGTGAACGGGACGGTCGCGGTAAGAAAACAAACGCATGGTGAAGGCCCTGTGCGTGGGGACAGGCCACCAAGCTTACAGGCAGTGCGGGTCAGGCGGCTGTCGCCCAAGGGTGGCAGGGCGGCGGCGGGATCGGCTTTGGCCAGACCGCTGCCCCACTTTCAATCGCCGACCCGCTGTCCGGAAACTTTCACCACTTCGGGCTGCACCTCGACCATGCCATAAGGTCCGGTCAATTCGCCTTCCATGGCCCGCCCCGTGACCCTGAGCTTGACAGGCTGCAGATGGCCCTCGGCATTGACAAAGCTGAAGTGCAAATCGGCACCGTCGATGCGCGCACCCAGCAAGGGTTGCGCCTGCTGGCCCCAGCTCAGCGTGCCGCCCACGCGCTGGTGGCGTTGCGTCAGCTGCAGCAGGGCCGGCCCTTTGCGGTCCAGGCCCTGCAGGACCCACCGTCCCGCCACCACGGCGGGCACGGTCCAGAAATAACCGGTGTGGGTGCCCACGCGGATCACCTGATCAGGCTCCCAGTCGCCCATGGAGAACGAGTTGGACAGCACGCGGGTGCCGGGGCGCATGGCCAAAATCGTGGGGCGCAGCTGCGCGTTCAGCTCTTCCAGCAGGTACAGGGTGACCACGGTGGCTTTGGAAAAGTCTTCCTTGAAGATGTCGCCATGCACGATGCGAACCCGGTCGGCCACCCCGGCCCTTTGCGCGTTGCGCTGCGCCAGCGCGGCCAGGTCCTTGTTGTATTCAATGCCCCAGGCCCGCGCCCCGATCTGCCGCGCCGCCGCGATCGGGATCTTGCCGTCCCCCGCGCCCAGGTCCACCACCTCGTCATCGGGGCCAACGCGTGCGGCCACCAGCATCTGCGTCACCAACTCGTCGCGGGTGGGCAACCACATCACATCCTTGCCCATTTGGCCCAGTTTGGGGGTGTAGGTTTCGGGCGGCAGGCTGCTGCAGGCTTGCAGCAGGAGCAGGGCCATGACGCCCACAGGGGTCAGAAGTCGGGCGAGAGAAGGCATGGCGGCGAAGGTGGGTATCCGGTCAATGTGGCGATGCGGGAGGGGGCACAGGTCTGCCCCTCAATGGCCGAGGTAGGCGGCCTTCATGTGCGGGTTGTTGAGCACTTCCTGGCCGCTGCCCTCCAGCGCGATCTTGCCATTTTCGAGCACGTAGGCACGGTCGGCAATTTCCAGGGTCTGGTGCACGTTCTGCTCGACCAGCAAAATCGTCATGCCCGCCTTGTGGATGCGCTGGAGCAGTTCGAAGACTTCGTTGACCACGATTGGCGCCAGCCCGAGCGAGGGCTCGTCCAGCATCAGCAGGCGCGGGCGCGCCATGAGGGCGCGGCCAATGGCCACCATCTGTTGCTGACCGCCGGACATGGTGCTGGCGATCTGCTGACGGCGTTCACGCAGGATGGGAAACTGTTCGTAAATTTCCTCCAGGCTCTGACGCACGGTGCTGCGGTCAACGCGGCTGTAAGCACCCATCAGCAGGTTTTCCTCGACGGTCATTTCGGGAAACAGTTTGCGGCCTTCGGGGCACTGCACGATGCCGCTGCGCACACGGGCTTCGGCACTGGCGCGCACGATGTCCTGACCTTCCCAGCGCAGCTGGCCGTCGGGCACCTCGACCAGCCCGGAGATGGCATTGATCAGGGTGGATTTGCCCGCGCCGTTGGGGCCCACCACGGCCACCAGCTCACCGGGCCGGATGTCCAGATCGACCCCCCACAGGGCGGTCATTTCGCCATAGCAGGCTTGCAGGTTGCGGATTTCAAGCATGGGTCGTTTTTTCCTGACGGTGGGCGGGCGCATCGGGTGTCTTGGCCTCGCCGAAATAGGCACGGATGACTTCGGGCTGGTTGCACACCGTCTGCGGGTCACCCCGGGCAATCAGCTTGCCCTGCTGCAGCACCAGCAGTTCTTCACTCAAGGCCATCACGGCCCGCATGAGGTGTTCGACCAGGATCACGGTCACGCCGCTGTCCCGGATCTTGCGCACCAGGGCAATCGCCTCGTCCACCTCGGTTGGACGCAGACCGGCCATGACCTCGTCGAGCAAGAGCAGCTTGGGCCCGGTGGCCAGCGCACGCGCCACCTCCAGACGCTTGCGTCCGGCAATCGGCAGGGCACCTGCCAGCTGGTTCGAAACCGGGCGCAAGCCGCACAATTCGATGACCTCGGCAGCCTTGCGCTTGGCTTCTGCCAGACCGGTGCGGCCACCGCGCAAGGCACCGGCCACCACGTTGTCGAACACGCTCAGGCCCGCAAAGGGCTGCACGATCTGGAAGGTGCGGGCAATGCCCAGCTCGCAAAGCACCGATGGGCGCTTGCCCGTGATGACGCGGCCATCAAACCGGATTTCGCCCTCTTCAGGCGTCTGGAAACCCGAGACGTTGGCAAACAGGGTGGTTTTGCCCGAGCCATTGGGGCCAATCACACCGATGATGCGCCCGGGCATGACTTCAAAACTGACGTGGTCGACGGCCGTGAGGCCCCCAAAGCGCTTGACCACATTGCGCACTTCAAGCAAAGGCTGACTCATGTTCACTTCTCCTCGGGCGTGGATGTCGCGTAGCGCTTGCGGTGCCAGATCTGCACGTAATGCGCCGCGCCCTTGGGCAGCAACAAAATGCCAATGGCCAGAACTGCACCATAAAGGATCAGGTAAAGCGCGTCGGCATCGCCCCCCATCCAGCCACGCAGAAAGTCCTGTGTGGGCTTGAGGAAGGAAGCGCCGAACACCGGCCCGATGATGGACAGACGCCCGCCCAGAACCGGTCCGAGCAGCATTTCAAAGTTGGTCGCCAGGCTGAAGACCTGCTTGGGGTCAATGAAGGTCGCAAACTGCGTATAGAAAGCCCCCATGCTGCCCGCCAGCCCGCCACTGATGATCATGGCCTGGGTCTTGACCTTGCGCACATTGATGCCCAGCGCTTCGGCCGCCTGGTCGTTCTCTCGCACCGCGGCTAGGTAATAGCCCAGGCGTGAGCGCTGAATGCCGTAGTTGACCAGGATCACCACCACCAGCATCACCAGCGCGATGTACAGGTAGGGCTTGCGCTCGATGAAACTCAAGGTCCAGAAGTTGTTCTCGATCACCGTCAGGTAGATGCCGGTGGCGCCACCGGCGTAGTCCCAGTTCAGCAGCACATATTTGAGCACCTGTGACAGCGCCACAGTGAACATGGCAAAGTAGTCTTCACCCAGGCCAAAACGCAAGGTGACCAGGGAAATCACCCAGGCCAGCGCGGCCGCCGAGATGAAGCCCAACACGATGCACAACCAGGGATTGATGCCCATCTTGGTGAACAGCAGGCCGTCCACATAGGCACCCAGACCGAAAAAGCTGATGTAGCCCAGCAGCAGCAGGCCCGACAGACCGCCTGCAATCGACCAGGCGGTGCCCACGGCGGCATAGACCGCAGCGAGCACCATGACCTGGATGAAATAGTCGGACTCGACCGCCGAGGCACCCAGGGCGCACAGCAGCACAAAGCCCAGCGCCACGACCAGTTGCCAGTTGTTCCATTCGGAGAGAAATTTGTTCATGGTGTGATCGTCCGTACTTCAGGAAACCTTGCCTTTGAACAGGCCACGCGGCAGGAACAGCAGCACCACCACGAACAGCAGCAGGCTCACCAGCTGTCGCAGGGCCGGGCCGAAAACCAGACCGCCCAGTCCTTCGGCCACGCCGATGATGAGCCCGCCGATCAGGGCGCCGGCAAAGTTGCCCATGGTGCCCAGCACCACGATCACAAAGGCCGGCAGGATGAAGTAGTCGGTGCCGAAAGTGGGATTGGCAAAAAAAGCCGGTGCAATCAGCACCCCGGCCATGGCCGCCAGGCCGGTGCCCACACCAAAGGTGATCATGTTCACGCGCATCACTTCGATGCCCATCAGACGGGCCGACTGCGGGTTTTGTGATGCCGCCCGCATGGCCATGCCGGTGCGGGTGTGCTTGAGGAACCACCAGGCCAGTGCGGCAATCACCGCAGCCGCAGCAAACGAGATCAGGCGCACATACGTCAGTCGCACACCGCCGAGCTCCATGGCCTCGCCGCTCCATTCGAGCTTGAGCACCTGGTTGTTGGGGCCCCAGATCAGCTGCATGGCACCGATCATCATGGTGGACAGGCCGATCGTGATCAGCATCTGGTTGATCTGCGGGTGCTGAAGCGCCGGCCGGATCAGCACACTCTGAATGCCCGCACCCAGCACCGCCACCACTGCAAAGATGAGCAGCGCCACCATGTACGGTGATGCGCCCAGGTGAAAGGCGGTCATGGCCAGGTACATGCCCAGCGTGAGGAACTCCGCATGCGCGAAGTTGACGATTTTCATGACGCCATAAATCAGCGTCAGTCCGCAAGCCACAAGTGCATAAATACCGCCTTGCAGCAGCCCCAGCAGCACGGCCTGGAGAATCACTTCAAAAGTCATGGGTAAAGCCCGGGTGAGGCCCTCCTGCCTGGGCAGGTGGGCCTGGGGTCAGACAAACGGAAAAAAGAGGCGTCAGCGGGTCACGGGCCAGACCGCCTTGGTGGTCTGGTAAGCCGAGGGCCAGATGACCTTGGGCTGCCCACCAGTGACCTGGGCGGCCACCAGTGTGGTGCGCGGCATGAAGCCGGTGTTGTCAAACTTGACTCGCTCGTACATGAAGGATTGTGGCCCCATCACCAGGTCCAGTCCGGCCAGCGCATCGCGAATGGCCACGCCGTCGGCCGAGGCCGCCTTTTCAATGGCTGCGCGAAGGATGTGCACACCCGCATAGGTGGTGTTGGCGTTGCCCAGCATGTCCTTGCCGCCCGAACGCTTCTTGAAGCGTTCATTCACTTCCTTGGCACCCGGCAGCTTGATGTCGGGGAACCAGTCGTTGATCACGATCACCCCATCGCCTTGCTTGCCCAGGTTGGACCAGGTGGTGGGGTTGGTGTAGCCGCCACCCAGACCGACCCAGCCCATCTTGGGCCAGTACTTGAGCTCGGCCAGTTGCTTGAACAGCAGTGTGATGGACGAGGGCTCGCCAGAGGCGAACACCACATCGGGGTTGTCACGCTTGAGGGAGAGGATCACGTCTTCAAACGTGGTCGGGTTGGTGGGGAAAACGTTGTCCTTGAGCAGCTTGAGGTTGTAGTTGCCGATGTGCTTGTTGAACTCGCGCGAAACCACATTGCCAAAGAAATTGTTCTCGCGCACCAGCGCACAGGTCTTGGCCTGACCGCCACTGAGCTGAGCGATCATCTCGCCCGAGTTGATAGCGTACTGCGAGAAATGCGGCACGGTCTTGAAGACAAACTTCAGGCCACGTGCGGTGATCTCGTCGGCCAGCGCGTTGGGAACCAGATACGGCACCTTGTTGCGCTCGGCGATCACGGTGCTGGAGATGGTGGCCCCCGAGGAGTAGGCCCCCACGATGGCCGAAACCTTGTCGCGCGAGATCATGCGGTTGGTTTCGGTATTGGCTTCGTCCACGCTGGTGGAGTTGCCGAACACCCCCACCATCTTGGCCCCCTTGAGCGATTTGATGCCGCCCGACGCATTGATCTCTTCAATGGCCATTTCCACGGCCTGCTTGATCAACTGGCCCGATTCGGCAAAAGAGCCCGTCAAGGGCAGCAAAAATCCCACTTTGATTTCGGCAGCCTGGGCCAGCACGGGAAAGGCAGCGACGCCAGCGGCCGTGCCCAGGGTCTGGACGAATTGGCGGCGAGAAGCGTTTAGATCGTGGTGCGTCATGGAAACTCCTGGAGGTTGATTCATTTTGTACAAAAGATCGTATACAAGTCGCAATGCACTTGAGTAGTGGTTTTCCCTGTGGTCATCCACAACGCAGCGGCACAGTTTGAACCAAAGCATTGCGCCTGGGTTCCCCGAGACAGGGGAACTCAGGTGGTGTAGCAACCCTTGTGCCTGTCATTTGGGGGTCATAACGCACCTTGGCGGTGCCAAAAATGGCCCACTTTCATGCGGCGCACAACCATGGTGCCTGCGCAGAACCATGCCCCGCTGCTGAAGCTCATTCGGCCTTGTAACCAATCGCGGCGTAAGTCGTTGATTTTATTGAGACTAAGAAATCACAGATCATTCGAACTTGTACCCTTGGCCCATTGAATCTTGTTTTTTTACTATCTTTGGCTCACAGGGGTTTGTATCTTCATTCTTGGCTATTGCCTGCCAAGGTGTTTGTAGGTTAACGGCTCATTTGCAGCGAAAGTCGCCGGCCGGCTCGGCAGCCCAAGCAACCAATCTGGCTGCGGTGCGGTCTGGAGTTCTAAAATGGCTGGCCAGCGCACTTATGGTGCGCGCCGAGGGCGGCGGCTTCTGGAGCCGCTCCTGTTTGCTTCGCCTGGAGCTCGAACGGGGTCTTAAAAAGTTTGAGCACTCGTCGTCGGCCACCGCCATTGCAGGATCGATCAACGGCTAAAGCAGTTAGCGACCCGCCGCTTTGGCGGCTGCCTCAATCCAAGTCGGCATGTTGGTGTAGCCGTCGTCGTCGACCCAGTTGTAGGTCCTGTACATGTGCGTGAACGGGGTCGAGCCAGCCTTCCAGTGTTCCAGGGGATTTTTTCCTTGGACATCGACGCCCTTTTGAGGGTCCTTGATCCCGTGAATGTCGATCGCCAAGATGCCCTTATTGAGTTCATAGCTCCGTTTGATCTCGTGCTTGACCCATTCCCGATCGTACGTCTCGGCCCCAAATAGCACCACCGTCACGGATGTGCCCTTCAACTGTTCTTCGATCCACTTCTCAATTCCACCCGCTCGCCGCTTGGCCTCCTCGAACGCAGCTGCGTCATAGAAAGGCGTCGCTTCGTCGCCAGGACGCATGACCCATGAGTTGCGCACCTGCATGATGCGACGCACATCGCGAGAGTAGTGAAAACTGAAAAAAACTCTACGCGCCATCTCGGACTCCTCTTTGTGTACGAACTTTGACGCCCTTACCACTACATTTGCGAATGCAATCCGTGGACGCAGTTTGGCGATTTTTTCTCGTGAACTTGACCCTGCACCGGCTCATCTATTTAATGTTTTGATGATGGTAACGACACGCTTGACCAAGTCGGCGTCGCTCGGATCTCGAGATTCGAGGCCTCTGATGTGAGGCACGATCCAGTCCATTCCTGGATAGAACTTAGCTGGATCAGCCATCACCTCGTCCCAAAGCTGCTTGGCCATGTAGCCGGTCGCGGCTACCGGAATCGGTACGAGCCCTCTTTCGATAGCGATCTCGAATTCCCGCCTAACTCCCTGCGCATTGACGATCGCGCCTGATACATCCCGTTTATTGCCGAACACAAAAATGGCAATCCCCGCCAACGAGATCATTCGCTGCCGATATTCCTCCCACAGTGCTGGCAAGTTCGCCCCGTGCTGCGGGAACGGCCGAACGACCAGTTGGTCCTCCGAGTAGCGCAGCGGATTGCGATAGATTGCCTCCAACGCTCCGTTGATGACTGAACTACCAATACCCCAACCAAAGCCGTTTACCACCCTCAAATCCGCTTTTACGCTTTCCTCTGCAAGGGCGTGAGCAAAATTCAATGCGTCCTGACGAGGCCAAGAACCGTACTCCTCAGCGCTGCCGGAAACGAACACGGTCTTCTTTCGAAACCTCATTTCGATGCGTTCGAGCAGCCTCGGGATGTCGGCGTATTCGTCGACCAGTAGAGTTTGGATGCCGAAGCGTTTGAGATCATCGATGCGGAACGCTTGCTTCCTCTGCCTGTACGCGAACAATTCATCGTCGTCTGAGGCCTCCCGTTGCACCTCTCGCATGATGCAATAGTGATTTCTCTTCTTGTTGTTAAAGACGTGCAACCGGCTAAGAACGTAGTCAAGGTTTGGGTCAGTGAAGCTGAAACCGATGAAGAGGAACGTCTTTGCGACCAAGTCGCCGCCCAATGCAGAGACAAACGGCGCGTGGGTCGCGTAGTAGGTTTCGTACTGTTCTTTGTAAAGCACCGCATCCTTCGGAGCGCCGACGTCGCCATGCATCTTGTAGACGACGGCATCTCGCTTAGGCCTGGTGATTGTTAGATCGTCGTTCCTGTGCTTGACGTCCGGAACACGGAAAGCCTTCCGAAGCGCCTCTTCGATCAGCGTGTCGTAGTTGGTCGTCCAATAGGTGTGAATGGGCAACCTTGCCAAGATTTCATGTGACCGCGAGGGCTCCGCTTGCTCGGAAAACTCTTGAAGAATTTTCTTTGCGAGACCATCACTGTTTTTGCGATGGTTAACATGGAACTGGGCTAGCGAGATGAGGTCGTGCTCATGTTCGATCTTCAGCCCGAGTTCCGCAGCGATGTCACTGAGCAGTTCCGGCCAGTCGACATACCCTGAGCCTTTAGACATCCCCGCGCCCGCAAAGACCGCGACAGCGTCCTGCTCCATGAATAGCCCCGGGTTTTGAGGAGGCTCCACACTTTGAGAAGATGGAGCCATGAGCAAGAAATCAAACCGTTTTTCACCCGAAGTGCGCGAACGCGCTGTCCGCATGGTGCTCGAACACCGAGGCGA
>JACCDH011092959.1_pt1 | contig 10747 bp, 7 predicted proteins | sample 7442481 | NCBI WGS metagenome assembly JACCDH01 (sample SAMN15323433, study PRJNA562643) | freshwater metagenome | isolation source: river surface water | place: USA:Blue River Watershed | collected 2017-08-15
ATGTACCAATACCTAATGCAGTATTATACAATGCCTCAGAAATACCTTGAGATAATTCACGAGCAGCTTCACCACCACCTTCTTCACCTAATTTAGAGAAAGAACGAATCATACCTAATACCGTACCAAACAATCCTAATAAGGTTGCTACTGATGCGATAGTTGATAAGAATACTAAGTTCTTTTCTAACATTGGTAATTCCAATGCAGTTGCTTCTTCGATTTCTTTTTGAATATTCAATACTTTTTGATCAGTGTCTAATTCTGTATTCGTAATCATTTCTTTGTACTTTTTCAAGCCAGACTTCATTACATTACCTACAGATCCTTTTTGCTTATCGCATTCAGCAATTGCTTTATCAACTTCTTTGTTTGCTAAATGAAATTGCACTTTACGGATAAACTCTGTATTGCTTCCTGTACCTGCAGCTTTTGCAACAGTTAATAATCTTTCAACAACGAAAGTCAATACAATCAATAAACTACCAATCAAGATAGGTACAACGATACCACCTTCATACATTTTAGTGAAAGTTCCTTTTGGACCTTTGTGTGAAGGCCAGAACCATGCACCAGAAGTGTCAGGATTAGTGAAATTACTTGCGTTACCTAATACAAAACGCCAGATTACGTAACCTGCTACGATACAAGCAATAGGTGCTAAAGTTGCAATCAAGTTACCGCCTTTCTTCGGCTGTGCTGCTTGTTTTGGTGCAGCGGTAGTTGGTTTAGTTAAATCAGCCATGATTCAATTGATTTTTGGTTTTAAATAAAATTTTATATTAGAATTGTTTCCTCTTCACTATTGTTTCGGATTCGTTCGAATACTTACGCACTAGTATCTAAGGGGTTACAAAATAAGTAATTATTTGGTTTAAACAATTTTCCGTGCATTTTTTTATAAAAAAATTATATAGCTAACTACTGTTGGTCAAAATACAATATATTTATAACCCTAATAAATTTTAACATTTTAATTATTATGAAAAAATACCTAGTGTTTTCAAGCCTATGTGTCCTAATGACATTAACATTAAATGCTCAAAGAACAGACACGGCTAGCGCAAAAAAAGATGGCCCTGCAAAAACAGGTCCTAAACCTTACGGTGAAGTAATTACCAAAAAAGCGGTGAGCCAAAAAGGCGTATTTACCGTTCACTTTCAAGATGATAAATATCTTTTTGAAATCCCTGATTCTTTATTAGGTCGTGAATTGCTTGCTGTAACCCGTTTTACGAAAGTGGCTGGCGGTGCCAGAAAATATGGTGGCGAAGAAGTAAACGAACAAAGTTTACTTTTTGAAAAAGGTCCTGGTCAACGCATTTTTATGCGTGTAGTTACCCTCATAAGTAAGGCTGATTCTACACAAACTATTTCTAAGGCTGTAAAGTCATCCTATTTAGATCCAATTGTAGCTGCATTTGACATCAAAGCATACGGCAAAGATTCTAGTTCGTCCGTTATTGATATCACTGATTTTTTCAAGGGTGACAATCAGGCAGTGAGCTTGAGAAGTGCCGAAAAAAGAAGCTTCAATTTATCCGGCATTGCAGCTGATAGATCCTATATTGAAAGTATTAAATCTTATCCTATTAACATTGAGGTAAGAACGGTAAAAACATACTCAGCTAGTGCACCAACGCCAGGTGGAGCTCCAGGTGGAGCTAGCGCAATTCCTGCAGCTTCTAACGCAGGGGCCGTTACATTTGAGTTAAATACTTCAATTAGACTTTTACCTAAAGTACCTATGAACACGCGTTTATTCGACTCTAGAGTGGGTTATTTCGCTGATAATTTCGTGGAATACTCAGACGACCAACATAAAGTCGCAAACCAAGTATTCGCGGTAAGATATAAATTAGAGCCTAAGCCAGGTGATTTAGACAAATATAAAAATGGTGAGCTAGTAGAACCTGCTAAACCAATTGTTTATTATATAGATCCAGCAACTCCTAAAAAATGGGTGCCTTATTTAATTGCAGGGGTAAATGACTGGAATGTTGCTTTTGAAAAAGCAGGTTGGAAAAATGCTATTCAAGGAAAAGAATGGCCTAACGATAGCACAATGAGTTTAGAAGATGCCCGTTTTTCTGTGATTCGTTATTTCGCATCTGATATTGAAAACGCTTATGGCCCTCAAGTACATGACCCAAGAAGTGGTGAAATTTTAGAAAGCCATATTGGATGGTATCATAACGTAATGAACTTAGTGCACGATTGGTATATGATTCAAACAGCAGCAGTAGATCCTGCAGCTAGAAAAATGAAATTTGACGATTCATTAATGGGTAATTTGATTCGTTTTGTTTCATCACATGAAGTAGGACATACCTTAGGCTTAAGACACAATATGGGTAGTAGTAGTAAAACACCTGTTGAAAAATTAAGAGATAAAACATGGGTAGAAGCAAACGGCCACACGGCAAGTATTATGGACTATGCACGTTTTAACTACGTTGCACAACCCGAAGATAATATCACTCAGCCAGGTTTATTCCCGCGCATTGGCGACTATGACAAATGGGCCATCAAATGGGGTTATTCCTATACGGGTGTAGGCGATGAGGCTGATAAAAAAATTAATAATAAATGGATTGTTGATGCATTAAGCAAATCAGATAGAGTTTGGTTTGGTGGAGAAGGTTTCAATGCCGATCCACGTGCGCAGTCTGAAGACTTAGGTGACAACGCGGTTATCGCTAGCGAATATGGTATCAAAAATTTAAAGCGCATTATAGTTAAACTTCCTGAGTGGACAAAAGAAGAAGGCGATCGTTACGAAAATTTAAGTGACATGTACAACCAATTAGCCACTCAATTTAATAGATACATGGGGCATGTGATAAAAAATATTGGTGGTGTAAATGAAACATTTAAAAGCGTTGAAGAAGTTGGCGATGTGTATACTCCTACTCCAATTGAAAGACAAAAATCAGCAATGCTATTTTTACAAAATCAATTGTTTGCAACACCAAAATGGTTGTTAGATAATAATATCCTAAATAAAATTTCAAACCCTGTTGCAAATGAACGTTTACAATCTATACAAACCAATGTATTGAGAAGTTTACTAGACAAGGGGCGTTTATACCGTTTAACAACAAGCAGTACACGTTTTGCAAATGCAAGCTATACTTTACATGATATGATGGAAGACACACGTAAAGGATTATTTAGTGAATTGACTAGCCGTCAAGCAACTGATGTATTCCGTCGTAATCTTCAAAAGACTTATGTAGGTCAATTGGGTGATTTAATCAATCCGTCTAATTCATCTATTTCAAGTGCAGCGACTGCTGGTATCAGAATGATTGGACCTGCAGTTGATGTTGAAAACACCGATGTGGTTTCAGAAGCAAAAACACAATTGAAAAAATTAGCTGCTAGTATTCAAGCGAACAAAGCAAGTATCAAAGACCCAAGTTCATTGAGTCACTTTGATGATTTACAAGATCGTATAAAACAAATATTAGACCCTAAGTAGCATTATAAAAACTTAATAAAGTAAAAGGCCCGCAATGCGGGCCTTTTACTTTATATATCTTGATTGATTAAAGCTATTGAAGTATAAATAATCTTATACCAACTATTCGTAACGTAACGCATTAATTGGATTCAAGGAAGCTGCTTTCATTGCTGGATAAATGCCCGCTACAAGTCCGACAAATGTACAAATAGCAATACCAATAAAAACCCACATCCAAGGAATTACAAAGCCTGTATTTAGAATTACACTAAATAAATTCCCTACTAAAATTCCAAGGAAAATACCAATAACAGCACCTAAAATACTAATGCAAATACTTTCAAATAAAAATTGACGACGAACATCTCTTTTCTTACCTCCTAGTGCTTTAATTAATCCAACTTCTCTAGTACGTTCACTTACTGCCACTAACATAATATTCATAAGACCAATTGCGGCGCCAATTAAAGTAATCATACCAATTGCACCTGCAGCACCACTAACACCCGCTAAAAATCCAATAAACATTTGCGCGAATTTATCACTCTTGTCTATCACGAAGTTATCAGATTCAGAAGGAATCAAGCGTCTAGCCTTTCTCATTTGATCGGTAGTTTCACCAATAGCTGGTTCTAATTCAGCCACATTATTCACCATTACGCCTAGTGAGTAGCTTGGATTATTGCTTTGAAATTGTCTTGTATTTTTAAGTGATGATATAACAATATCATCCTGTCTCATCATGGCACTTGAACCTTTTGATTTCAATAAACCAATGACTCTGTATGGCTTACTTTGTAATAAAATTACTTTATCAATACAGGACTCAGGTTTATTAGGGAATAATTTTGCAGCTACATTACTTCCTATAATACAAACATTACGACCACTTTGAATATCAACATTATTTAAATTTCGACCACCTGTTAAAGAGTACCCGTTCACTGTTAAATAATTTTCATCTCCTCCCATTAAAGTAATTTGAGGATTTGTTTTTTTGTCTTTATAATGAAGTTCATTATTTCCGCCTACTCTTTTTGAAATACTTACCGAAGCGCGGTTAAACCCAAAATGCTCTTTAAAATAAGTTGCTTCCTCGATTCTAATGGGTTTATCTAAATTTGATTTTTTTTCTTTTTGACCCTTTTTTGTTTTTGTAAATTCATCCCCATCATTAGGCCCCATTCTTGCTTTCATTTCCTTGTACCTCACAACAAAGGCATTCGCACCCATGAATGAGAAATTCTCTTTTAAGCTTTGATTCATGGCTGAAATGGCGGTAATTATACCAATCAATGCCATGATTCCAAATGCAATAATGGTAACCGTAATACCCGTTCTAAGCTTATTACTTTTAACGGTACGCCACGCCAACACAAATGAATCCTGAATTGTCATTTTACTAATTTTACTGAAAATAAAGGTAGTATAGATTCAACAAACCACCCACAATAAGCCCTTTAGAGGGTAATAGTTATTGAAGAACGGCTAAAAGTATAGATAATTGAATAATAAATCAGGGAAAAAGCCCAGTACAACAATGATAATAGCCACCACCACTAACTTAAGCTCATACTTTTTATCTACTTCATTGATTGCTGGTTCACCTGAGGTAAAATACATTGCTTGCACTAATCTGAAATAATAAAAAATACTTACCGCAGCGAACAAAATAGCTGTAATTAAAAGCCATGTTCCTCCATTAGCAGTAAATAAGGCATTTAACATATAAAACTTTGCAAAAAAACCTGCAGTCAATGGAATACCTGCTAATGAAAACAAAAAGATAGTAGTTAAAAAAGCAAGCACAGGCTGTTTTTTTGCTAAACCGTTAAAGGATTCAAAACTATAATCTTTCATTTTTACCAACACCGCAAATAATCCGATAGTTGCTAATGAATAGGCAACGATATACAATAATAAAGCCTCTGTATTAAAAGATGATTTGCCATATAAAGCAAATAACATAAAACCAGCTTGCGCGATACTTGAATAAGCTAACATTCTTTTTACGCTTCGTTGGAATACAGCTGTAATATTTCCAATTAACAAAGTGGCAACAATAACAAAAGATAAAATCAATGACCAAGAATATGGCAAGGCTAATCTTTGCATTTCAAATACTTTGATAAACGCTACAAAACCAGCTGCTTTAACGATAGTCGCCATAAAGGAAGTAAATACAGTTGGTGCACCATCATAAACATCCGGTGTCCAAAAATGAAAAGGTGCAGCAGATACTTTAAAATTCATAGACACAAATAATAATATTAGGCCTGCTGACATTAAAAGATTTTCTGAAACTACCTGTGTTTTCGGATTGATCATAGGAATGGCTAAATGAAAACTTCCAGTTGCGCCATAAATAAAAGCGATACCTAATAATAAAATGCCAGTTGAAAAAGATCCCATTAAAAAATATTTCAAGGATGCTTCATTACTTAACAAATTCTTTTTATCTGCGCCCGTTAAAATATATAATGGTATTGATAAAATTTCAATTCCTATAAATAACATTAACAAGTTGTTGAATGAGGTTAACAAGCTCACTCCGCATAGAATAAAAAAGAAGATGGCATAAAAATCGGCAGTATGATTTCCAATTTTTTCAATTTCTTCGCCATTAATCCATAAATAAATAAAGGTCAAAACAAATAAAGTCAAATTTGCAAATAAGCCTACTGCATTAAAGGATAACATACCCTTTGTATCAAAGTCAATTATCCACCAACCTCTCAAGTGTGCTAGGTTAGCTAAAATAAGTAAAAACATTCCTGCCAATCCAATATTTCGTTGGATTTTAGGGGACGATGTTATCCAAGAGCTAAACATCATGATAACACCCAATAAAGTAGATACAATTATAGCATTCATTACAAATTCATTTAATTATTTGACAAACAATTGAGTTAAAGTATCAGCCGTTAAATCAAATAAAGGCTGAGGATATATGCCGGTGAAAAATACGATTGCCAACAATACAATTAAAACTACTTGTGCACTTTTATTTGGTAAGTGCATTTGGTTTGTTGCTTCACTAATTTCACCATAGGCTACTTTCTGAACCATATTTAAAGTATAGATAGCCGCTAAAACTACACTCACTCCTGCTAAGGCCGCCATCCAAGGATTAAATTGGAATAAGCCATTAAACATTAAGAACTCCCCTACGAATGCATTGGTCAATGGTAATGCAATATTTGCAAATGAAAAAGCTACCAATAAAATAGTTAACGTAGGCTGCTTTTTTGCAAGTCCGCCTAAAGCTTTCATGGATCTTGTTCCAGTTTGTTGTTCAATAATATCAGCAATGATCCATAATCCTAACACATTAATACCATGTGAAAATAATTGAACTAGTGCACCTTGCACACCAATTTGATAATGTGCAAATAAAGCTGCATTCATAAGACCAATATGGGCAATGGATGAATAAGCAATTAATCGTTTTACATCATCCTGGCGAATGGCAATAAACGATGCATATAAAATTCCTATGACCGATAAAATAACAACCATATTTGAGTGCGCTAAAAATGCTGCTGGGAATAAAGGCATTAACCATCTGATAATACCATATAATCCCATTTTAACCATCACCGCACTTAACACCATTGTGACTGCTGTAGGTGATTGCTCATAAGCATCGGGTTGCCAAGTATGTAAAGGGAAAATAGGCATTTTAATCGCGAATGCTATGAAAAATAATGCAAACACAGTAGCACTTTGACCACCTGAAATATTTACGCGCTTTAAAGATTCAATAGCAAAACTGTGATCAGTTGTGTTGGAGTACAAGTAAATAATCCCAATCAACATAAATAAAGATCCCAAAAATGTATAAATGAAAAATTTAAACGTAACAGCAATTCTTTTTTCACCACCCCAAATTGAACACAAAAAGTAAACTGGTATTAAAGCTAATTCCCAGAAAAAATAAAACAACAAAGCATCGCTAGCTAAAAACACGCCTATTAATCCTGCTTGCGTAAACATCATTAAGGAAAGAAAAATATTTCTTTTAGCAATTTCATTATTTTTTGTTGCAATAAACACAGCCGGAAAAGTAATGGAAGTCAATAAAATCAACATTTTTGCAACACCATCTAAATGTAGACTAAATCTGCTATTGATAACAGGTAACCATGAAGCATCATAGTCTCCAGTATTATTCAATATTAAATATACTGATCCTATCAAGGTTAATATCCCAGCGCCGATTGAAATTGAATTTGAGTTAGCATTGCTTTTAGTAAATAAAAGCAAGAACGCTGCAACTATTGGAATCAATAAAAATAATAATAGAAACATGATAAATTATAATTTATTTGTCAATTTAAATAAGAAGGTTAGGATTTTTAAATCATTAAACCAGAATAAGAACAATACGATAATACTAAGTACCATAAATAAAATATAATACCCAACCTGACCACTTTGTAATAATCTAATTTTACGCGCACTATATTGAACAACCTTACCAGTTCCATTAACCGCACCGTCAATGACATTTTTTTCAATCACTTCCTTTAAAAATCCTGCGAACTTATTTAAAGGTTGAACAATAGCGTTATTGTATAATTCGTCAACATACCACTTGTTGTATAAAAATTTACCCAATGCAGTTTGTGCTTCTCCGTCAGCTTGACGCTTATATTTGTTTACTGCAATAAGTAAAGCAATAACTGCAATGGAAACTGACGCGCCCATCAATGCCCATTCCGTAGCATGTGATAAATGTACTTCATGTGCTTCACCAATGATTGGAGCTAACTGATGTGATAACCAATGATGTCCACCCATTAATTCAGGAATACCAATTGCACCTGCAATAGCACTTGCAACTGCTAATATTACCAAGGGAACTGTCATGGCGAATGGACTTTCATGCAAATGATGTGCTTGCTCCTCTGTTCCTCTGAACTTTCCTAAAAAAGTTGTAGCATATAAACGGAACATATAAAATGCAGTCATCGCAGCACCTAACACACCTAAAGCCCAATAAATAGGACTCTTAGCAAAAGCAGCTGCTAAAATTTCGTCTTTTGAAAAGAAACCACTGAAAGGAGGAACTCCTGCAATAGCTATACATCCAATTAAAAAAGTAATATGTGTAATAGGCAATTTTGATTTTAATCCACCCATTTGTCGAATGTCTTGTTCATGATGCATAGCATGTATCACGGAACCCGCTCCTAAGAATAATAAGGCTTTGAAAAATGCATGGGTGATTACATGGAATACAGCACCTGAATAGGCACCCACACCTAATCCTAAAAACATATAACCTAATTGACTTACTGTTGAATAAGCCAATACCTTTTTGATATCGTTTTGTTTAATAGCAATTGTTGCGGCTAATAAAGCAGTACTAATACCTATAATAGCGATTAAATTTTGAGTGAATTCGCTTGCACTAAATAAAATATTTGAACGCGTAATCATGTAAATACCTGCTGTTACCATGGTTGCAGCATGTATTAAAGCTGAAACAGGCGTAGGGCCGGCCATAGCGTCTGGAAGCCAAGTATATAAAGGAATTTGTGCACTCTTACCCATTGCACCTACAAACAATAATAAAGTGATAGCTGTGATATCGGTGGTAGATAATTTAGCTAAACTCTCAGTTGTTAAAACTTCACCATAGCTAACTGTTCCCAATTTAACAATCAACCAGAAAATAGCTAATAAAAAACCTAGATCCCCAATTCGGTTCATGATAAAAGCTTTCTTAGCTGCATAGTTATAAGTAGCATTTGTAAACCAATATCCGATTAATAAATAGGAACATAATCCAACCCCTTCCCAACCAATAAACATGATTACATAGTTGTCACCTAATACCAATAACAACATGGAAAAAATAAATAAATTTAAATAGGCGAAATAACGCGCATAATGAGGCGCTTCTTCATCATTCATATAAGCAGTAGAATACAAATGAATTAAAGTACCCACACCGTTAATGACCAATAAAAATAAACTAGATAAAGCGTCAACTTTAAAGTCAAATGGAATTTTGAAGTTAGCCGTATTGATAAAATCAAAATAGTGAACAGTGATAGCGCCCTGCTCTTGCACATTTACAAAAGCTAATATACTCAATATAAAAGAGGCTAGTATGTAACCAGTTGCATTGCTCGCAATGGTTTTTTTACTCCAAATGTTACGTCCTAATCCATTGAATAAAAATCCAATTAAAGGCCATAGTACAATAAATCCTATTATTACTTTCATGCGAAATGAATTAATTCTTTAATCTATTTAAGAAATTGATATCTGTAGAATGTGTATTTCTATACATCATTACAATAATTGCTAAACCTACACTTACCTCTGCTGCAGCTACCACCATAATAAAAAACACAAAAATTTGTGCATCAATTCCTGCAGTAGTTGTTGGCGATAACTTCAAAGCTGTAGCATGATGCATTTTTGAAAAAGCCACCAACAATAAGTTTACCGCATTCAACATTAACTCAATACACATAAAAACAATAATAGCATTGCGACGTGTTAAAACCCCTACAACCCCAATGCTAAATAGGGTTAAGCAAAAGAAAATGTAATATTGAATTGGCATACCGAATATTTTTATGAGTTATTTTAAATTAAATTTTTATCGTTATTTTTTACCAATGATTACTGCACCGACCATGGCACTTAAAAACAACACACTGCTTATTTCAAAAGGCAATACGTAATCGGTAAATAATGCTTTTCCTAAAGGATTAATTAATCCGATGGTACCCTCTTTCATAAATACTTGTTTGCCCTCCAATTGAGTAGTTTGTTTTACCAATGCAATTAATAAGGTTAGTAAACTACCCCCCGACAGGACTCCAATAAATTTAATAATCAATTTTTTCTGTGGTTCGTTATCATTTTTTACATTCATCAACATAATCACAAACAAAAACAAAACCATAATAGCACCTGCGTAAACGATGATATTTACAATGGCTAAGAATTGTGCATTCAATAAAATATAATGCCCTGAAATTGCAAAAAATACTAAAATCAGCCACAATACACTATGAATTGGATTCTTACTAATTAATACCATAGTTGCGCTTACAACAGCAAATGCAGATAATGCAAAAAATAAAATTTCAATAATACTCATATTAATTATGCTTCTACTCCTTTAGCCTCAGCAAAAGCGCTAGCTTCTGTCAAAGGGTTAGGAATTAATAAATCTGGTTTACCATAAATAAAGCCCTTACGGGTGAAATTCGCTGGCGCAAAAGTTTCACTTAAATAAATAGCATCCTTTGGACA
>JACCDH010360477.1_pt1 | contig 10746 bp, 7 predicted proteins | sample 7442481 | NCBI WGS metagenome assembly JACCDH01 (sample SAMN15323433, study PRJNA562643) | freshwater metagenome | isolation source: river surface water | place: USA:Blue River Watershed | collected 2017-08-15
GGATAGCTCGAGAGCCCGCGCGCGCCAGCGGCGGGTGCGGTGATCTCCTGGCGGGAGTGCGCGAGGTCGGCTTCGGTGAGGCGACCTTCGAGGAAGGCGCGCGCGTACAAGCCCGGCGCGCTGTGCGGCTGGAAGAAGACGAGGTCGCCGCCGTGGCCTTCGTGGCGCGCCTGGAAGAAATGGTTGAAGCCCACCTCGAACAGGTCCGCGGCGCTGGCGTAGCTGGCAATGTGGCCGCCGAGTTCGCCATAAGCGGCGTTGGCACGGGCCACCATGGCCAGGGCGTTCCACCGCATCAGGGACGCCAGGCGCTCCTCGATGGCGAGGTCGCCGGGGAAGACGGGCTGGCGGTCCACCGGGATGGTGTTGACGTAGGGCGTGACGAGTTCGGGCGACCAGCCGATGTGCGGGTCGCGCGCCAGAGCCGCGAGTTCGTCCAGGATGTAGCGGGCGCGCGCGGGCCCCTGCGAGGCGACCAGGGAGCGCAGCGCGTCGCGCCATTCGGCGGTCTCGGCAGGGTCAGTGTCGCCCGCGGTGTCGGACAGGAAACGGGAGAGGCTGTGGTCGGTCATGGAGGACTCCGGGATGTCCTTGACTGTAGGTAGGGCATGCAAAAATTTCGTGCCAGAAATCGGGACGGAAGGGAATTTCACAGAATAATCTGCTGTATCTAATAGATATTTTGAAATTTCATGGATCTAGACACCCTGGACCTGCGCATCCTCGCCGAGCTGCAGCGTGATAGCTCGCTGACCAACGTGGCGCTGGCGCAGCGCGTGCACCTGTCGCCCTCGCCTTGCCTGGCGCGGGTCAAGGCCCTGGAGGCGGGCGGGGTGATCCGGCGCTATGTGGCACTGGTGGATCCCAAGGCGCTGGGGCTGGGCCTGAACGTGTTTATCTCCATCAGCCTGAAGACGCAGTCGCGCGAGGCGCTGGCCGAGTTCGAGCGGCGCATCGGGGAGCACGAGGAGGTGATGGAGTGCTACCTGATGACCGGCGACAGCGATTACCTGATCCGGGTCGCCGTGGCCGACATCGCGGCGCTGGAGCGTTTCATCCTGAACCAGCTCACGCCCATCCCGGGCGTGGAGAAGATCCGCTCCAGCTTCGCGCTCAAGCAGGTGAGGTACGAGACGGCGCTTCCGCTGCCGCGATGACCAGGAAGCCTGGGATCAGCGCGGAGACCGGGCGCAGCGTCGGGAACACTCACCGCGGGCGCGGGGAGACTCCGGCGAGGTCGCACAGGAGCCTGTCAACCGCAGGGCGGTGCATTTGGATGGCCCGCTGCAGTTGCTCCAGTTTGGCGGGCTCCGCATGCGTGTCGCTTGAATTCACGGTGGAGTTCAGCCCGAGCAGGTTGGCGAATTTGGAAAGCCGGGCGTAAGTCTTTGAGAGGTCCTGGCGCCCTTCCCGGGCGGCCTGCGACCCCAAATTCGCGGCAATTGCCGAGATTCCGCGCAGGAACACGACGCTATGCGCGGCATTGCGCCTCGCCTCGTCGCTTGCTTGGTGGTAGTGGCAATCGATGATGGCCTTGACGGGCGCCTCACCGCATTTTTGAAGCCCCGTCCCTTTGACCAGGAATTCGACCATGGCCTGCACGGTAATCAGCTCCTTGTCGATCTCAGGCAATGGGCGTCGAGATCCGACAAGATGGGTTCGAGGTTGCCGGCGCTCCGCATCAGCGATCTCTCTGAGGGAATTCTGCGCCGCGGCCTGCAAATCAGCGCTCAACTCAGCGCCGCAGTGCCGCAAGAATGCATCCTTGGCGGCTTTCGTCACAGGGCTATCGGTACGCCCGATGGTATTGGCATCGGCCGCGCCGGGGGCCGACAACGCCGGCGACGCCGACACGTTGCCCCGCGGTCTGGTATGGAGGACAACAGACTGACCCTCTCCGTCCGCCAGTGCGGTGGCAGCTGCCCCTGGCGACCGCGATTCGCTTGAGTTCAACTCCCGCCGGGGTTCGTGCGCGGGCGAGGCAGAGGGCAGGGTATCGACACGCCTGGACTCAACAGGCTTGCCCGGTGCGGGAGACGAGCCCGCGTGGGAAGGCCCTGTGACCCCCGGTTGTTGCGCGGACACATGAGCGGTACCGGCGCGCGGCAGGCAGCTGCCCAGGCTCGCGAACGCTCGGGTACACCGGGCCGCCAGGCCAGACAGGATCCGGTAGGACACACGGTCCTGGGTCTCGCGCAGGGGGGGGCGCTGGATACCCGTCGGGGAATAGATAGGCATGAAGAACTCCTGGGATTGAATGAACACAACACCGCTGGACCTGACCCAACCGCAACTCGATTCAGTCCGACGGCCAGGCCGGTAGCCAGGCATACGGCGAAACGGAACGAGGGAAGGAGGACCTGGCTGAGCAAGCGGTCAGCGAAGCCCTGAGTCGCCTGGAGCCACGAGGCGTTCCGTCCCGGCCCGCGGCGCTTAAGGTTCCCTTCAGTTCGCGCTTCCTTCTCTGACACATTGCATGAGGTTGCCGATGCGGGGATCCCGGGAGTCGGCGCTGCGGATGCCAAGCCGGAAACTCTTGTTTTTCAGAAACCCCGACAATGCTGGGCAGACTTCCTCCCCGCTTGTCACCTCGCCCTCACCGCAGAGCTCGCAGCCGCATGCTGACCCGCCTTCTCCTGCTGGTTTCCTTCTGGACCGGGCTGACGCTGCCCGCCGCGGCATCAGCCCAATCCGTCGTCACCACCGAGCGCGTGCGCGCCGAGCTGCTGGCGCATGCGCCCGAGGGCGTGGCGCCTGGCAAGCCGCTGTGGGTGGGCCTGCAGATCACCCACCAGCCGCAGTGGCACACCTACTGGAAGAACCCCGGCGACTCGGGTCTGCCCACCACGCTGGCCTGGACCCTGCCCGCCGGCTTGACTGCGGGCGAGATCGCCTGGCCCGCGCCGCGCAAGTTCCCGCTGGGGAATCTTGCCAACTACGGCTACGAGGGGACGGTGCTGCTGCCGGTGCCGCTGTCCGTGGCGCCGGGCTTCATGCCCCTGGGTTCCGACGTGGAGATCAAGCTCAAGGCCAACTGGCTGGTGTGCCGCAAGGAATGCATCCCGGAGGACGGAGAGTTCACACTGCGCCTGCCGGTGCGAGGCAGCACCGCGCTGCATGGCGCGGCCTTCCAGGCGGCATGGAACGCGCAGCCGCGGCCGCTGGCGGGCGCTGCCGGCGCTCACTCGGCGAAGGTGGACGGTCAAACCCTTTCGGTCTCTGTGTCCGGCCTGCCGGTTGCGGCACGCGGCAAGCGCCTGGAGATCTTTCCCGAGACGACCGCGATCATCGAACCCGCTGGCGCGTGGACGCAGGCCTGGAACGGTGCGACATGGACCGCGAAACTGCCGCTCTCGGCGCAACGCAGTGACGCGCCGAAGATGCTGCCGGTGGTGGTGGCAGAGGGCGCGCAGGGCTGGCGCGCAGAACTGACGGTGAGCGGTAACTGGCCCGCGGTGACGCCGCCCGCCGCGGTCTCGCCCGCACTCGAAGAGGCGCTGCGACGCAACGCCGACAGCGCGCGCGCGTCTGCCGTGCCGGCCTCGCTGGCAGCGGCCTTGCTGGGGGCGCTGATCGGCGGCCTGATCCTGAACCTCATGCCCTGCGTCTTCCCGGTGCTGGCGGTGAAGGTCACGGGCTTTGCGCGCCACGGCCGGGACCGCCGCGCGCACCGCCTTGGCGGGCTGGCCTACACCGTCGGCGTGGTGTGCTCCTTCCTGGCGCTGGGCGGCGCGATGCTGGCGCTGCGCGCGGCGGGCGAGCAACTGGGCTGGGGCTTCCAGCTGCAGTCGCCCGCGGTGGTCGCGGCACTGGCTGCCCTGTTCACCCTGATCGGCCTGAACCTGGCCGGCGTGTTCGAGTTCGGCGCGATGCTGCCCTCGGGCGTGGCGACGCTGCAGGCGCGCCACCCGGTGGGCGACGCCTTCCTCTCCGGCGTGCTGGCGGTGGCCATCGCCTCGCCCTGCACCGCGCCTTTCATGGGCGCTTCGCTCGGCCTCGCGATCGCCTTGCCCGCGGGCCAGGCGCTGATGGTGTTCTCGGCCCTGGGCGCGGGCATGGCCTTGCCGTACCTCGCGGCCAGCTGGGTGCCCGCCGTGGCCGCGTCGCTGCCGCGCCCGGGGCCCTGGATGGACACCTTCCGCAAGCTGATGGCGTTCCCGATGTTCGCCACCGTGGCCTGGCTGGTGTGGGTGCTGGGGCAGCAAAGCGGTGTTGACGGCGCCGGCGCGCTGCTCGCGCTGCTGGTGGCCCTGGCGTTCCTGGTGTGGGCCTTCACGCTGCAGGGGCGCACGCGCCTGGGAATCGCGGCACTGGCGCTGGCTGCAGCCGGAGCGCTGGCCTGGACGCTGGGGCCGCAGGTGCTGCGCGTGGGGCCTGCCGCCGCCGCGCCTGCCTCGGGCAGCGAGCGCTGGCAGGCGTGGTCCGAACAAGCCGTGCGTGACAGCCTGGGCGCGGGACGCCCGGTCTTCGTGGACTTCACGGCGGCCTGGTGCGTGACCTGCCAGTACAACAAGCGCACCACGCTGGCCGACGACCAGGTGCTGGCCGATTTCGCGTCACGCCAGGTCACGCTGCTGCGCGCCGACTGGACCCGCCGCGATCCGGCCATCACCCAGGCCCTGGCGGCCCTGGGACGCAATGGCGTCCCGGTCTATGTGCTGTACGCGCCCGGACGCGCGCCGGTGGTGATGTCCGAGGTCCTCTCGGCCCGCGAAGTGCGCACGGTCCTGGCCGCGCTCTGAACACCGGCCGCCGCGGGCGGCTCCCTGGCTGCGCGCGCGCCGGCGCCTTGTCCGGCACCTGCTTGCGCCGGCTGACGACATGGCCGGCGGGGGGGCCGCCCAAACCTTGCGCCCAGGCCCCGACGCGGGGGCCGTCAAGGAGCGCGCATTGGACAAGGCGAGCGAGGATTGCAAGGCGGCCGGATCACGGGGGTTCGATTACCTGGTCGTGGGCGCGGGGTTTGCGGGCAGCGTGCTGGCCGAGCGCCTGGCTTCGCAGCTGGGCCAGCACGTGCTGGTGGTGGACAAGCGGCCCCACATCGGGGGCAACGCCCATGACCGCCACGACGAGGCCGGCGTACTGGTGCACCCCTACGGGCCGCACATCTTCCACACCAACAGCGCGGACATCTTCGAGTACCTGTCGCAGTTCACGTCATGGCGCCCCTACCAGCACCGGGTGCTGGCCAGCGTGGACGGGCAGCTGGTGCCGATCCCGATCAACCTGGACACCGTCAACCGCCTGTACGGCCTGCGCCTGACCACCTTCGAGATGACGGACTTCCTGGCCTCGGTGGCCGAGAAGGTGGAAGCGGTCAGGACCTCGGAGGACGCGGTGGTGAGCAAGGTGGGCCGCGACCTGTACAACAAGTTCTTCCGGGGCTACACGCGCAAGCAGTGGGGCCTGGACCCGTCGGAACTGGATGCCAGCGTGACTTCGCGCGTGCCCACGCGCACCAACCGCGACGGCCGCTACTTCGACGACACCTTCCAGGCCATGCCGCTGCATGGCTATACGCGCATGTTCGAGCGCATGCTGGCGCACCCCCGGATCAAGGTGATGCTGTCCACCGACTACCGGGAGGTGGCGGACCTCGTGCCCTGGCGGCACATGGTCTACACCGGGCCGGTCGATGCCTTCTTCGATTTCCGGCACGGGCGGCTGCCTTACCGCAGCCTCGCCTTCGAGCATGTCACCCTGCCCCAGGAGCGGTTCCAGCCGGTAGGGACCGTGAACTACCCCAACGACTACGCCTACACCCGCGTGAGCGAGTTCAAGCACATCACCGGCCAGCAGCATGCCTGCACCTCGATCGTGTACGAGTACCCGCGCGCCGAGGGCGATCCCTACTACCCGGTGCCGCGCACGGAAAACGCCGAACTCTATCGGCGCTACGAGGCGCTGGCGCAGGCCCGCGACGATGTGACCTTCGTCGGGCGCCTGGCGACCTACCGCTACTACAACATGGACCAGGTGGTGGCCCAGGCCCTCGCGGCGTTCCGGCGCCTGGCGGCGCGCCATGCCGGCGAGGGCGCGCCGCGCCGGACCTGATGGCCATGGCGCGTGAAGGCGAGCGCAGCGCGCAGGGGGAGGCCCGGGGGGCGCCGCTGCAGCTGTGGGCCGGCCCCGAGTGCACCGTCAACCGGGTCGGCGACCGCTACAGCGACCAGCTGGCGCGCACGGGCTTCGCGCACCGGCTGGAGGACATCGACCGCCTGGCGGCCCTGGGGATCCGGGCGCTGCGCCTGCCGCTGCTGTGGGAACGCATCACGCCCGCACCCGACACCGAACCCGACTGGTCCTGGGCCGACGCACGCATCGAGAGGCTGCGCCAGCACGGCATCGCGGTGATCGCGGGGCTCTTGCACCATGGCAGCGGGCCGCGGCACACGCACCTGCTGGACCCGCAATTCCCTGCGAAGCTGGCCGCCTACGCGCGCGCCCTGGCGCAACGCCATCCGGAGATCGCCGCGTGGACGCCGGTGAACGAGCCCCTGACCACCGCACGCTTTTCCGCGCTGTACGGCCTGTGGTTCCCGCACCACCGCGATAACCGCAGCATGGTACGCGCGCTGCTGCACCAGGTGCAGGGCACGGCGCAGGCGATGGCGGCGATCCGCGCCGTGAACCCGCAGGCCCGGCTGGTGCAGACGGAGGACCTGGGCCTGGCCACGGCCGCTACGCCCGCGATGCAGGCGCAGGCGGACTTCGAGAACCTGCGCCGCTGGCTGTCGCTGGACCTGCTGGCCGGACGGGTGGACCGCACGCACGGCCTGTGGCCCTGGCTGCTGCGTCACGGCGCGCAGGAGGGCGAGCTGATGGCGCTGGTGGAGCGGCCCTGCCCGCCGGACATCGTGGGCGTGAACAGCTACGTGACCAGCGAGCGGTTCCTGGACGACCGCCTCTGGCTGTACGCGCCGCACCTGCACGGCGGCAACGGGCGCGAACGCTATGTGGACATCGAGACCGCGCGGGTGCAGGGCCGGCAGATCGGCGGCTTCGAGGCGCGCCTGCGCGAGGCGTGGGACCGCTACCGGCTGCCGCTGGCGATCACCGAGGCCCACCTGGGGTGCACGCGCGAGGAGCAGATGCGCTGGCTGCACCAGGCCTGGCGGGCCGCACAGGCCGTGCGCGGGGAGGGCGCCGACGTGCGGGCGGTCACGGTGTGGGCCGCCTTCGGCACCTACGACTGGAACAGCCTGGTGACGCGCGAGGACGGCCACTACGAACCCGGCCTGTGGGACGTGAGCAGCGATCCGCCGCGGCCGACGGCGCTGGCGCGGCTCGCCTCGGAACTGGCAAGTGACGAGGGCCCCGCTGCGGGGAATCGTCCCGTGCTGGAAGGCCCCGGCTGGTGGCAGCGCGCGCTGCGGCTCACGTATCCCTGCCACGGCGAGGCGCAGTCGCACCCGGTGCGCGGGCTGCCCCTGCTGATCGCTGGCGCCAACGGCACGCTGGGCCGGGCCTACGCGCGCCTGTGCGAACAGCGCGGGCTGCCCTATCACCTGCTGTCACGGCAGGAGATGGACATCGCCGACCCGGTCTCGGTGGATGCGGCCCTGGCGCGCTGGCGGCCCTGGGCGGTGGTGAATGCCGCCGGCTTCGTGCGCGTCGACGAGGCCGAGCGGGAGCCGCAGCACTGGCGCGAAAACGTGGTCGGCGCGCAGGTGCTGGCGGCGGCCTGTGCCCGCGCTGGCGTGCGCCTGCTGGTCTTCTCCAGCGACCTGGTGTTCGACGGCGAAGCGACGCGCCCCTACCTCGAGAGCGATACGCCGCGCCCGCTCAACGCCTACGGCCGCAGCAAGCTGGAGGCGGAACGGCGCGTGCTGGGACACGCGCCGCAGGCCCTGGTGGTGCGCACCGCGGCCTTCTTCGGGCCCTGGGACCCGCACAACTTCCTGACGCGGGTGCTGGACGCGCTGCGCCGGGGCGACACCGTGAGCGTGCCGGGCGACCAGCGCGTCTCGCCCACCTATGTGCCCGATCTCGTGCACGCGACGCTGGATCTGCTGATCGACGGCGAGCAGGGCCTGTGGCACCTGGTGAACCGCGGCGTGGTGAGCTGGTCGCAGCTCGCGCGGCAGGCGGCCGAGGCTGCAGGCCTGGACCCGGGACGGGTCCAGGAGGCCGGGGCGATGGCGGGCCTCGCGCCGCGTCCGGCCTTCTCGGCCCTCGCCAGCGAGCGCGGGCAGCTGCTGCCGCCGCTGGAGGACGGCCTGCGCCGCTACCTGCGCGAGGTGGAACACGCGCCGCGCGCGCCCGCGCGCTGCCTGCCGGAGAACGCCCTGGACCTCGCGGCTCACACGCCTGCAGCCATCGGCGGCACCAGCACACGGCCCGTGCCACCCGAGGCCTCATAGCCGGCCAGCACCGTGCGGACGACGGCCGTGAGCGTGCCCTCGCGGCACAGCGCGACGCAGGCGCCCCCGAAGCCGGCGCCGGTCAGGCGCGCGCCGTGCACGGCGGGATGCGCCTGCAGGCCGGCCACCAGGCGGTCGATGCCGGGCGTGGACACCTCGTAGTCATCGCGCAGGCTGGCATGCGAGGCGTTCATCAGCGCGCCGAAGTCCCGGGCGCTGGTGCATGCCACCGCCTGCAGCACGCGCGCGTTCTCCGACAGCACATGGCGCGCGCGCCGCCGCAAGGGCTCCGGCAAGGCCTGCACCGCCTCCAGGTCGGGCACATCGCGCAAGGCAGGCACGCCCAGGAGCCGGGCCGCCTCCTCGCACTGCGCGCGGCGCTCGTTGTAGCCTGAGCCCGCCAGCGTGCGCGGTTCCCCCGAATCCAGCACCAGGATGGCGGTGTGCAAGGGCAGCGGCACCTCGCGCCGCGCGAGGCTGCGCGTATCCAGCAGCAGCGCCCGGTCGGTGCCGGCCAGGCTGGAGGCCATCTGGTCGAGGATGCCGCAGCGCACGCCGGCATGGTGGATCTCGGCCCGCTGCCCGAGCTGCGCGATGCGCACGTCGTCCAGCGGCAAGGCCAGCAGGGCGCGCAGGCAGCGCAGGGTGGCGACTTCCAGCGCCGCACTGGATGACAGGCCGACGCCCATGGGCACGTCGGAGGCGACGTGGATATCCAGCGGCGGGACGTCGAAGCCCGATTGAGCGACCTCGGCGAGGCAGCCATGGACATACGTGGCGAAGTGCGGGGCGGGAGGCGCCTGCAGCGTGAAGCTCACCGTCTGGTCCAGGTCGCGTGCGTGCAGGCGGAAGCTGTCTTGTCCGTTGCGCGCCATGCCGACCTGCGTCTGTTGCGGGATGGCGATCGGCAGGACGAAGCCGTCGTTGTAGTCGGTGCGTTCGCCCAGCAGGTTGACCCGGCCCGGCGCAGCCGCCCGGGCCTGCGGCGGGTGGCCGAAGACCGCGTGGAAGTCGCGAGCGGGGCTCATGGTGCGACGGCGACCTGCTGCAGCTCGCGCGCCTTGTCCTCGGGCAGGGCGTCCATCGCGTAGAAGCCCGCGCCGATCTCGGTGCCCGCGAGGAACTTCAGGCGGTCGTGGGTGCGATAGGGCGGCAGCAGCTGCGCGTGCAGGTGCCAGCCCGGGCTCGGCTGGCCGTCGGTGGGCGCGGCGTACCAGGCCAGGAGGTAGGGGAAGGGCCGCTGCCACAGGCCGTCGTATTGGCGCAGCACCGTGCGCAGGGCACGCGCGAGATCCTCGCGCTCGGGTCCGCGCAGGTCGGACAGCCCTCCCACCGCGCGGATCGGCGCGACCCAGACTTCGTAGGGGTAGCGCGCGCACACCGGCACGAAGGCGACCGCCTGCGGGCCCTCGTACAGAAGACGCTGGCCCTCGCGGCGTTCGGCCGCGATCAGCGCGGTGAGAGGCCCGTGGCCCTCGCGCGCATGGTGATCGGCCGCCACCTCGCGCATGCGCGCAGGCACCGGCGGCACCACCGGGTAGGCGTAGACCTGGCCGTGCGGATGATGCAGGGTGACGCCCACCTCGGCGCCGCGGTTCTCGAAGGGGAGCACGTAGTGCACGGTCTCGCGTGCGCCCAGCTCCCGGATCCGCTCGGCCCAGACCTGCAGCAGCAGGTCCAGATGGTCCAGGCTCAGCGCCCCCAGCGAGGACGCGGGGTCCTGCGTGAACACGACCACTTCGCAGTGGCCGTCGGCGGGCCGCGTGGGCACGATGGCCTGTGGCGGCGGCGGCGCGGCGGCCTGCGACTGCGCCAGCGAGGGGAAGCGGTTGTCGAAGACCGCGATGTCCCAGTTGCCCGCGGGCACTTCGGTCGGGTGCGCGGGGTCGGTGGTGGGGGCCAGCGGGTTGTACTGAGGCGGCGGCAGGTAGGTGCGGCCCTGCCGGTAGGCCGCGTAGGTGACCCACTCGCCCCGCAACGGATGCCAGCGCAGGTGCGGCGCCGCCCCCAGCGGGTCGGCGAAGGGGCTGGGCGCGCGCAGGCCCGGATCGATCGGTGCGCGCGCGTACAGCGTGAGGCGGCGGCCGTCGGGCTTGGTCAGCGCGAGCCGGTGCATCACACCCCCGCCGGAATGTAGGTGCGCGATTGCCTTGTGGCCGCGCGGATCCGCGAGAGCGGGATCTTGGGCTGGCGATCCGCGGTGAGCAGGCCGTTGGCCTCCTGGAAGGTGTCGGCGAACTGGGTGTAGCAAAAGCCGCTGAAGAGGGCCGTGTGGATCACCGTGTGCAGCAGCGCCTCGTACAACTGTGCGAACTCCTCCTCGGTCTCGGCCTGGGTGTAGCCCCAGGTCTTGGGCGCGTCGGGGTGGGCGCTGCGGCGGAAC
>JACCDH011613737.1_pt1 | contig 10745 bp, 7 predicted proteins | sample 7442481 | NCBI WGS metagenome assembly JACCDH01 (sample SAMN15323433, study PRJNA562643) | freshwater metagenome | isolation source: river surface water | place: USA:Blue River Watershed | collected 2017-08-15
CCAGCGTATCGCTGGCGGCAATGCGAAATGTCTCTTGCGCGTGGGCCGGATCAAACGCCCGAGCGGGCGAAAACAAATTTTCGGCCGATTGCAAAATCTGCGTGACCGGCCCCAGCATGCGCAAGCCCACATCGGTGGGCACCATGCCGGTGCCCGAACGCACCAGGATCGGGTCGCCCGTCAGCTCGCGCAGACGCTTGAGCGCCACCGACACGGCCGGCTGTTGCTGGCCCAGCCGCATGGCGGTTTTGGGGACACTGCGTTCGATGAGCAAGGTGTGAAGGGTGCGAATGAGTTGAAGGTCGATCTTGTCGAAAAGATGCGGCTGCTTCATATCGAAACCCAGATAGACCTTATGGCTTGGCGCACGTCAATTTCAGGGTTAACCCTGAAAACTTTGCGCACCATCCATGCTAATTGCTCACTCACGCCCATGAATTTGTCTCTGTGTTTTTCTCAGTTTTGGTCAGCCTTGTTGTTAGCCCCAACACTTTTCAAGAATGCAGGCGAATGTACCACCTGCACTAGAGGTGAAGCCCTGACCAGGAATGCAATTCACGATGGCACAAACACCCTCTGGAAAATTGCACGCACCTGCCGTTTGCATGTCGGACTCTGTACTTATTAAACATAAAATAAACAATGGCTCGAACCACCTCGTCAAAAGCTTTGGCAAAAATCCCAACCAAATCCCCATCTCCGGGATCAAAGAGCTATACAGACGTTTGCAAGGGCATTGTCGAATTGCTGAACGCAGCCCGACAGTCCGCTGCCCGCCATGTCAATGCCTTGATGACCACCAGCTACTGGGAAATCGGGCGTCGCATTGTGCAAGCGGAACAGCAAGGCAAACGCCGCGCTGGATACGGAGAACAGCTGATCGAGCGCCTATCCCTGGATCTGACACAGCAATTTGGCCGAGGATTTTCAGTGCGCAATCTAGAGCAGATGCGCTTGTTTTACGTCACATGGGGAATTCCGCAGACACTGTCTGCGGAATTGATTCCGCAGCAGCATTCCCACAAGAAAACGCAGACAGTGTCTGCGCCATTGGCTTGGTCAGAGCTGACTCATGCGTTTCCCCTACCTTGGTCGGCCTACGTCCGCCTGCTCTCAGTCAAAGACGGTCACGCACGCCAGTTCTATGAAACCGAGGCCTTGCGTGGGGGGTGGAGCGTGCGTCAGCTCGATCGGCAAATTGGCAGCCAGTTTTATGAGCGCACTGCGCTGTCCAAAAACAAGGCGTCCATGCTGACCAAGGGCTCCGTCGCCAAATCTGAAGACACCATCCGGCCTGACGAAGCCGTTAAAGACCCCTACGTTCTGGAGTTTTTGAACCTCAAAGATGAATACTCCGAATCTGAGCTGGAAGAAGCCCTGATTCACCGACTGGAAGACTTCCTGCTGGAGCTGGGCAGTGAATTCACCTTTGTAGGCCGGCAACGCCGACTGCGCATTGACCAAACCTGGTACCGCGTTGACCTGCTGCTGTTTCACCGTCGCCTGCGCTGCCTGGTCATCATCGACTTGAAACTCAGCAGCCTGACCCACGCCGATGTGGGACAAATGCACATGTACTGCAACTACGCCAAAGAACACTGGACACTGCCCGATGAAAACCCACCGGTCGGTTTGATTCTTTGCGCAGACAAGGGCCACGCTTTGGCCCGGTACGCCTTGGATGGATTGCCCAACAAAGTCATGGCCGCCAACTACAAAACCGTGCTCCCAGATGCAGAGGTCTTGCAAAAAGAACTTGAAAAAACCCGACTGCTGTTGGAGTCGCGTGGCGCAAATCGCAAGAAAGGGGCTTCTAAATGACGGCCCATCACCAACCCAACCCCTTTGAGTTCAGTGAAGCCGACACCTGCCGCGAATACGTCACACCAGCTATTCAAGCCGCAGGCTGGGGGGACAGTCCATTTGAGATAGCCGAACAACGCAGCTTTACGGATGGGCGGATCGTCCTCTCTGGCCGCAGTGCAAAGCGACGCGATGGCAAACGTGCTGATTACCTGCTTCGCTATCGTCGCGACCTGACGTTGGCAGTCGTTGAAGCCAAGCCTTACAAGACGCCCGTCGGTGACGGTCTACAGCAGGCCAAAGACTACGCCGAGATTTTGGGCCTCAAGTTTGCCTACGCAACAAACGGGCGCGAAATCATCGAATTCGACTTCTTGACTGGCATCGAGCAAAAGATAGACCGCTACCCCACCCCCGATGAACTCTGGCACCGTCAAACTGCAGGCACCCCGCTGGGCAGCACAGTGGCCGTCAAAACGATGCTCCAGTCGCTGAACCACAGCACGGGAAAACCACCGCGTTATTACCAAGAAATTGCGATCAACAGGACTGTCAGCGCCATCCTCTCGGGACAAAAACGTATCTTGCTAACGATGGCAACTGGCACGGGCAAAACGCCCACGGCCTTTCACATCGTTTGGAAGCTGTGGAATTCTGGCTGGAACAAAGATGTCGACCCCACGCGCAAAACGCGAGTTCTGTTTCTGGCCGACCGCAACATCTTGGTGGATGACCCGAAGGACAAGACCTTTGCCATCTTTGGTGATGCCCGCTGGAAGATCGAGAACGGCGATGCAGTCAAAGGGCGGGAAATTTACTTCGCGACTTATCAAGCCATTGCCGAAGACGAACGCCGACCCGGCCTATACAAGGAATATTCGCCCGATTACTTCGACCTCATCATCATCGACGAGTGCCACCGTGGCTCCAGCCGTGCGGATTCAACTTGGCGTGAAATATTGGAATGGTTTGCGCCAGCATTTCAGCTGGGTTTGACCGCCACACCCTTGCGTGAAGAGTCGCGTGATACCTATGCCTACTTCGGCCAACCTCTTTACGAATACTCACTCAAGCAGGGTATTGAAGACGGATTTTTGGCTCCGTACCGGGTGCACCGGATCATCACCACATTTGATGCAGCTGGCTGGCGTCCCACACGCGGCCAACTTGACCGCTACGGCAACGAGATACCAGACGAGGAATACCACACCAAAGACTTTGAGCGATTGGTCAGCTTGAAGGCACGCACCGAAGCCGTTGCACAACACTTGACGGATTACCTCAAGCGGACCGACCGCTTTGCCAAGACCATTGTGTTTTGTGTCGATCAAGAACACGCCGATGAAATGCGCCGTGCCCTCTCTAACCTGAATGCTGATTTGGTAGCGCAAAACCCCAATTACGTATGCCGCGTAACTGCCGCTGAAGGCGATATTGGACGCGGCCACCTTTCTCGGTTTCAGGACTTGGAAACCAACCAATCCACACCAACCATCTTGACCTCATCACAAATGCTGACCACAGGCGTGGATGCCCCCACGGTCAAGAATGTGGTTCTCGTGCGCGTCATCGGCTCCATGAGCGAATTCAAGCAGATCATCGGACGAGGTACACGGGTGCGAGAGGACTACAACAAGTTGTATTTCGACATCCTTGATTACACCGGATCAGCCACCCGCATGTTTGCCGACCCCGACTTTGACGGACAGGCCGCGCAGGTCATGGAAGAAGTTGCCAACGACGCGGGGCAAGTAGTGGAGCCTGCGCATGTGGTCGAATTTGACCAGCAACAAAACGAAGAATATCCACCTATCGAGCCAGGACAAGTGCCAGGCGTAAACGATCCAACGCAGGATGAACGACGCAAGTTTTACGTCGATGGCGGTCACGTCGAGATTGCTGCCCACCTTGTTTACGAGCTGGATGCCGATGGCAACAACCTGCGCATGGTCCAGTTCTCAGACTACACCGCTGAAAAAGTGCGCGTGCTGTACCGCTCACCCGAAGACTTAATCAGCCACTGGAAAGACCCCGCCACACGGGAAACCCTAATTACTCAACTGGCAGATCGAGGCATTGACCTCGATCAACTGGTAGAACAAACCAACAAGCCCGATGCCGACCTGCTGGACCTGCTGTGCCATGTGGCCTTCAATGCCCCGCTATTGACGCGCCGCCAACGTGCAGAAAAACTCCGGCGTGACAAGGCTGACTTTTTCGATCAATACGGCGATGAGGCTCGGGAAATTTTGAATGCGTTACTGGACAAGTACACCGAAAACGGCACAGACCAGTTGCGGTTGCCTGAAGCGTTGCGCATCGCCCCCATTTCAAATCATGGCAACCCCATGGAAATCGCCGTCAAATTCGGCGGTGCTGATCGCTTGAGAATTGCTGTCACAGACCTGAACCAACTAATTTACGCATAGGACACCAATGGACGACAACATCACGCTTTGGGGCATACACGCAGGCAAAACAGGCGATGCTGAATCGCTGTTTATTCAAAATAAAATCATCGCGCTAGGATGGTCAGAAATTGGAAGCTTGGCAGTCATTCCCAAAACACGGGAAGCTTTCAAGTCCCACTATCTTTCAAAACTGCCAAATACAAAACCTGCAGCACTGCCTGGTTCAGCTGGACAGCTTTTCCGTTTTGCTCACGAGATGAAGATCGGTGATTTGGTTGCATTTCCTGCAAAGCACACAAAAACCATTCATTTAGGGAAAGTAGTCGGCGACTATCAATACAACCCCGGCGAGTCTAAGGTCTATCCCAACCAACGGTCTGTCAAATGGATCAAGGAATTGCCCCGTACACATTTTTCGCAGGGCGCGCTCTACGAAATAGGCTCCGCTCTTACCCTCTTTACGGTCAAGACTTATGCAGAAGAATTCTTTGCCGCAATTGAGTCACAACATGCGCCAACGCCCATTCCCGCATCTGAAGATAAAACGATTGCCGACGTAAAACATGATGTGGAGGAATCCACCAGCGATTTCATACTCAAAATTCTGGCCCAAGAAACAAAGGGGCACCCCTTTGCCGACTTTGTTGGCAATCTATTGCAAACAATGGGTTACCGTACACGCGTCTCCCCGCCCGGCATAGATGGTGGCATTGACATCGTTGCACACAAGGATGAGCTAGGTTTTGAGCCGCCCATCATCAAGGTTCAAGTCAAAAGTTCGGTAGGCAGCATCGGTGATCCCGCTATCTCGCAGCTTTATGGAAAAGTTGCTCAATCAGAGTTTGGGCTGTTTGTCACTTTAGGCACCTTCACCAACCAAGCCATCCAATTTGCACGCGCCAAGCACAATCTGCGCTTGATTGACGGCGACGCACTTGTGCAGTTGATCTTGGAGCACTATGAACAACTTGACTCCAAATACAAAGGGCTCATTCCTTTGCGACGGGTTTATATACCCGAGACAGCAAGCGCTGACCAAGAATAAAACCATCCGCATGGCCACCAAGAAAACACCCCAAACCCAAACCACCGCCCAGCAACTCGGTGCCATCATCAAGTCCGTTCGCGCCATCATGCGCAAGGACAAAGGCCTGAACGGCGATGCCGACCGTCTGCCCATGCTCACCTGGATGATGTTTCTGAAATTTTTGGACGATCATGAGCAAGTGCGCGAAGCTGAAAGCCAACTGGCGGGCGAAAAGTTCAAACCCGCCATTGAAGCGCCATACCGCTGGCGCGACTGGGGTGCCACCAATGAAGGGCTGACTGGCGACGCATTGATTGCCTTCATCAATCAAGACGTGGCCATGCGCCCTGACGGCAGCCATGGCCCTGGGCTCTTCAAATACCTGCGCGAACTACAAGGCAACAAGTCACACGACAGACGTGACACCATAGCTGCCGTTTTCCGCGGCATGGTCAACCGCATGATCAACGGTTATTTGTTGCGCGACATTCTGGGCAAGCTTGACGGTATTCACTTCAATGCCAGCGAAGAACTGGAAGTTCTTGGCCGCACCTATGAAACTCTCTTGCGCGAAATGCGCGATGCAGCCGGTGATGCGGGCGAGTTCTACACCCCACGCCCCGTTGTTCGCTTGATGGTGGAAGTGATCAACCCACAGTTGGGTGAAGTAGTGCTTGACCCGGCTTGTGGCACGGGCGGTTTTTTGGTGGAGAGCTACAAACACCTGGCCAAACAAGCCACCACGGTGCAAAAGCGAAAGCAGTTACAGCAAAGCAGCATCCAAGGCTGCGAAGCAAAGCCCCTGCCCTACCTGCTGGTGAACATGAACCTGCTGTTGCACGGCTTGGAGTCACCAGACATCGACCCCGGCAACGCCCTGCGTTTCCCGCTCAAAGAAATTGGTGACCGCGAACGGGTGGATGTGATTCTGTCCAACCCGCCGTTTGGCGGCGAAGAAGAACGCGGCATCTTGGGCAACTTTCCAGATGACAAGCAAACCGCAGAAACAGCACTGCTGTTCTTGCAACTCATCATGCGCAAGCTGCGCAGGCAACCCGCTGGCCGCGCTGCCGTCGTTGTGCCCAACGGAACGCTGTTCGCTGACGGCATTTGTGCCCGCATCAAGCAAGAGCTGCTGACTGAGTTCAATCTGCACACCATCGTGCGCTTGCCCAACGGCGTCTTTGCGCCGTACACCAACATTCCAGCCAACCTGCTGTTTTTTGACCGCAATGGCCCAACCAAAGATGTTTGGTTCTATGAACAGCCGTTACCCGAAGGTCGGAAAAACTACACCAAGACCCAGCCACTCCAGTACGAAGAATTTAGCGGGCTGCTGGCATGGTGGAACAAGCGCGAGGTGAACACACGGGCATGGCAGATTCCAGCGGCTGAGATTCTTGCCAACGGCTGCAACCTTGACCGCAAGAACCCCACGGCCAAGGAAGACATCACACACCTGCCGCCTGAACAGCTTGTCGCCAGCATCTTGGACAAGGAGCGTCAGATCATTGTGGTCATGGAGCAAGTCCAGGCATTGTTGAGGGAGCCTGTATGAAAAACGGATGGCGCACGCACAGGCTGACAGACTTGCTCATCCGCTCTGGTGAGGCTGCACATCCTGCCGCTGACACTGAATATAAAGAAATCACCATTCGCCTTTGGGGAAAAGGAGTAATTGAGCGTGGTCGAATCAGCGGTGCTGCCGTCAATGGGCGTCGATTTATTGCCCGGAAAAATCAGTTCATTGCCTCGCGTATTGATGCCCGAAACGGCGCGATGGGCGTTGTTCCAGAATTTCTGGATGGCGGACTTGTCACGAACGACTTCCCTTTGTTTGAGGTGAATCAAGAATTGCTTGAGCCCCAGTACATGGGCTGGCTATGCCGTACTCCAGCCTTTGTTGAATTGTGTGCGCGTGCAAGCGAGGGAACAACTAACCGTGTTCGTCTGAAAGAGAGTGAATTTCTCAAGCTTCGAATTCAAATTCCTGACACGAAAGAGCAGAAAAAAATCGTCGCTCGTATTGATGCCGTACAGCAGAAATTGAAGGCCGCAGATGAGTTGCGCGCCTCGATAGACAAAGACATCACGAGCCTGCTCGCGGTTCGATTTCAGGAAACCCTGAAACAAGCGCCCTTGTTACCTATGCGTGAAGTTGCTCCGCTGCTTAGACGCAATGTCCAACTTGAGGCAAACCAGCAGTACAAAGAACTTGGCGCTCGCTCTTTTGGCAAGGGCTTGTTTGTCAAACCTGACTTTGATGCTGATGCCGCAACATGGGAAAAGCCGGTTTGGATAAAGACGGGCGATATTGTTTTCAGCAACATCAAAGCGTGGGAGGGCGCCATTGGCGTGGCGAAGCCAGAGCATGATGGATTTATTGCTTCCCATCGCTATCTCACCGCAGTGGTGGAACCGGAACTCGCCTTGCCCGAGTATTTGCTGTACTACTTGCTCTCCGAATCGGGACTTACCGCAGTCAATGAGGCGTCACCCGGCACTGCTGATCGGAACAGAACAACCAAGCAATCGGCGTTAGAGGCTATCCGCGTACCTGTGCCATCAATGGCTATTCAAAAGCAATTTGTGTTGCTGAAGCAAACACTCGAACATGCTGTTGAAGTTAGGACGAAGCAGATGATTAGCGTAGAGGCAATGCTTCCTGCTCTTGTGTCTAAATTGATGAATTAACGGTGGAAACGCGCTTATTGGGCAGACAAGGGAGAATTCATGCAGACAGATGTACAGGGACTTGTTGAGTCGCTTGAACTCTCACCGTCCAAAGGAATGATGCCGCTCTTTGAGGCAATTTCTAATGCGATTGACGCTATCGCTGCATGCGAAGACGGGTTATCAAAACATGAAATTCGAGTCCGACTGATTGCCAACGACGACCTCGTTAAGAAAGCTGGTGATGAGTCATTCATTGTTGATGGTTTCGATGTCACCGACGACGGCATTGGCTTTAACGACGAACATCTCGCCTCTTTTCAAAAGGCGCACACCAGGTCAAAAGTGAAACTGGGGGGCAAAGGTGTCGGGCGTTTTACCTTTCTTAAAGTCTTCAGAACAGTTGCTGTCAACAGCATATATAGAAAAAACAATCAAAACTTCCGCCGAACCATGGACTTCTCGATAGAGAAAGAGGTTGTATCAGCGGACGATCCATCCCCTGTCACTGATAAGACGGGAACAACCTTGTCGGTTCGGGGGATTGGTTCAACGTACAAAGCGGGCTGGCCGCAGGACCCCGTAGTTATCGCCGAAAGAATCATTGCCCACTACTTGATCCGATTTGCGTCAAGATCAATCCCCAAACTAATTTTGGAGTCCCCAGGACACGCGGCTATTGATCTAAACACACTTTTCGATCAGACCGTTCAATCACAAATAAAAGAAGTGTCATTTAGAGTGCGCGAGCACACGTTTTCATTGCAGGCCTACCGCCATCGAGTAGGCCGTTCGCGACATGAACTTCACCTTTGCGCAAATGGTCGAGAAGTACAGACCAACAAATTGCGGGATTTACTCCCGGAACTACCTGAGAAGTTTCTCGATGCGGATCAGACGCCTTTCACGCTGATCGTGCTGGTTACAGGTGAATATCTTGATGACCATGCCAACCAAGAGCGAACACGTATTGCCTTTCAGAGCGATGAAGAGAAAGATATTGAAGAAACCCTTGTCTCACGCTACGCCTTAAATCGAGGAATAGCCGAGACCCTGCGTCCATTGCTAGCTAGTGATCTCAAATCAACCAACGACGAAAAGAGATCCCAAATTGAAAGCTTCGTAGAGGAAGCTCCAGAGTACCGGGCATTGACTCATCCTAGATACGCAAAACTACTAGAACAAAAAATTCAACCAGGTCTATCAAGCGAAAAACTGGACGAGGCACTACTTCACGTCAAACGGGAAATTGAAGACGATGTACGCAAAGATTTGCGACACGTTGCGGCGCACTTTGAGAGCGAGTCTTCAAATCAATATGAAGAGCAATTTAATGCCCTTTTTGATAAGCTCAATGAGCTTAGTCACGCGGAGCTTGCCAAATACATTACCCACCGTCGGACGATACTTGATCTGCTTTCAGGCAGCCTTAAGAAACGTCGCTCCGACGAGAGATATCCGCTAGAAAAAGTGCTTCACAAGATGCTTTTTCCGATGGGCGTAACCTCTAAGGACATTTTCTCAACGCAACAGAATTTGTGGGTGATCGACGAGCGTCTCAGTTATCACACACTCCTGACTTCAGACAAGAAACTGAAATCTATAAGCGGCCTTGAGGAAACTTCCGGTAAAGAGCCAGACATTTGCGCTTTTTTCTATGACACGCCAATTGGTGTGAGGGAGCAGGAAGACACCACAGGTGCAATCGTTGTCATCGAGTTCAAACGCCCTGGTCGGGACGATTATCAAACCGATCCAGCGCAACAAATCATCAAGAGATTTGTGGAGATTCAGGAAAGCAAGCTTGACGATGTTGACGGACGTCCCATCAATTCGCGTGGCATACGTTTTTTCGGCTATTTGATCGCAGACCTTACCCCGTCGCTCAAACGTGAGATGCGCATGAACTATCACGAATCCATTGACGGAGAAGGTTATTTCAAGACGCTAACGGGTGGCAATGGTTACGTGGAAATTATTTCTTACGACAAATTGCTGAAGGATGCAGCTCGAAGAAACCGTGTACTGTTTGAAAAGCTCGGGCTGCAAAAACATTGACTGATTGAATTCAATGTACGCACTCCACGCAACCAAAAAACTTCTTGATCGCATCAAGTCACCATCCATCGCTATCGGCGGCACATCAGACACACTGCTTGGCAACTGGTATGCCACCGCTCTATTTTGGAAACCGCAAGTAGCACTACTGGTCAATGAGTAAACATTGCTGCCCGTGCTGATGCCATTAGCCCCTGCGACCGATCTGGCATTGCGCTTTCCTGAATGTCTGCAAAAAGTGCTGGCCGCTCACGGCGTAGCCAGTCAATTCATCGACCAAGAACTTACTTTGATGAATGAGGTCCATTACGCCAAAACTGCGAACCGCAGCGTGGTCGGAATCATGAACGAGTTCTCTTTTTTTTTGGCAGAAGGCTACCGCGATCACCTGAATACGAAAGAATTGCTGGCGTTATCGCTCAAGCTGTCTGAAACGCCGTGCAGTCCGCTGTACAAAACGGCCATTTCTCCGGACGAAGCTTTGCAACGTTTGATTGCATCACAAACTATTCCCGAAACCCCATAGCCTTTATCACGATTCGGGCATATCACCCCAGAGGCTTTGGTCTAGCATGAAGCACGCCTTGGACGATGCCCATGAACCGAACTCTTCACCCTCTTACTGAAACGCCACTGCGCTTTTGGCACCGCAATGCCGTGGTGGAGCGCCATCACGTCCCCCCCGACCGCACCCTGCTGGACTTGCTGCGCGAGGACCTGCGCCTGACGGCCACAAAGGAAGGTTGCGCCGCGGGCGACTGCGGGGCCTGCAC
>JACCDH010258047.1_pt1 | contig 10744 bp, 6 predicted proteins | sample 7442481 | NCBI WGS metagenome assembly JACCDH01 (sample SAMN15323433, study PRJNA562643) | freshwater metagenome | isolation source: river surface water | place: USA:Blue River Watershed | collected 2017-08-15
AGTTTCGGCGTCGCGAGGAGCAAACTCGGCGCCGGAGCATATGGCAACAGACCAGAAATCAAAATCGATGGTAAGATGTATCGATTTAGCGTGCTTTGGCCTGATAGTGAAGGGAGATTTGGGGTGAGGTTGGGGGTGTTTTAACAAGCTATTTTAATAACGGGATTGCACATTTTACACAAGTATTTTAGACCTATTTTTTGCTTTTAAATGTTGATAAAAAAGCTGAAAATAAAGGGTTTTTCTCAGATCATGAAAGCGGGATTTTGCTAATTATGGATACATGAGTAATCCACGTTTTTCAGGGCACGAGACTTTTCACTGCAGGCATTTTTGGCTAAAAAAAGGCTTTGATTTTATTGAGCAAGGTCTAGAATTTAATGACCCTCAAGCGGTTGTAAATCTGGGTGTTGGGAAAAACATGGTTAGCTCAATTCAACACTGGTTGAATGCCTTTAACATTATTGAAAACAATGATCTTTCTGAATTTTCGAAGCAAGTTTTTGATAATGCTGGTTACGATGCATATCTCGAGAATAATGGGAGCTTATGGCTTTTGCATTACTATCTATTGAAAAAAGATTACGCCTCACTTTACAGACTAACTTTTCTAGATTTTCGTAAGACAAGAATCTCAGCTGAATTTAGCGAAGAACAGCTTAACGATTTCATTCTAAAACTTACCATCAGGAACGGATTTAAAATCAGTTCCAAAACCATTGAAAACGATATCAAAGTTTTAATACGAAATTATGTTCCACTGTATAAAAAAGGATCAAAAAGTTTAGAAGATGATTTTTCGTCTCTTTTAATCAATCTTGATCTAATCACCAAAGTAAATAACTCATTTATTAACGGTGCTCAGGAATTTAAATTCCTATACAATTCTAAAGCAAATTTGCCATCAAGATTGTTGCTTTTTGCGGTCATGGACACGTTCGAAGATCAGATGTCTATTGCGGTCAATGATATACAAATTGAGGTCTCAGATGCTTTTCTATGCAACAGAGAAGGTACTGAAAATAAATTACAAGAATTGCAGGAGCAAGGCTACCTAGTTTACAAGGACGACGCCGGGCGAAAAGAAATTCAAATCAAGAAGAAAATTACAAAATGGACGATTTTAAAAGATTACTATGAAAAGGGCATTTAAAATCTCCACCAACATTTTACGTGATTCAATTCAAGATATCAATTACATCGTAACAAAGAATTCCAACGATGTATTTGATAAAATCATGTTCAGCCATAGTAAAGGTCAAAATTCGTTTACTGTTATAGGCTCATACGGAACAGGGAAATCCTCTTTCCTTTGGGCTATTGAACAACACCTAAGTGGTTCAACAAAGTTTAGCTTACAATCCGCTGAACTAAATTCAGAAGTAGCTTCCTACAATTTTATCAAAATAATTGGTGAAAATAGATCTTTCAAAAAAACGCTTTGCGAGGCATTTGAATTGCCTTCCTCAGCTGAGGCATCTAATAAACTTATTCTAAAAGAGCTTGACAAAAAAATCAATCAATTCCAAGAATCAAAAATTGGACTAGTTTTATTGGTTGATGAGTTTGGAAAGCAACTCGAATACATCGCCAAAAATGATGTAGATGAAATGTACTTCATCCAAGAACTATGTGAATACCTGAATGATCCATTAAAGAATGTTCTTTTTATTACAACTTTACATCAGAATATTGGCGCATACTCTAAAGGATTAACCAAGGCACAACGTTCAGAATGGGACAAAGTAAGAGGAAGATTACTTGAAATCACCTTTGACGAACCCATCGAACAGCTTTTATATTTTGCATCCAAAAGGCTTGCTGATTATAAACCAAAAAACAGCAAAGATTTTGAACGGTTAGTTAAACAATCCTTAAAGTCCAACCTATTAGGTAAAGTTGGAGATACAGACCTTAAATTTTTTGAAGATCTATTCCCTTTAGATCCATTATCTGCTGACATTTTAACAAAGTCCTTACAACGTTATGGTCAAAATGAGCGTTCGCTTTTTACTTTTCTAGAATCTGAATTTATTGAAAAAGTCATCCAGGAAAACAGGATTTTTAATGTAGCTGATTGCTTTGATTATCTGATTTCAAATTTAAATTCTGAAATAGAGGACTCCGAAAAAAATCCATTCAAACCACAATGGAAGGCAGCTACTATTGCACTTGAAAGAGCCGAATTTATCATTGATTTCGACTACTCTTCATCTGCTAAGATTATCAAATTAATCTGTCTGTCAAACATTTTTTCAAATGCAAATGGCAAACTAGACGATAAATTCATAAGTAATTATGCTAAGCAAGCGTTAGGCGTTAAAAACCCTGAGCAAATTCTCGACTTATTAAAATCTAAAAATGTAATCAAGTTTTCTCACGCAAGGAATAAGTATAATTTCATAGATGGGACAGATATTGATATTGAACAAGAATTAGTAAATGCAGTTCAATTCATTGATTCGGAAGTAAATCTTGTTAATAGACTCAAAGAATATGTCCAATTTGACTTTGTTCCTGCCAAGAGAATTCAATATCAAAAAGGGACTCCTCGTTTTTTCGAATATCGAATAATTGAGGAGTTGGCAATTGAAAATCCACAAAATGAAATTGATGGTTTTGTCCATTTAATTTTCAATGAGAATATTACTGAACAAGAAATTTTATCCTTTTCAAAAGAGAATTTTGGAGCACATATCTATGCTTCATTCAGGAAGATTAATGAACTAAAATCAACACTTCTTGAAATTGACAAAATAAATTATGTCATTGCAAAATTCCCGGAGGACAAAGTTGCACTCCGTGTGCTAAATGAAGAGAAGTCGTTTTTTCAAAATCAAATTGAAGCATCTCTTAGAAACGATTTATTTAACGAAGAAGGCAATACCTTTTGGTGTTTTAATGGCGAGCCACTGAAAATCCATTCAGAGGAAGCATTTAATAAAAAGCTAAGTGATATTTGCGATCAAGTTTATTCAAAAACGCCAATATTTTTAAATGAAATGGCGAATAAGGAGGTGCTTTCTACACCAATCCTCACAGCAAGAAAGCAGCTTATTAAAGCACTAATAGAAAATGGTGAGTATGAAGATTTGAAATTTTCCAAGTCCAATTTCCCACCTGAAAAAACTATTTACTTATCGCTTCTCAAAAAAACAGGAATTCATAGTCCATTCAAAGCTGAAGTTTTTCGTTTTCAAAAACCTTCGGATTCCTCATTTAAGTTTCTATGGGAGAGCTCTGAAGAATTCTTAGATAGTTGTAAGGAATCTCGAAGACCAATTTCTGAATTTTATGACTTACTAAAAGGAGGTGAATTCAAACTGAAGCAAGGATTTTTAGACTTCTGGATACCAGTTTTTTTAATTCTCAAAAAAGAAGATTATTCATTATACTCTTCTGAAGGAGAGTATATTCCTCATTTGACTCCTGATATTATGGATCTTATCCATAAAAATCCAAATCGTTTCCAAATCAAAAGATTAATTACGGATGGAGTTAATCTTGAATTCTTCCATTCTTACAAAGAGCTTGTCGGATACAACGAAAGTAATATTAAGGGCTTAGAAAGCAGTTATATTACCATTTACAGTAATTTCTTGCGCTTTTATAGAGGTCTAGAGGAATATTCAAAAAACACTAAGCAACTTTCCCCTGAGGCTGTTGGAGTTCGTGATGCAATTTCAAAAGCCAAAGATCCAGAAACCGCCTTATTTGAATTAATTCCAAGAGCACTTGGATTCACCAGTTTATCAAAATTATCGAAGAATAACATTGAATTTCTTGACGCACTGAAACTTGCTATAAAAGAGATTAGAACAGCTTATTCAAATTTAGTTGACACACTTGAACAAAATATTTTAAAATCAATCGGTGTAAAGTCTTCATCCTTTGAAGAATCCAAATATCAAATTACAGAAAAGTTCAGCTCAATTGATGTTAATTTGATTTCAAATGATCGAGTAAAAATATTTTACAATCGAGTAATGTCTCCACTTGATGTGAAGCATGCATACTGGGAATCACTCGCTGATGCGGTCCTAGGAAAACGCCTTGACAAAATTCAAGATAATGAAATCCCCTATTTGATAGAACAGTTAAAAAGCAATTTCAATATGTTAACTGATTTTATCGTACTTCATGAAAATTCAAAAAATAGTAAAGAGGAGATCATTCAATTAAATTTCTTAAGTTCGAATGGGCAAATTAATTTCAAGAAGAACATCATTAAAAAGGTTGAACTAGAAGCTAAGTCGACTGCCCTAAAGAATAAAATTGAACAAATATTAGATAAAGATAGCGAGGTCAACAAGTTGACATTGGTGAATATCTTAACTAATTTATTAAAGGATTAATGGCTGAAGTTAAACACATCTTAGGCATCTCAGGCGGAAAAGACAGTGCTGCGCTCTCTATTTACATGAGTGAGAAGTTCCCGTCTCTTGATATTGAATATTATACAAGCGATACTGGACGCGAATTAGATGAAACTTATGCCTTAATTGAACGCCTTGAAAGTAAGCTCGGAAAGCGCATCTTTAAACTTGACGCTGTTGATTTAACCAACATTGCAGATCAAAGTGCTTTTGATCATTTTCTGAATATGTATGGCGGTTACTTACCCTCATCAACAAGCCGATGGTGTACCAAAAAACTCAAATTAGACCCCTTTGAATCCTACATTGGTGACACGCCTACAATCTCATATGTAGGGATTCGAGGCGACGAAGATCGTGATGGTTATATATCGAAAAAACAGAGTGTTCAATCAATTTTTCCATTCAGACGTAATATCTGGAGTGAAGATGTGAACAAGTTAGTACTTGCCAACAAAAACAAGTCAAATTTCATTTCAAAACTTAAATCCATCGGAGATTATACTCAATTTGAGTCTATGGCTCAAAATGACATCACTCCTACTTTCACTCTAAAACAAAAATTAAACGCCTTACTAGATCTAGATACGATCTTATATAACAAAGTTGTTTTTGCTCTTCTTAAGGAAACAGATTATCCTGTTGGTAAGCTAGATTATTTTCCGCTAGTTGAAAACGATGAGAATCTAGTAAGGGATGATATTTTTGCCATTCTCGAAAACTCAGGTGTCGGAATACCAGCCTATTACAAACCAATGGAATATCATGTTGAAATAGATGGCGAAATTAAAACTGGCACATACAGCCGCAGCCGATCTGGATGTTTCTTCTGTTTCTATCAACAAAAAATAGAATGGGTATGGCTATACGAAACTCATAATGAACTTTTCCTCAAAGCTATGGAATATGAAAAAGCTGGCTACTCATGGATGGATTCAGAAACACTGGAAGAGTTAGCTAAACCAGAAAGAATAGCTAATATCAAAAAAGAACATTATTTACGAATGAACCGCAACAACAAAAACAAATCCTGGCAAGATCAAATTATGGAAGCTGAGGGTGAAGGTTGTGCAAGTTGTTTTATATAGATGGAATTAATTCAAAAAAAAGTTTTTCATACTTTAGATTATTACAGGCAATTCCCTTCAGATATACCTGATAAATCGGGTATATACTTTTGGGTTTACTGGCCTTTTAAAGAAAGGGATACTGATAATTCAAATTGGGATAAGTTTGAAAGTCATTTAAAAATGTTTAGTAGTGTTGATTTTAACATACCTGAAACATCAAATACAGGTTATAAATTTAATGTGACTGTAGTTGAAAGAGGACTTTCTGGAAAAGGATTATTAGGATTGTCAGACCACAAACTAAGTGTTTTAATTAGTCATTTATCGAAAGGGGTAAAAGAAAGGGAACATTTTATAAATTATCTAAGAATATTAGCATTTAATCGACCATTTTATATTGGAAAAGCCAATTCGCTCAGAGCAAGACTTATTCAACATTTTGAACAGCGAAATTCGGATATAATTGATAATTTAAATAGTTTGGGTGTGTCATCTAAAGATATTTTGATTGGCTTTGAAATATTAACTAATACGGATGAAATTCCTATCAATTTAATTTATGAAGAGATTGCTCAAAGGATAATAAAACCAGGATTAACAAAAAGACCAGGATAATGGAAAATGAAAACATAAACATAGATGACTTATTAAATTCAGATTTATCACCCAATATTGCGGATGATGTACTTTTTTCTCAGGTTTATAAAGTTCTCAAAGGAGGCTTTGACTTAGATGGAGTTGAAACTTATTTAGGGTCGGCAAAAGTTGGACATCTTGCAAAAGATATTGAAATCTTTGAACTATTAACTGAAGATAAATCATGGCCGGTAAGCTCGATTATTCAGAGAGATGTTGATGATAATAGAGTTGAAAAAATTGCAAATGAATTTATTCTAAAAAAACACAATAACGTAAAGTACTTTCCTCCAATTGTTGTAGCAATTGTTCCTAGGGATAAAGAGGAGGGTATTAGTAAGAATTTTGAACTGAAGGAAACTGAGGGTACTGAGGATAATATTAAAAAACTAATCTTTAAAAACGGATCTTACGCCCAAGCACTTGAACAGAAGTTTATGTCTTCTGTAGACAGAAGTACACTTGACGGTTTTTATGTGCTTAATTGGCTACAAGACCAAGCAAAAGATGCACTTTGCTGGGATAAAAAGAAGGTCTATGCAATTGTCATTGATGGGCAACATCGACTTCAAGCTTTAAAAAAAGCAATTAAAAAGAAACAAGAAGTTGCTCAATACAATCAAGATATTGTATTTCTAGATGTATCAAAAAGAGCTCATGCAGAAGGACGAAGTCCAGTAGAAGCTATAAGAAGAGTTTTTATCGACATTAACTATAATGCAGCACAAGTAACTAATGCAAGAAGAACTTTAATGGATGATAAAGATCTTTCATCACTAATTGTTCAAACGTTAGTAAATGACGATGATCAAAGTGGTGAAAGAGAGGGGAAGTTTTTAGTTCCGCAACTTGTTGATTGGCATTCAGAAAATTTAAAGCACTCTTTTCCCCAAATAACAGGCGTTTTGGTTCTTCAACAATTAATCGAAGATAATTTTTTAAGTAGCGATAACTTGGTGTCAATCTCAGATATGAGAAAATCAAAGAAAGTTAGCAATTTTGTTCAAAATTTAAACTCTAGATTTTTGGTTGACCAAAGAATAGATTCAGTAACTTATTATCAAGGATTTAAAAAACTCGCTGAGTCGCATCAAGAGTTTAGAGATCAAATAGATAAACAAACAGAAGAACAAGATCAGGAGGACTTTCTGTTCAATATGGATTATAACGTTCTAAACGTAGCAAGAGATACTTTCGAGGAAATATATGCATCCAGTGTTGTAAAATTTTTCAAGGAATTTTTACCTTATCAATTAGCAATTAAGATGCTTGAACAAAAAGGAGTTTTTACAATTTCGAATGTTCTAAATAGAATCATCATTAAAAATCCAAAGAAATGGACCTCAAACGAACGTGAGAAAATTACCGATCTTGCTAGTGAGATGAGGGCAGAGCTTGATTCTAATTACTATTTATGTTTTACAGTATTAGGTCAAAAAGCTTTCTTTAGACACTATTTTAAGGAGCTTGTTAGGAAGACAGAAAGTACTGATATCACCAAAGAAATTGTTGAAGAATTTACTACTGAATGGCTTTTAAAAATGAATAGTTTATTAGATAGGATAAAAGATACAAAGTTCTTTTCAAATGATCAACAATTCAAAACAGATTTAAAAGCATTAGGCGATTATGGTGTAGGTTCTTATGGTTCAATTTCCTCAAGTTTTTGGCAAGGAATTATATATAATGAGACAAATATCATATACAATACACAAGGTATAGAAGGTCTTGTTGGCGTAATAAACTACTTATATAAAGTTAACTTTAGTGAATCTGAATATACTTTACCAGATGACTCCATATGGGAATCAATCCCATACAGCGAGAGTCGAATTAAGAGAAAAATCGCCTCTGAATTTCCCGACAGAGATAGTACTCAGCATTCTGCAATAGCCAAATCCATATGGAAAGCGAAATTACAAACATTAAAAACTATGATTGCTTCTGTATCAGATCAAAAAGTCAACTAAAAGTGACTTCTATTGTATTATTACCATTATGTGATTGTATTTTAATTTTTCACCAATGAAAATCTGATTCTAACAACTAATCTTGTTCAAACTCACTATTCCAATCTATTTTTAGATTTGAGTCATTTATAAACTCCTCTAATCTTGATGAAACTTGAAATAAAAATCGATTTAATGGATCTTCATATTTCTCCTCATTATCAAGAATAAGTCGATCCATTTCAAGTGAGAATGACGATATCAGAAGTTCAATTGAAATAGCAAATACCTTTAGTCTAGAGTCGCTTTTAAGTGGCTCTAGAACTTTTTTGTAATACTGGTGATTTGTATTAATGAGTGTGATTAATTTTCCTTGTTTTTCTGTTAGTTCGAATAATTTTCCTGTTTGATTAGGCGCATATAACACGATAGTTTTTGTTAAGCCTTCTGAAAATTGATTTACCTGTATTTCAATATTCTCTGTTGGAATATGCATAAACCTTTCCTTCAAGAAATCTACAACTTCAGATTTTTGCTCTGAAGTCCATTGACTTCCTCTTGGAATTACATTCATTACAGCAGGCTCCACTGTTGGCAATGACTGCCCCACGGTACCATTAGTATTTTTATAGCTTTCTTCTAAAGCAATGAATTGAGATGCATAATTTGCGAGATATTGCCTCATTTCTTTAATTGCTCTTTTCAACTTTTCAGTCATCTCACTCCAGAGAATTTCTCGTTGCGCTCCAAGTGATTTATTGAGTACTAATTCATCCATATCCGGCAAATCGGACCTATTAATTGCCTTAAATTTAACACTCTGTTTATCATTACTGAGACCCATTAAATCATCGAGATCGCTGTCAAAATGAATCTCAATTGTCCAGAATCTATTTTTCTCGTCTGTTATAGTATAAAGTCCAAAGTTTCCACTATCGATTTCTCTTCCTGCTCTTACAAAACAAACATTTCCACTTGGGAAATGAGCGTCCCCATTCATTTTTTTACCTATTTCTAATCCAATTTTTGTTCCTCCTCCATTTCGCACACCTGGATTCTTTATTTCACTGAATGCATATGATGCTCTAATTGACCATTTGAATTTCTTCTCTCCAAAGGTTGTTTCGTGCGAGACATCCCAGAAATCATCTAATTTCTGAAACAAAGGTCTATTCATATTACGAGGGCATCCTTCAACAAATTTTTTGTAATAAAAAATTGAATTGAACTCAGGAAGATGGGAGAGCTCTGGAGTTTTTCCTTTTGGTTCTTCGTTTTCAGAAGAATTCCATATTATTGAAGTTATGTAGTTCTCCTCTTCCATAATAAAAAGTGGATCATAAGGAATTACCTTATTATTGAACTTTACCAAGCTGTCTGTTAAATTAGTTTCGATTAGATTAATTTGTAGCCCATCTTGAAACTTATATCTATAAATTCTTCCAAGTAGTTTATTGGCCCTCTCTGCGAGAGTGCGAGAACGTGCGACATCTAAACGATCTAATTTAGACCAAATCACAATTGTTCTACAATCTTGAAAAATACCATAATCTGAGAATGATGGTGTTTTATTTATTGCAACATCATAACCTGGTTCTTGGCGAATCTGTTGTTCATCAAGATCAAGGCAAACATATTTCCATGATGAATCTTTTGTTCTAGAATAAACTTCAACTTTTCTGCAGACACTTATTGATGAATTAGGTAAGCCTACCCCAAATGAACCGATGCGCGCGTCGTTTTTACCTGAACCCTCCGCAAAAGTCAAACACCCATTCAAGCGTTCCTCTGTCATTCCTGATCCATTATCAGCAAAAACTATTCGTTCTAAAGAGTATCTTTTTCTCAGTCCTGAGTAATCTTCTTTTTCGCTTAAAACAATATCTATCTTAGTTGCTCCCGCATCAACTGAATTATCGACAATTTCTGCCATGGCATAAACAGTAGATTTATAAGCAGAGCTCCTCTGATTTTCTAAATATTTAACTCCGTATAATTGGTTCATTTCATTTAATTTAAGACAGTTGACTCTAAAAGTTTATAATCGCTTAATCGCGTATAATTTTGTTTGGTAAGATATATAGTGTTTTCTTTATTACCTCCATTTTTTAGTCCTCTCATTGCCCTTCCTAGTATTTGCAAACCTAAACTAGGTGAATCAATGTCTCCTAAAATCATTATGGAATTCATTCCAGGCACATCGATTCCAGTAGAAAGAATTAAATGGTTGATGAGAATATTTAAATCATTTTCCTTATTTCCAAAATCACTCAGTAATTTCTTTCGAGTAATATCTGGAGTTTCGCCAATAATTAATCCATTATTAAGATTTAACTTTTTAAGATATATTGACAATGCTACAGCATGAGATTTTGAACGGGCAAAGATGATAGTATTTTGTTTTTTTTCAAGAAGCAATCGACATTCATCAGCCACTGCAGCGTTCATTGTGCGGTAAAACTCAGCTTCAGAAATACAACCCTCTGAATTACTCAAAATATTGAACTTCACTCTCGAGAGGAAATTGCGCTCAATTAAATACTCAATCGGGCTTTCAACAATATTATTGTCTGCATCTGTTAATTGATAAAATAAATTAAATTTATTTTTAAAATTATCCATCTCGGAATCATTCGAACGAAATGGTGTTGCAGTTAATCCAATAATGTTATAGCTAGGTGACAATTGCTGATAAGCAATCATAACTTTCTCA
>JACCDH010562804.1_pt1 | contig 10743 bp, 9 predicted proteins | sample 7442481 | NCBI WGS metagenome assembly JACCDH01 (sample SAMN15323433, study PRJNA562643) | freshwater metagenome | isolation source: river surface water | place: USA:Blue River Watershed | collected 2017-08-15
ATTAAGATTGTTTTCCCTCAAACAACTCAGCAATGGCTTCATAAACCATGATGTCGCCTTGAAGTAAGGCTTGTTGCAATTGCTTGTATTTGTCTTGTTGCGTCGGATTCAGGAAGAATGCTTGTCGGAGCTGTTCTTCGATGAGTTGTTCGAAAAGAACGACTTCTTGCTGCGCTCGTTTCTGAGTAAGTAAGTCTTTTTGCTCTAAATGCGTAAAATACTTTTCAATTTCTTGCCAAACTAAAGGGAGCCCTACTCCGTTTAAGCCAGAGGCACAGAGCACCGGGACTTGCCATGCATCTGGCCTTTGCGAAAAAATATGAAGGGCACTGGCATACTGTGTTCTTGCATTTTTTGCGGCTATTTCATTTGCGCCATCTGCCTTATTGATGACTACGGTATCGGCAAGCTCCATGATGCCGCGTTTCATGCCTTGGAGTTCATCGCCTGCTCCGGCTAACATCAGGACCAAAAAGAAGTCCACCATCCCGTGAACCACCGTTTCTGATTGCCCCACACCAACAGTTTCAATGATGATGATATCAAAACCAGCTGCTTCACAGAGCAAAATAGCTTCACGAGTGTTTTTGGCAACCCCGCCTAAAGTTCTACCTGCTGCGGAGGGCCTGATAAAAACGGCTTCTTGGGTAGAGAGCTGCTCCATGCGGGTTTTATCGCCAAGGATGCTTCCGCCTGAAACGGAAGAAGAAGGGTCAATGGCTAAAACAGCAATTTTGAGGCCTTTCTCAAGCAGTTGTAGCCCGAAAGATTCTATAAAAGTACTTTTCCCGACACCCGGAACACCAGTGATGCCTATTCTCTTGGCACTTTTGGCAACTTTTTTACAACGACTCAGGAGCACAGCAGCTAGCTTTATGTCCTCGGGGTTTTCGCTTTCAATGAGGGTAATAGCCGCACTTAATGCAGACCTTGACCCATTTTGCAAGCCTTCAAAAAGTTGTTCGGGGTTGCGCAGCGCTTTCTGAGATTTTCTCGCAGCAAGCCACTGGTCAATATGTGTTTGATCAGGCTTCAAGTAAGTCTTTTAATGCTTTTAGGGCTTGTGCAATATTGCTTTGAATATCGAGGAGTTTGGCTTCTAGCATGTAGCAGGGCGCAGTGATGATCCTGTTGACAGCATCAACATGAACTTCTCCGAGTTGACACTCTTGGGCTGTAGCTCCTAATTGATTCAGACCTGCATGAAAAGCAGAAATATCGTAAGGAGAAGCTTCTTGGCTATTACCGAGTGTTAATTCTAAAGCTTTCTCTGGCAAGGCCAAGGCGAGTAAAATTGGGCTGACACAGAGCGCAACAATGGGTTTACCAACGTTATACATATTGACTAAAAGCAACTTGACTTCAGGTAAAATTTGACCTTGCGGCCCAGCAAAGGCCCAAGTTGAAAAATTCTTAGCGCTACCAAAACCCCCAGGAATAACCAAAGCATCTAGATCTGCAGGTACAATTTGTTCAATCGGAACAATCTGGCCACGTGCAATTCTTGCAGCCTCCTCAAGCATGTTTCTTTCTTGGGGCTGTTCTTCACCGGTGAGGTGATTGATTACATGATGTTGTTTGGCATTGATGCCAATGCAGATGGCTTCGGCACCCATGCGCTCAATTTCGAGTAGTGTTAATACTGCCTCTTGAATTTCGGCGCCGTCATAAACACCACAACCCGATAACAAAACTCCTATTTTCATGACTTCGTTTGAACTAATTTACGATATAATTCTTCGTATTGCGGCAAAATTTGATCTAAACTGAAAGCTTTAGCTCGGTTTAAAGCACCTACTTTAAATTGAGCCAAAACCTCGGGCTGTAATAAATATTCTAAATTTTGAGCCATGTCATCGATGTCTCCTACATCAGATAAAAAACCAGATTCGCCGTGTATATTAACTTCAGGAATACCGCCAGTGTTTGATGAAACCACCGGAACACCTACAGCCATTGCCTCTAGCGCTGCCAACCCAAAACTTTCGGTTTCTGAAGGAAGCAAAAAGACATCGGCAATTTCCATCACGTGTGCTGTATCGCGGACCTTCCCTAGAAAAATGACATCATTGCAAATTTGGAGTTCACGACACAAGCGCTCACAGGCATACCGATCAGGGCCATCTCCTACTAAAATGAGTTTACAAGGTTTTTTCAAGCGTACTTTTGCGAAAACCCGTATGACATCTTCGGTGCGCTTGACCGGTCGAAAATTGGAAACGTGACAAACAATGGCTTGGTCATCCGGGGCGTATTTCGATCGAATGTATTGACGATGATCGGAGTCAAGAGGTAATGGTGGTACAAAATTGGCAATCACTTGAATCTCGTTGGTCACTTTGAAGTGTGCTAAGGTATCGCGCTTCAAACTTTCAGAAACCGCAGTTACGGCATCTGACTGATTGATACAAAAGGTAATGACAGGTTCAAAAGAAGGATCTTTTCCGACAAGCGTGATGTCAGTGCCGTGTAGGGTCGTGACAAAAGGAATTTGAATGCCTTCAGCGCGCAAAATTTGCTGTGCCATGAAAGCAGCCGATGCATGCGGTATGGCATAATGGACGTGTAAAATATCTAGCCCTTCATACTTAACAACATCGACCATTTTACTGGCTAATTGTGTCTCGTAGGGCTGAAAATCAAATAAGGGGTAGTCTGTGATGGATACTTCGTGGTAGAAAATATTTTCACGGAAAGAACCCAAACGGACGGGTTGCGAATAGGTGATAAAATGAACCTGATGACCCTTTGCTGCAAGTGCTTTGCCGAGTTCTGTAGCCACAACGCCACTGCCTCCAAAGGTTGGGTATAGTACAATGCCTATTTTCATTATTGTTGATCGAGGGGGATAAAGAAAGTGATTCTGTAGATAATTGGGAGAATGCGAACAACTTGCCCGAATTCATTTTTAATTTGAAACGTATAACTACTGCGAAATGGGCTATTTGGTGCATTGATAACGTCATAGAACAAAGCGGCATTGAGTCTGATTTTTTCACCAAGTTTGAGGTAAAAACCGCCGCCGACCATCAAATTGGCAGACCAAGGTCTGACTACTTCTAAAGGGTTCGCAAAGCTAAACGGGCTCTTGAGGTATTGGAATTCAACACCACCAAATATTTTCTCTTGATAACGCAAGTGCGCAAAAGCACCGCCACCCCAGGTAGTCATTTGGCTTTCAACACCCAAATTATTTGACCAAATGCGCTGAACGCGAAAAGAAGGACCCACTAATAAATTTTCGGATAAGCGCGCTGCGTATTTAAGTTCACCGCCTAAGGCTCCTCCAATATTTGAAAAACCGATGTAGGGCTCAAGGCCTAATTCTGAACCTTGATATTGCAACTGAGAAAAAGCCAATTGAGGCAAGAATAATAAGGCAACAATAAACTGCTTCATGATTTGTAATTTCTAACAAAGATACGGGATTTGCACCCTCATTGCTTCTTTGTATCTTTGCAAAAATTTTCAGATGAAGTTACTCGACGGAAAAGCCACCGCAGCCCAAATTCAAGCCGAACTCGCAGCAGCAGTTCAAGTCAGAAAACAAGAAGGTAAAAAGATACCACACTTAGCGGCAATTTTAGTTGGTAACGACGGTGGATCAGTATCTTACGTTACTTCCAAAGTGAAGGCCTGTGAAGCCATTGGGTTTGAAAGCACCCTAATTAGATATGACGAAACCGTTCCTGAAGATATTTTACTTGAAAAGGTCCAGCGCTTAAACGAAGACCGCAGCATCGATGGTTTTATTGTTCAGCTTCCGCTTCCTAAGCACATCGATGAACTCAAAATCACGCAGGCCATTGACCCTAAAAAAGATGTCGACGGTTTTCATCCGCGCAACTTAGGTAACATGATCTTGAATTTACCTGGTTTTTTACCTGCCACACCTGCTGGTATCATGGAGCTCATGCGCCGAAACAATATTGAAACTGAAGGTAAAAATTGTGTTATTTTGGGCCGAAGCAACATTGTCGGAACTCCCCTTTCTATCATGCTTGCGCGCAATACCAATCCGGGTAATTGTACGGTAACCTTAGCGCATTCCAAAACAAAAAATATCAAAGCACTTTGTCGTGAGGCAGATATATTAATTGCCGCTATTGGCAAGCCCAACTTCGTAACGGCTGATATGGTCAAGGAAGGTGCCGTCATTATTGATGTCGGTACAACCCGCGTAGACGATGCTACACGTGAGCGTGGATGGCGTTTGGTGGGTGATGTCAAGTTTGATGAAGTATCACCAAAAACAAGTTTTATTTCACCAGTACCAGGTGGCGTTGGCCCAATGACCATTGCCTCTTTAATGATGAACACCTTAAAGGCAATGGAGCTCAAAGCCAAATAAATGAAACAGACTTTTCAAATAAACGGAGATTACATCGAACTCATTGGCCTGCTTAAGGCCCTGGGCATCGCTGAAACTGGTGGGCATGCAAAAGCAATTGTTGAAGAGGGTTTGATCATTCGCAACGGTGAAGTAGAGCAGCGTAAACGTGCCAAACTCATCGCTGGTGATGTCATCGAATTAGAAGATTTGCAAATCGTGTTGCAATAGCAAAAATCCAATTTCTATTTGATACTTCTGAAGTCCTGACCGCTTTTAACGCTTAACAAAGTTTCATAGATCAGGCGGATACAATTTTCTACATCTGACTTTTCTACCATTTCAACGGTGGTGTGCATATAGCGCAAAGGCAAGGAAATAAGTGCGCTTGTTACCCCCTCATTCGAGTAAGCAAAAGCGTCGGTGTCGGTGCCTGTTGAACGAGAAACAGCTGCGCGCTGGAACGGAATTTTGGCTTTTTGTGCAGCAGCTATGATTTGTTTCAGGAAATTATTTTGAACTGCTGGGCCGTAAGTTAAAACAGGGCCTTTACCGCCTTGTTGGTCGCCATTTTCAATTTTATCGACCATTGGCGTTGCGGTGTCGTGGCAAACATCTGTAATGAGCGCAAGATCGGGTTTGATGCGGTGCGCCATCATTTCTGCTCCGCGAAGTCCAATTTCTTCTTGAACTGAATTAACTACGTATAAAGAGAACGGCAATTTCTTTTTGTTTTCTTTCAATAAACGAGCAACTTCTGCAATCATGAAGCCCCCTACTCGGTTATCTAGTGCTCGGCCGACATACTTGGTCTGATTCAAGACCATAAATTCGTCTTCAAAAGTAGCAACACAGCCAACATGAACGCCAAGTGCCTCTACTTCTTCTTTACTCGAGCAACCACAGTCCAAGAAAATATTTTTCATGCTTGGAGTCTCTTCTTTTTGCTGGCGCATATGAATAGCCGGCCAACCAAAAACAGCCTTGACAGGACCCTTATCGGTATGAATATTGACGCGTTTAGACGGAGCAATCATGTGATCTGAGCCTCCATTGCGGCGTAAATAAATAAAACCATCTTTAGTAATATAATGTACAAACCAGGAAATCTCATCAGCATGTGCCTCGATAACTACCTTATAAGGCTGCCCCGGATTGATGATGCCCGCCACTGAACCGTAAGCATCGGTGATATATTCGTCGATGTACGGCTTGAGGTAATCGAGCCACATTTGTTGACCTGAGGTTTCAAAGCCCGTAGGGCTGGCATTATTGAGGTAATTTTCTAAAAATTGCTCGGATTTCTTAGTGATGATTTTTTTCATGCTTAACGAATAAGTGTAACGTTTCCTTTAATGATATTTTCTAGCCCACCAATACAGGTGACTTGTAAGTAATAATCATAGACATCGGGGTCTAGTAATTTTCCGCGATACGTGCCATCCCAACCATCGTTGATATTGCTTGTTTCCCAAACGAGTTCTCCCCAGCGATCATAAACCCTAAAAACAAATTCAAAGATGTACTGCCCCCGGACATATAATTTATCATTGCTGCCGTCTTTATTTGGAGAAAACGCATTAGGAATATAGACAAATGGTGCTTGGCAGATGCTGTCATATACCTTGACCAACACAGTGTCCGAACCCGAGCAAAGCCCATCTGAAACAGTCAGTGTAAACAGCGTTGTTTGATCGAGCAAAGCCGTTGGATTTTGAGTAGTAGCTGAGCTCAAGTTTTGGGATGGAGACCAGTTGTAAGTGTAGGCACCCGTTGGCTGACCCAAAAGTTGGGTACTCGTGTTGGGTAAAATAACAAGCGGATTCGCGTTGGCAGTTACACTTAATGGATTTAATGTTGATACATTGATAAACACGGAATCTTGCAGTTGGCAATTCTGTGCGGTTTCGACCGTGACATACAAATATTGTGGCGACGATAAGGCAACCGTAACAGTTGGCTGACCCTGCCCTAACTGGACAACACTTGCCGGCGACCAAGTGATCTGTTGAAAATTCGGGTTCGGGAAAATACTGGCTGTAAACGGAACATCGGCGCAAATTAATGAAGGGGACTCTACCTCTAAATCTTGAGCTTGGATACTGATCAAAACACTATCGGAAGCAGAACAATAAGCAGAACTCACCTCGATATAATACCATGCATTTTGCGGATCAATAAGCGTTAGATTTGGGCTGTTATTACTATTTAAAGTATCTGAAAAGTTATTGTTTGAGGACCACACGATGGAATTCGGTACACCAAGAATGATTGGAATTAAGGTGGTGTCTATAGCGCTACAGAGCAATAAGTCAGCTGGAGCGCTAACCTCTAATGCTGGGCCTACATTCACTTGCAAATTAAAGGTAGCTGTGCCTTGACAAATGGAATCAGATACCTGTAAAGAAATTTGATAAATTCCGGGCTGTGAATAAGTCAGGGTTGGCTCAAAAGTTAGACTGTCAAAAACACCATTGCCAAAATCCCAAAGAAAAGAGGTGGTGGTACTTGAGCTGTTTTGAATTTGCAATACAAGCGGTGCACAACCAATGGTGTCCGCAATGCTAAATAAAGCTTGTAATGGTGTATCGAACTGCACAAAAACGGAGTCAAGTGCGGTGCACAACCCATTACTCACTTGACAATAATACCAACCATTTTGAGTGATCAGTGTCGTGGAATCTTGCGGATTATTGAGTGGCGGATTCAAGTTGGGCTGCGTAGACCAAATAAATTGATTGGCAGTGCCGTAAGTTTGAGCCGTCAGTAGATAAGGGGCAGAACTACAGAGGCTAATTGTATCATTTAAATCAAGCAGCAAAGAATCGAGTACTAAAATTTGAATTTGGGCGGTGTCGGTAATGAGGCAAACGCTGTCTGTAACAAATAAATTGACTTCATAGGTACCCGGATTTTCAAAAACCACAACCGGATTAAAAATCACTGAGCTGGTGTCGCCGTTGCCGAAATCCCAGAGGTAGGAATCCCATTGGGTAGAGGTATTTTGAAAAGTAACGCTGAGATCTTCGCAGCCCTGAACAACCGAGCTCGAAAATTCAGCGCTTGGAATGAGTTCAAAATCGAATTTAAAGACCAAATTGTTGCAATTCGAACTGTTGTTAGTATTGGACCAAACTCCTGAGGAAGTCGGGAAGTCAGAATGACCGCCACAGCCTCCACAAACAGACTGGTAAACCACGCCGTTTTTGTCAAAGCGAGAAGTCCCGCCATCAACATGTTCTTGAGCAATGGCACCCCCCAAATAAGAACCATAAAGCAAGCCTGACATATTGTTTTGGAGCACCATGAGGTAAAAATCAAAACCTGTGGTGGTACTCTGAAAGGCGTTTGCACTCACGGGCATTCCGCTCAAAGGCGTACTTTGTAAGATATTGGCGCCCCAACCTGAAATATAAATATTGCCACAGATATCAACTAGAAAAGCCGCCGGCGAAATATTGATCTGACTCGAGCCATTGCCAATAACGGTAGAGGCCAAATTGGTGGTGAGTTGATTATTGAGTTTGAGTACAAACTGACTACTTCCGGGGTTGCTGTATTGCGCATTATTGACCACAAAAGCGCCACCCGTAGATTGCCCCAATAAAAAGACTTGATTGTTGCGGTCAATTTCAACAAAAAATGCTTGGTCATAATTAGACGTGCCGATGTAGCTCGCTTTTGAAATGCTATTACCTGCTGCTGTCAGCTTGACGACAAAACCGTCCGTTTTTCCTCCGTTATAAGTACTTTGATAAGCTCCTGAAGTACCCTGCAAGTTATTTGAGGAGGTACCACCTGCAAAAAATATTGCTCCTAAAGTATCGGTTTTGACAGAATAAGCTGCATCGTCTTTGTTTCCGCCGTAAAAAGAAGAAAACTGCAAACTACTCATGGTATTATTGAGTCTGAACACTACTGCGTCTTGCCCTGCTCCTTTGGTAGCTTGAAACGCATTTTGCAGCGGAAAATTCGCAGAACGCGTGCAGCTGGCTACTAAAACATTTCCTTGTTGATCTAGGTAAATTTCTCCCCTGAACTGATCGCCATAATTAGTGGTTAAAGAATCATAGGCCGCCACTGAAGAGTAAGGCAAACCTAAACTGCGGTATGAAACACCATCGTTTTGATTGCCCCCAACATAAGTAGAAGCCATTAGGTTCTGGCCATTTGCACTGAGTTTGGAGACATAAATATCACTGCCTTGCGTCCCAAAGTAAATACCATTGTAAAAAAAGTTGGTATTGGCAGTGCCTCCGCCGTGTGTTGTTTGAAAAGCACCAGGGCTTACCGGAAAATCTAAACTAGAGGTTGCGCCAAAAAGATAAATATTATTCAGAGAGTCACAGACCAAACTGTGGGCAGTTTCTGTTCCTTGCGTGGCATCGCCACCTCCTAAAAACGAAGACCACAACATGGTGCTTCCGTCTGAAGCATAACGCGTCACGAACACATCGGTGATGCCATAATTGCCGCTTAATGTCGTAAAATTTGAACTGATATCGAAACTAGCCAAACTAGGAAGCGGGAAGTTGTTGCCGTAAACTACCCCGGCTGCATATGCCGAACCATCAAAACCATAGGTTGCCGTCATGCCAAAATTATCCGAGACGGCGCCATTATATGTGGCAAATACAAGCACTGGGTCAATGATAAGCGGCAATGAAGCGTCATAAGTACCAAGTTCAAAACCAATGCTACCATCGTTAAACTGTTTGAACTCACATCGAACGACACGCTCTTGCCCATTTATGATTTGATATGCTATCAAATCTTGTTCTATTAATTCGCCTAGTTCAGTTCGGATTTTAAGTTCCTTGGCTTTAACATTCAGCTGCTTTGCCCCAACGTAATGCCAATGAATTTGGGCCGGATTTGCGCCAGGATTCAGGATATAACTATACTTGTATGCACCTTTTTGGCTTTCCAAATGCAGGTCAATTCCTTGGAAAAAATCTTGGTAGGTCAGTTCTTGAAAGGCCTGCACCTTGCTAGCCCAACGCGTCGTATCTTGACCTTGAAAAAATTGATACGTATAGGGTTTTGGTTGAGCAGTAATCGTTTGTGCAGTTCGATTGACTTGCTCAAAAACTTGAGCAAAAAATGCACCGCGGACTTGAGGTGCTGTTATTTGCTCGTGGCTGTGGTGCGCTGCTTCTAAATCAGAAAAATCAGTAAATTCAAATAGAAAGCGGTCTTGACCAAACCAAATCTTTTGACCACCTTCTTTGGCCATGTAAAGCACATCTTGAGGCCATTGACCTTGATTAGGTATGAATTCTTGCCCTTGAATTTGAGCACGCAGCATACCTGGAACACAAAGCCCAAAGCACAAGAAGATCATTACAAGAAGTGAGGCCTTCATCATACCTGCTAAGTTAAGCATTTAGACTAATTTTGTAACTCATTCTTTGTTATGACAACAACTCCAAATCGAATTTGTCAACTCTTCCAAATTAAGTACCCCATTATTCAAGGCGGCATGATTTGGTGTTCGGGATGGCAACTGGCTTCAGCGGTTTCAAATGCAGGGGGGCTAGGCCTCATTGGCGCTGGATCCATGTATCCAGAAATTCTAAACGAGCACATCCAAAAATGTAAAAATGCGACCACAGAATCTTTTGGCGTAAACTTACCACTACTCTATCCGAACATCGAAGAACACATTCAAACCATCATCAAGCACAAGGTTCCTATTGTTTTTACGAGTGCTGGAAATCCGAGCACCTGGACCAAAACACTCCAAAATGAAGGCATTAAAGTAGTGCATGTGGTATCCAGTGTCAAATTTGCTCAAAAAGCCGAAGCCGCAGGCGTAGACGCTATTGTTGCCGAAGGTTTTGAGGCAGGCGGACACAACGGCCGTGATGAAACCACTACGCTATGCCTCATACCAATGGTTAGAAAGGCGGTGAAACTCCCGATACTTGCTGCCGGAGGAATTGCCTCTGGTGCAGCCATGTTGGCCGTCATGAACTTGGGTGCTGATGGCGTTCAAATTGGAAGTCGTTTTGCAGCATCTTTAGAATCTAGCGCGCATCAAAATTTTAAAGAAGCGGTAATTGCCGCCGAAGAAGGCTCAACCCTACTTACACTCAAAGAATTGACACCTGTACGCTTACTAAAAAATCCATTTTTTGAGCAGGTACAGGCGGCTTATGCAGCTGGCAGCAGCACAGAAGAACTGAAGAATTTATTAGGACGTGGACGCGCCAAAAAAGGCATGTTCGAAGGAGACCTCATCGAGGGCGAACTAGAAATTGGACAAATTGCCGGCTCCTTTGAAGAAATCTTAAGTGCCGAGCAGATTATTCAAGAAATTGTGTCCCAATACAATCATACCCTGACCCAACAACAAGCATTATAAATGATAGCATACGAAAGTTTTACACTTAACAATGGTTTGCGCGTGC
>JACCDH011654124.1_pt1 | contig 10742 bp, 10 predicted proteins | sample 7442481 | NCBI WGS metagenome assembly JACCDH01 (sample SAMN15323433, study PRJNA562643) | freshwater metagenome | isolation source: river surface water | place: USA:Blue River Watershed | collected 2017-08-15
AACTGATCAACGATTTTATGCATCTAATGTCGATCAGTATTTAGTAAATCTCTTGAATCTTTTTCCGACAAACAATAAATTTCAAAAAGGTAGAATTGTAGGATTATCATTAAACACCTTCAAATATCGTATGTATGGTTTGTCTGATATGTTTACATTTGGACATTTAGATGACATGTTGTTGTATTGGGATATACCATTTGATAACAGAACCTTTGATTCAAATGATTTGCTGAAATTTAATAGAACATTAAGAAGTTATTCAAATTGGAGAATTTGTGAAGTATATTTAATGACTGAGTTTTTAAAAAAAACCAACCATGATTTAAAATGGACAATTAAAGATAGTTGGGGTGCTTTTGCTAGTCAGTTTTGTGTAATTGACAAAGGTTCTATAGATTTATATTGGGGTAAATATAGTTCATTAGAAGATATGTGGATTAATTATGAAGACAAGGTTAATAAGTATGAAGAAATGTCTTTTAAAGAATGGTTAAATCTATATACCAATTTGACAACAATAGAATTTCCAGAATATTTGTTAGATGAATCACTAAAATAAAATTAAGTTTCTTTAATAAACATAATAATTTATAAGCATGAACTTATACACTGAAAAAAAAATTGCAATAATAGGTTTAGGTTATGTAGGGTTGCCACTAGCTGTTGAATTTGGTAAAAAATATAATACAATAGGATTTGATATTAATACTAAAAGAGTTGATGAATTAAAGCAAGGAATAGATAAGACTTTAGAAATAGAATCAACCATATTAATTCAAGTCCTCGATTATGGAAAATTTATTCTTACATCCGATTTAAAAGAAATTAAAGATTGTAATGTTTTTATAGTAACGGTTCCAACGCCTACTGACAAGAACAATCGACCTGTATTAACCCCGTTAATAAAAGCAAGTGAGTCTATTGGCTCTGTACTTAAGGCTGGTGATATCGTGATTTATGAAAGCACAGTGTATCCTGGTGTTACAGAAGATGTTTGTGTTCCTGTTTTAGAAAAAGCTAGTGGGTTAAAATATAACATTGATTTTTTTGCAGGTTATAGTCCTGAAAGAATTAATCCAGGTGATAAAGAAAGAACAGTAACTAATATTTTAAAGGTAACATCTGGTTCGACACCAGAGACTGCAACTGTGGTGGATAATTTATATAAATCTATCATACTTGCAGGAACGCATAAAGCATCATGTATTAAAGTAGCAGAAGCATCAAAGGTTATAGAAAACTCACAAAGAGATATTAATATTGCATTTGTAAATGAACTAGCTAAAATTTTCAGTTTAATTGGAATTAATACAAACGAAGTATTGGAAGCTGCTGGAACAAAATGGAATTTCTTAAAATTTAAACCTGGTTTAGTTGGAGGACACTGTATTGGTGTAGATCCTTATTATTTGGCCCAAAGGGCACAAGAACTTGGTTATTATTCTGAAATAATACTAGCTGGTAGACGTATAAATGATGGCATGGGTATTTATATTACAATGGAAGTCGTTAGATTAATGATAAAGAAGGATGTCAAAATAAAAAATGCGGAAGTTTTAATTTTGGGATTCACTTTTAAAGAAAATTGCCCAGATGTTAGGAATACGAAAGTAATTGATATTTACTCAGAATGTAGAAAACTTGGAATGTCTGTAACAGTTTCTGACCCCTGGGCCGATCCAATTGAAGTAAGAAATGAATATCAAATAAATACTTTTAAAGATATCCCCAATAAAAAGTATGACACTATTATATTAGCGGTAGCTCATCAAAATTTCTTAGATATTGATGTAAGGTCTTATTTGAAAGAAAATGGTGTAATGTATGATGTTAAAGGAATTATGAATAGTAATTTGGTTGATGGAAGTTTATAAAAATGGGCATTACAACTAAATATTAATAAAACTATATTTAAATTAATCAATGAAAAAAATAATAAAAAAAATAATATTTATATTTAATCTTGCAGGATTTGATTTTATTAAATTTGCAATTTTTCTAAAAGGAACCGTCTTTTATTTTAAAGACTATTATAAATTAAAAAAGCAAATTTCTTCAGATTCAAATTTTAGATTTGGAAAGTTCTTCCCAATATTAGATGAAAAAAATAGCGAAAGTGGAGCTATGAAAAGTCATTATTTTCAACAAGATCTATTAGTTGCAAGAAAAATTTTTGAAAATAAACCAATTAGGCACATTGATATTGGATCAAGAATTGATGGTTTCGTTGCTCATGTAGCTGTATTTAGGCAAATTGAGGTTTTTGACATAAGACCATTGGAGAATAATATTAAAAACATTAAATTTTCACAGGCAGATTTAATGCAACTGCCAGAATCAATGATTGAATGTTGCGACTCTCTTTCTTCACTTCATGTAATCGAGCACTTTGGCCTTGGAAGATATGGAGATCCAATAGACAAAGATGGTCATATTAAAGCCATTCAAAATTTACACAAAATGTTATCTACAGGAGGAATTTTCTATTTCTCCGTTCCAATAGGACCACAACGCATTGAATTTAATGCGCACAGGGTATTTGATATTGAATATTTAACTCATTTATTCTTAGATTTATTTGAGATCGTTTGTTTTGATTACGTTGATGATAAAGGAGTGCTGTATGAGAATATTGATCTCGAAAAATTAAATAATTCCCAAAATTTTGGATGTGAATATGGTTGTGGAATTTTTCAGCTAAAAAAAATATAAATTAAATGCGAATTTTTCAAATTATTGAAAGTTCTACAAATACTGCTATACCTGTTAATAAGACGTGGTATAGAAATTTACATGAACCATTAGTTGAAATGGGATATGATGTCTTTTTGTTTCCGGCAAATGAGGGAAGATTGGCAATGGGAGAAGATGGGAAAATTCTCAGGGAAAAATTTAGTAGAAAAGTATTAGAGGAATTAATAAAAGAACATAAAAAAAAGCCATTCACATTATTTTTTTCGTATTTAATGGATGGAATGATAAATCCATATGTTATTGATGAGGTAAAAAGAATGGGAATAATAACATGTAATTTTTCTTGTAATAACGCACATCAATTTTATTTAGTTGACGAATTATCACCACATTTTGACTATAATTTACATTCGGAAAAATTTGTACATGATAAGTTTATAAGTATTGGTGCAAATCCATTATGGTGGCCTATGGCATCTAATCCTAAATACTTCAAGCCTTTTGAGGTTCCAAGAAATATACAAGCATCTTTTGTCGGTGCTAATTATGCTAAAAGAGCAGTTTATATTCAAGCATTAATAGCGAATGGGGTAAATGCACAAATTTATGGGCCAGGTTGGAATAGTAATAAAAAATCGGCATTTCAAAACTTTATTACACGTTCAAAATTGATAACAAAATCTTTGATAGCTAATAATACTGAAGAAAAAAGCAAAGCCTCTTCTGTTTTAGCTGATTATGATTTTAAAAATAATTTCAGAAATAAATATAAAAACAATCTGCATGAACCAGTTTCGGATGAATTTTTAATAGAATTATATAGTAGAAGTCAAATTAGTCTAGGATTTTTAGAAGTTTTTGATAATCATGATCCAAGTAAATTAGTTATACAGCACTTGCATTTACGAGAGTTTGAAGCTCCAATGTGTGGAGCCTTATATTTTACAGGATATACTGAAGAGCTGAGTGAAATGTTTTCGCCTGACGAAGAAGTTGTTATATATAGAAACGAGCATGAGTTAATAGACAAAGTAAGATTTTATTTGTCACACCCAAAAGAAGCCGACGCAATTAGAAAAAATGGACGAAAAAGAGCACTTGCAGATCACACATATCAATTACGGTTTAAACAGTTGTTTAATAAATTAGGTTTGTCATGAAACTAGGGCCATTAGTTAGCGTTATTATACCAGCCTACAATGCATCTAGTTGGATTGTAGAAACGATTGATAGTGTATTGAGTCAGGACTATCAAAATATTGAAATTATAGTGATTGATGATGGTTCTACCGACGATACTAGAAAAATTATAAATACGTTTGGAAATGATGTCAAGTATTTTTATAAGAATAATGGTGGACAAAGTTCTGCAAGAAACCTAGCATTAAAATACGCAAAGGGTAAATATGTAGCTTTTATAGATTCAGATGATTTATGGGAGACTAATAAAATAAGTTTACAAGTCGAGTTATTAGAAAGCACTGGTTTAAAGTGGGCGTACTCAGATGGTATTGCTTTTGAAAGTTCAACAAAAGCGGAGTTGTTTAAATTTAGTCAAAAATCGAAACATTATAAAGGCGACATTCTGGTAAATCTATTTAAATCTTGCTTTATTCCTATGCCAAGTGTTATTGTAAACAATGAAGTATTTCAAAAAGTTGGATTTTTTAATGAAGATAATAGATTTAGAAATCGAGAAGATTGGGAAATGTGGATACGAATTGCCGAGTCTTATCCAGTTGCATACATTTCTAAAGAGTTGGTAAAATATAGAGTTCATAAAAATAGTGTAACTGGAACTGAAAGTTTAATACAAAGGTTGAATGGGAATATCTTAGTTATTGAACAAGCCGTTCAAAGAAACCCGTTCCATTTAGAAAAATATCAAAATCAGGTTTTATCTGGATTGTATTATAGTGTTGCGAGAGCACTTGCTATTCAAGGAAATTCACAAAATGCAAAGTTGTTTTTTGCAAAAGCTATAAAACAGAAGCCGTTCAGTATAATTTTTTATGTCTCTTGGTTATTAGCTCCTTTAATGCCTTTGATTGAAAATTTTAGAGGTAGAATTAATTTCAATCATAAAATTATTAATTAAAAACCTACTTGAATAACAATAAAATACTAGAAGCAAACTCTTTTAGGTATGTATTCTATAAGTATAGTTTACTACTATTATTATTGCAATCAATGTTTGCTTGGTTTACATGGGGAATTGTTCCAACAATAATAATTAACATATTGCCCATAGTTGCTGGGATTGTTTTATTATTATTTTCGAATATTACTTTTACTAAATCTGCCCTAGCACTCATATCCATAACTTTATTTGTTATAATTCAATTATATGTTGTTCGAGAGTTTAAAATAACAGCAGTTTGTTTAGCACTTTTAAGAATTTCTAATATTGCTCTACTTTTGCTTTTAAATGATAAATTTAAAGTAGAAATTTTTAAATTTTTAACTAAATCAATTTCGTATATTATAGCTATTTCATTGTTCTTTTGGATATTATATTTGCTAGGCATTAACCTCCCTAATTACAAAATATCTAGTCCATATGGACCCTATATTAATTATTATTTTTTTATACTTTATGATGAAACTTCATTTTTTTCAATAATTCCAAGATTTTCAAGTATCTTTTTAGAACCTGGATATTTGGGAATGCTGACTACATTTTTAATAATTTCTAATAAGTTTGATTTTAAAAAAAATAGTGTAAAAATATTTTTTGCTGCAACATTATTTTCTTTTTCTCTCGCTGCGTTTCTAGTGATTCTACTAACATTTTTTATTTTTATAATTAAAAATTCATCTAGGCCTTTAATATATGTATTTATCTTCTTCTCTTTAATTTCAAGCATGTATATAATAAGTGTAAATTTAAATTCCGGAGAAAATGCTATTTATAATTATTTATTTAAAAGATTAGAATTCAATGGGGGTGAAATGGCTGGATATAATAGATTTTCAAGTGATCTAGAGGTATACTATAATGAGTTTATTCAATCGAAATCAAAATACTTTGGAATTGGAGAGGAAGAGTTTAGGAAATTAAGTTGGGAGGGGGGAAATGCAGGGTATAAGATTTTTATTATACAATATGGTTTTTTTGCAACATTTCTCGTTTTTCTATTTTATATTACATTTTTAATCGATAGTAGTACTTTAATTTCTTGGTTATTATTTTTGGCTTTCTTTTTAATTTTCTTACAAGCTGCTTATCCATTAATTGAATGCGAATTAATAGTTTATATCACAGGCATACAAGCACTAAAAAAAAGGTATCAAATTAATTAAATGACAACTAGTAAAATTAATTTTGATAGAATCCTGTTTGTTAGTAATTCGGGTAGTATAGGTGGAGCTCAACAATGTTTATTAGACATAATTTTAAGACTACCGAATAATATTGTCCCAGTTGTATTAGTTCCAATAGATGGACCCTTTGCCAATTTATTGAAAGAAAACAACATACCATTCTATATTGTAAATTTTAGAGGTTGGTGGTATAGTAAATTTAGAATAAAATTAATTGAAAGAGCATTAAATAATTTAATCGCACTTATAAGAAGTTATAAGTTATTGAAACACTTAAACATTTCAATAGTTTATTCCAATACTTTATATTCGCCTTTTGGCGCAATACTTGCAAAATTTTTTCATGTTCCTCATATATGGCACATTCATGAATTTCCTCATTTAAATAAAATTCAGAAATTCGATTTCGGCTTGAATTTTTCAATGAGATTTGTTAATAAATATTCAGATGCCATTATATGTCCCTCGATTGCATTGAAAAAAGAACTTTCACTACACATCCCTTCAATAAAAATTCACAATATTTATAATGGAGTTGACAACAATAGACTTTTATTTAAATATCCTGAATTCCAAAAACACGAAAATAAAAATGATTTAATTACGATAACAATTATCGGGTCAATTATAAATTTCAAAGGTCAATCAGATGCGATTACAGCAATAAGTAGATTAATAAATAAAGGAATTAACGCTAGACTTTTAATTTTGGGAGATGGTGATGAAGAATATAAAAAATTACTTAAATCTCAGTCAAAAGAATTAGGGGTTGAAAATAGTATTGTTTGGTTGGGCTTTCAGAAAAATGTATATGATTTTGTAGCAAATTCAGATTTGTTGTTTGTTTGTTCTAAATTTGAATCATTTGGCATGGTAATAATTGAAGCTATGTCAATTGGATGTCCAGTAATTGCAACACATACTGGCGGCATTCCCGAAATAATCACACATGGATTTAATGGCCTTTTGTATGAAGTTGGTAATGTAGAAGATTTAGTAAAAAAGTCACTATTGCTTCTTAATGACAAGCACCTCTATTCGGAAATTTCAAAAAATTCTAGAATTACAACTTTAAAATATTTTGATGTAAAAAACTATTCAAATGATATAATTAATAAAATCTATTATTACATTAATTATAAAAAACAAATCTTATAATTACGTGTTAAATTCTAGCGAAATATGTTGTATAGTTGTCACATATAATCCTGACGAGGCACTTGAACAATTATTAAAAATTATTAAAAATCAGGTTGATCAAATTATAATTGTAGATAATTGTTCAAATATAAATTGCTATCGATTTATTGAAAAACATGAGCATGAAGATCGTTTAAAAATAATAAAGAATCCTGCAAATTATGGAATTGCTAAAGCCTTAAATCAGGGCATTGCAATGGCAATAGAACTAGGATACTCATGGGCAATAACTTTTGATCAAGATACAAAACCATTTAACGATATTATTAATTCGATCGTTGAAGTATTTGAGTGCTGTACAGACAAAAATAATATCGGAGCCATTGGGGTAAATTCAATTGACATAGACAATCAAAAGTATCAGAATACAGATGAATCCACGAAGTTTACAATTAGAGAATATTTAATAACATCTGGCACGATGATTTCATTGAAAATTTTCTCTGAAATCGGCGGATTTGATGATGATTATTTTATAGACAACGTTGACATAGAGTATTCATTAAAGCTAAGGAGTTTTGGAAAATTATTATTGATAACTAATAAATGTGGAATGTTACATAAACCCGGCCACACTATATCAAAAAAATTGTTTTGCTGGAAAATCGAATCATCTAATCACAAGCCAATAAGAAGGTTTTACATGTCTCGTAATAATTTTATTCTCACAAAAAAATATTTTTTCTTATATCCTATATTTACTTTGAAACTTAATTATTTTTATCTCATTTCTTTGATAAAAATGGTCATTATAGAGAAGGACATTAAAAATAAGCTAATGTCTACATTGAAGGGGGTTCGAGATGGATTTTTTTATAAAAAACTTATTTAATATGGATCATAAATTAGGATTCGTTTTCACAAACTACAATAATTCAAACGACACCTTAAATACAGTTCGTTCAATATCTGACTTAGATATTGATTTTAAGCCAATAATTGTAATTGTTGATAACAATTCGGATTTGGGTCAGATTGAAATATTAAATGATTTAAAAAGAGAATACTTAAATGTACATTTAATTTTAAATAATGAAAATGTAGGATATTTCAAAGGTTTAAATCATGGTATAAAATATTTAATCGAAAACAACTACATGGTAAAGTATTTAGTAGTTGGAAATAATGATTTGTTTTTTCCGAAAGATTTTTACAATCAAATTATTTTAAATGAAATTTCATTTTTAACTTATCCTGTTATTTCCCCCAATATAATAACAGAAGACGGTTTATATCAAAATCCACATGTAATTAATGAAATAAGTAAGTTCAGAGAATTAATGTATGATGTCTATTTTTTAAATTACACATTAGCAAAAATTATAAAAAAAATTGCATTAATTACTAATTATTTTACAGATAGATCAGATGAAACATTTCACGATAAATCTCAAATAATATACCAAGGACATGGATCTTGCTATATATTAACCCCTAAATTTTTTGAACATTTTCAAGAATTATTTGCACCCACATTCTTAATGGGTGAGGAGTTTTTTTTAAGTCTACAACTAAAACAAAAAAATTTGAATTTGTTTTATGAATCAAATGTCTGTTTAACTCATAAATGGCATTCAAGTATAAATAATGTACCTGCAAGAAAAATATGGGAAATTTCTAGAGAATCTCATCGTATTTATAGAAAATATATTAAAATAATCTAATGAATATTGTACAAAACAAAGTAAAAGACTATCAAGTATGTTCAAACTGTGTCATGGATACTTCAGATAGTAGAATCCATTTTGATACAATGGGTGTATGTGATCATTGTAATGATTTTTATACAAACGTTAAGCCAAATTGGAACATAAATGAAAAAAGTAGATTAGAATTGTCTAGTATTATTGAAAAAATTAAGATTGAAGGTAAGGGCAAAGACTTTGATTGTATTTTGGGTTTAAGTGGAGGTGTAGATAGTTCATATATGCTTCATATTGCTGTAAAAGAGTTTGGGCTTAGACCATTGGTTTTTCATGTAGATGGTGGATGGAATTCTGAATTAGCAGTACACAATATTCAAATGCTGGTAGATAAACTTGGATTAGACCTATATACTGAGGTTATAAATTGGGAGGAAATGAAAGACTTTCAATTAGCATTTTTTAAATCTGGTTTGCCACATCTGGACATTCCTCAGGATCATGCTTTTGTTGCTACACTATATAATTTTGCATATAAGCATAATATAAAATATATTTTAAATGGAGGTAATATTTCAACTGAATGTGTAAGAAATCCTATGGAGTTTATGTATTATGGGACAGATATGTTTCACATTAACGACATAATAAATAAATACGGAACGATTAAAATGGAAACATATCCTTTTAGCTCAGTTTTAAGACATAAAATATTTCTACGATATATTAAAGGTGTAAAAGTTATTAAATCTTTGAATTACTTACCGTATATCAAGTCTGATGCTCTTAGTATTTTAGAAAAAGAATATGGTTGGAAGCCATATCCTCAAAAACATTTTGAATCTAGATTCACTAAATTTTATGAAGGTTATTGGCTACCAGAAAGATTTGGATTTGATACAAGAAGAATTCAATACTCAAGTTTAATATTGACTAATCAGATGAAAAGAGAAGATGCTATAGAATTATTAAAAAAACCATCTTACAATCCCGAAACAATAGATGATGAATTTAATTATATAGCGACAAAATTGGGAATAACGGCAAATGAACTTAGAGATTATTTCAATATGCCCAAAAAATTTTATTGGGATTATAAGAATCAAGAAAGATTATTCAATTTTGGTGCTAAAATTTTGAAATTAATTGGCGTTGAAAAATCTATAAAAAGATGATAACAATAATTGATTATGGATCTGGAAATATAAGTGCAATTGCCAATATTTATGAAAGATTAAATATTGCATATAAAATTGCAAAAACCCCTAGTGAAATAGTTGGATCAGAAAAATTGTTTCTTCCTGGAGTAGGAGCATTTGACGAAACGATGTTATTACTTGAAAGTTCTGGATTTAAGAATGCTTTAGATCGAGAAGTTCTTGTAAATAAAATACCTATAATTGGAATTTGTGTTGGAATGCAAGTATTAGCTAATTCAAGTGAAGAAGGAAAACTTCCAGGTTTGGGATATATTAAAGGCCATGTAAAGCGCTTAGATGATAGCAAATTATACCAAAAACCAAAATTGCCACATATGGGTTGGAATAGTATTGTTAAAAGTAAAGAATCTGTTTTATTTGAAAATATAGACACAGAAGTCGGGTTTTATTTTTTACACTCATATTATTTTGAATGTGAAAATATTACTGACATACTTGCTACAACTCAATATGGAGAAACATTTGCTTCTGCAGTATGTCATGAAAATGTTTACGGTATTCAATTTCATCCAGAGAAAAGCCATCATAATGGCATTTCTCTCTTAAAAAACTTTTCTCGTTTATAATGTTAAGATCTAGAATTACCCCCTGTTTATTAGTACATAAAAAAGGATTAGTTAAAACTGTTGCATTTGAAAACCCAAAGTATGTTGGTGAC
>JACCDH010085720.1_pt1 | contig 10737 bp, 5 predicted proteins | sample 7442481 | NCBI WGS metagenome assembly JACCDH01 (sample SAMN15323433, study PRJNA562643) | freshwater metagenome | isolation source: river surface water | place: USA:Blue River Watershed | collected 2017-08-15
AGAAGATTATATACGCGCTATTGATATCAGAGACGAAATCAATAAAAGAAATCAGCCATAGGATGATTCATTTTCCTAACTGCAAAATCAACCTAGGCTTATCTATCCTTGCTAAAAGAACAGATGGTTACCACGAGCTTGAAACTGTATTTTATCCCATTGCATTAAAGGACGCCCTAGAAATTATTCCTTCGGATACTTTACAATTCACCAGTAGTGGCATCCCAGTACCTGGTGATACTTCCCAAAACCTTTGTTTAAAAGCCTATCATTTATTAAAAAATGATTTTCCACAACTACCCCCTGTGTATATGCATTTGCATAAACACATTCCGATGGGTGCCGGCTTAGGTGGAGGATCAAGTGATGGCAGTGCAGCACTAATCGTATTCAATAAATTATTTTCTTTAGGTTTATCAACAGCTCAATTGATGGACTATGCAAGTCAACTTGGAAGTGACTGTCCATTTTTTATTTTAAATAAAGCATGTCATGCTACAGGAAGAGGAGAGCAATTATCGCCCATTCCATTAGACCTTTCTGATTATCAATTTGTGTTGGTTCATCCTGGAAAACATATCTCTACTGCTTGGGCCTTTCAACAATTGGCACCCCATACTAAACCAGAAAGTATCCAAAGTATTATTTCAAAACCAATTAGTGAATGGAAAAATCTATTGATCAATGATTTTGAAATACCCGTTTTCAAAGCAGCGCCTACCCTAGCTCAAATCAAAGCCGAACTCTATCAATTAGGCGCTATTTATGCAAGCATGAGCGGATCGGGCAGTTCCCTATATGGCATTTTCCCTAAAGCACATTTTACAACTGCACCAGCAATTGAGCATGCACTCCGCATCGACCTAGTATAAATTTTCAAATCAAAGGCTTATTGCGAACGTTCGTTATTAGAAAATTTCTAACGATAACGTTTGAATATTTAACTATTTCAAATGGTTAGTAAGTATATTGAATATCCTCTCGATAAAGAGGCATTTTTTTGTAATTTTCAAAAAATCGATTCTTTAGACTTTTCTATTTAATAGCTTATCTATGTCACAGCACCAACCTTTTGGATTATACCATCCCGATTTCGAACACGACGCCTGCGGGATTGGATTTGTCGCTCATATAAAAGGGATCAAGTCCCATCAAAACATTGGGGACGCTTTGACCATTCTAGAAAACATGGAACACAGAGGTGCTAGTGGAAGTGAATCCAACACAGGTGACGGCGCTGGAATCATGATTCAAATCCCGCACGAATTTTTCTTCAATGAATTATTACAACAAGGCATTCATCTACCTAATGCTTTCGAATATGGAGTTGGTTTTTTATTCTTTCCTACAGAAAAAGGCATTGCAACAGAATGCAAAGAAATTTTTGAACGTGCTATTGAAAAGGTTGGACTAGAATTGATAGGCTATCGCAAAGTGCCAGTGAATAAAAAAAATATTGGGACAACTGCATTATCTGTGGAGCCTATCATGGAACAAGTATTTATAAAAAGACCTGAGCATATGAAGGATGCAATGGATTTTGAAAGAAAACTATTTATCCTAAAAAACTACGCATCACATACCATCAACAATACCATTAAGAAAGAGGCCATTGGATTTTATATTGCTTCACTTTCTCAAAATGTAATTGTTTACAAAGGCCAATTAACGAGTCATCAAGTGCGCGAGTACTTCACAGACTTAAGCCAGAAAACGGCTGTATCTGCATTTGGTCTTGTACACTCCCGTTTTGCTACTAATACTTTTCCATCTTGGAAATTAGCACAGCCCTTTAGGTATATCGCACACAATGGGGAGATCAACACTTTACAAGGTAATTTGAATTGGCTAAGATCTGGAGAAGCCAGTTTTTTATCACCATATTTTACAAAAGAAGAATTAGAAATGGTCTTACCGATTGTCCCTACTGGACAATCTGATTCCGCATGTTTAGACAATGTCATTGAGTTACTCACCCTTTCGGGCAGGTCTTTGCCCCATGTAATGATGATGTTGATTCCAGAAGCATGGGATGGCAACGAATTGATGGATCCATTGAAAAAAGCATTTTATGAATTTCATGCAGCCATCATGGAACCATGGGACGGACCTGCGTCTATCTCTTTCACCAATGGACAAATGATTGGTGCTACATTAGATCGTAATGGATTAAGGCCCTCTAGGTATTGTGTCACCAATGACGATCGTGTGATCATGGCCTCTGAAACAGGGGCATTACCTGTAGATCCTGCTATCGTCATAGAGAAAGGCAGGCTTCAGCCTGGCAAAATGTTTGTAGTTGACATGGAAGCGGGACGAATCATCAGTGATACTGAATTAAAACAACATATTTGTAGTGCACAACCTTATGCAGATTGGCTAAACCAATATAAAATTAGATTGGAAGAATTACCAGAACCAAGAATTCAATTTACACACTTAGAGGAGGATCAAATTTTCAAATACCAAAAAGCTTTTGGTTACAGTAAAGAAGACCTGGACTGGATCATCACACCAATGGCATTAGAAGGCAAAGAACCTATAGGATCAATGGGGACAGATACGCCCCTCGCTATTTTGAGTGATCAAGCACAGCACTTAACAAGTTATTTTAAACAATTATTTGCACAAGTCACCAATCCACCTATCGATCCGATAAGAGAAAGAATGGTCATGTCATTAGCAACCTTCGTTGGAAGCTTAGGAAATTTATTAGTGGAGGATGCAAAAGATAGTCACTGTGTGGCTTTAAAACATCCGATTTTGAATAACCATGAATTAGAAAAAATAAGGTCCATTGATACGGGTGTGTTTCAAGCAAAGACATTGCAATGTTATTTTAGAGCGGATGGAAAAGAGGGTTCGTTAAAAAGAGGACTGGATCGTTTATGCCGTTATGCAGTGGATGCAGTGGAGGATGGATTTGAAGTCATTGTTTTAACGGATAGATCTATAGATTCTGAACATGCTGCCATACCAAGCTTACTAGCTTGTTCAGCTGTGCATCATCATTTAATTCGCAAAGGGTTAAGAGGTAAAGTGGGGATCATTGTTGAAGCGGGAGATGTTTGGGAAGTGCATCATTATGCTTGTTTAATTGGATTTGGCGCGACTGCAATCAATCCTTATCTAGCACTATCCTCTATCCGTGCTATGAAATTAGCAGGCAAATTAAAAACAGATTATGACACTGAAAAGTTAAAGAAAAATTATATCAAGGCGGTGAATGAAGGCTTGTATAAAGTGTTTTCAAAAATGGGTATCTCCACTTTACAATCTTATCAAGGGGCTCAAATTTTTGAAATTATTGGAATTAATAAAGAAGTAGTGGATCGCTATTTTACTGGAGCTACTTCCAGAATACAAGGGATGGGTTTAGACGAGATAGCAATAGAAATTTTAGCAAAACACACATTGGCTTTTGCAAAGAAAGCTACATTCAATGATCGTTTACCAGAAGGGGGTATCTACCAATGGAAAAGAAGAGGTGAAGCACATTTATTCAACCCACAAACTATCCATGCATTACAACATGCAACTAGTACAGGCGACTATGCTGGATTTAAAAAATACTCCAAATTAGTGAATGACCAAACTCAAAAAGCTTATACACTGAGAGGATTATTTGATTTTAACCCAACCAGACCTAGTATCTCGATAGATGAAGTAGAACCTGCCGCTGCTATTTATAAACGTTTTGCAACGGGCGCTATGTCCTTTGGTTCTATTTCTTGGGAAGCACACACTACACTTGCTATTGCAATGAATCGATTGGGCGGAAAGAGTAATACAGGTGAAGGTGGCGAGGATCCTATACGTTATCAAAAAATGGACAATGGAGATTCCATGCGAAGTGCGATTAAGCAAGTAGCCAGTGCAAGATTCGGCGTAACAAGTCAATACCTGACCGAAGCAGATGAGATTCAAATTAAAATGGCACAAGGTGCTAAACCAGGTGAAGGTGGACAATTACCAGGCGATAAAGTAGATGAATGGATAGGAAAAACAAGACATTCCACACCAGGCGTTGGTTTGATCTCCCCTCCACCACACCATGATATTTATTCTATTGAAGATTTGTCTCAATTAATTTTTGATTTAAAAAATGCCAATAGAGCCGCTAGAATCAATGTGAAATTGGTTTCAAAAGCGGGCGTAGGTACCATTGCAGCAGGTGTGACCAAAGCAAAAGCTGACGTTGTATTGATTGCTGGTTTTGATGGCGGCACAGGGGCCTCTCCTTTAAGCTCTATTAAACATACTGGACTTCCTTGGGAATTAGGCTTAGCAGAAACGCATCAAACATTAGTGAATAATAACCTAAGGTCACGCGTGGTAGTTCAAGCGGATGGACAAATGAAAACAGGAAGAGATATCGCAATTGCAACTTTACTAGGTGCAGAAGAATGGGGCGTAGCTACTGCAGCATTAGTGGTAGAAGGTTGTATCATGATGCGTAAATGTCATATGAATACTTGTCCTGTGGGTGTAGCAACTCAGGATCCCGAATTGCGTAAAAGATTTAAAGGCGACCCAGACCATGTGGTAAAGTTCTTTGAGTTTATCACGGAAGAACTTAGGGAAATCATGGCAGAATTAGGCTACCGAACGGTGAATGAAATGGTAGGACAAGCGGATGTATTAACCATGCGCAAAAATATCCATCATTGGAAATACAAAAAAGTAGACCTAAGTAGTGTCTTGTATAAAGCGCCTGCAACTGCTGATATTGGATTGTTTCAAACAGAAATACAAGACCATGGATTAAATGATGTTTTAGATTGGAAATTATTAGAAGCTGCTCAACCCGCTCTAAAAAATCAAATAAAAGTAACCGCTTCCTTCCCCATCAAAAATACAGACAGAACGGTGGGTACTATTTTATCCAATGAGATTTCTAAAAAATTCCAAGCAGCAGGTTTACCTGCGGACACCCTTCATTTTAAATTTACCGGTACTGCTGGCCAAAGTTTTGGTGCTTTCAATACCAAAGGCGTGACACTAGAGCTAGAAGGAGATGCCAACGATTATTTTGGAAAAGGATTAAGTGGTGCCGAATTAATTGTCTATCCAGATAAAAAAGCTCAATTTATTGCCGAACAAAATATTTTAATTGGCAACGTAGCCTTATATGGAGCCACCAGTGGAACAGCATATATCCGAGGTCAAGCAGGTGAAAGATTTGCTGTAAGAAATTCTGGCGCACAAGTGGTTGTAGAGGGCATTGGTGACCATGGTTGTGAATACATGACAGGGGGTATTGCAGTTATTCTTGGAAAAACAGGTAGAAACTTTGCTGCAGGCATGAGTGGAGGAATCGCTTTTGTCTACCATCTTGAAAATAATTTTGAAAGTCTTTGTAATACCGAAATGGTTGACTTGGATCCTCTAGATGCCAGTGACGCTTCAATTTTACAAGAAATGCTTACTGCACATCATGCAAAAACAGGTAGTGCCATTGCTAAATTTATTTTAGCTGATTTAGACAATCAAATTAAAAAATTTATAAAAGTATTTCCAAGAGATTATAAAAAAGCACTAGCTACTAAAAAAGCAGCTATGTTCAATCAATAAAAAGGAGCAAACACTTTTATACGTTTTAAAAAAGAATCAATTATAAATTTTTAAGTTAACTATTGAAGATAAAATTATGGGAAAGCCAACAGGATTTAAGGAATTCACAAGAACCCTACCCAATAAATTACCGGTAGCAGACAGAATACAACACTACCAAGAATTTGTTGAGCGTATGCCTGACCAACAATTGAACGAACAGTCTGCACGTTGCATGAATTGTGGAGTTCCATTTTGTCATAACGGTTGTCCATTAGGCAATATTATTCCCGAATTCAATGACGCTGTATATAATAAAGAATGGAAAGAGGCATATGAAATCTTAAGCTCTACCAATAATTTTCCAGAATTTACTGGGCGTATTTGTCCCGCACCCTGCGAAAGTGCTTGTGTCTTAGGCATCAATCAGCCAGCAGTAACCATTGAAGAAATTGAAAAACATATCATTGAAATTGCATTTGAAAAAGGTTTTGTTCAACCAAGAAAACCAAGTACAAGAACGGGTAAAAAAGTGGCAGTGATTGGCTCAGGTCCAGCTGGTTTAGCAACAGCAGCTCAGTTAAATTATGCAGGACACCAAGTGACTGTTTATGAGAGAGATCCAAAACCAGGCGGTTTATTAAGATTTGGCATTCCAGATTTTAAATTAGAAAAAAAGGTGGTGGAGAGAAGAATTGACCTATTAGAAAAAGAAGGCATTGAATTTATATGCAATGCCAATGTGGGTGTTACGATAAGAGTAAGCGATATCCAACGAAATTATGATGCAATCGTATTAGCAGGAGGCGCTACTATTCCGAGAGACCTAGATGTCCCTGGAAGGGCATTGAATGGCGTTCATTTTGCAATGGATTTTTTGAAGCAACAAAATAAAAGAGTAAGTAATATTTCGATTGACGAAACGGAAATAACCGCTACTGGGAAAAACGTCGTAGTCATTGGTGGTGGTGATACAGGTAGTGATTGTGTGGGCACTTCTAATCGTCATCAAGCAAAAAGTATCACGCAATTTGAACTCTTACCAAAACCACCTGAATCAAGAGCAGCTTATATGCCATGGCCTACCTACCCTATGTTGTTAAAAACAACCACTTCACATGAAGAAGGTGCTGAAAGATTATGGAATGTCGCTACCAAAGCTTTTATTGGGGACGAAGCAGGAAATTTAAAAGGCATACAAATTGTGGATGTTGCTTGGACAGCCTCCTCAGATGGAAAACCTGCTCAATTTAAAGAAGTGGAAGGAAGCCTTAGAACAATACCCTGTGAATTAGTCTTATTAGCAATGGGCTTTTTACATCCTCAAGCAAACGGCCTATTAGAACAATTAGGGATTGCTTTAGATGATAGAGGCAATGTAAAAGCCAATGAACATGCCTACAAAACCAATCAAGAAAAAATATTCACGGCAGGTGATATGCGAAGAGGACAATCTTTAGTTGTATGGGCCATCAGTGAAGGAAGAGAATGTGCCAGAAAAGTAGACCAATTTTTAATGGGGAGTTCTTTACTAGCATCTAAAGACAGTAGTTTATTGGAAAATGGTTTAGAAAATGCCATTTAATACATTATAAATATTTACATATATAGTTTATTTGGATAAAACCATTAAAAAAGGGTCAATTTGACCCTTTTTTAATGAAAACTTTTCCACAGTAATAATTGTTAGTTTTTACTAATTTACAAATCTGAATTGATGAAATACAATATAGTATTGGTTTATATCGAATTTGCAATCTATTTATATTTCATATTATATTTATAATTATATATATAATATTTCAACACCTTAACCATTTTTTGTAGTTTTACCCTGTTATCAATCATATAGAAAAATTTATACTATAAATACGCAATTATGAAGCATGAAACTGTTCAAAAATGGGCTCCCTTTCTCCTTTTAATCTTTGTTGCCATTGTTGCACTTTTTGTACCTCCCTTACCTAGCTATGCTGGGGATGCTAGTACGTATAGTCCGGCAGACATTGCTTGGATCTTAGTTGCAACTGCGTTGGTATTCATTATGACACCAGGATTGGCCTTCTTTTATGGCGGAATGGTGCATCGTAAGAACATTATATCTACAATGATAAAGAGCATTGTATCCGCTGGATTAGTCACCATTATATGGGTAACCATTGGTTATAGTTTAAGCTTTGGTGAATCTATCTATGGTATCATTGGCAATCCAATGACGCATTTATTTTTCAAGGGCGTTGCTGATGGTGCTCCTGTTTTACAAGGAGGTGTTCCATTCACTATCCCTCTATTATTATTCGCATTATTTCAATTGATGTTTGCCATCATTACACCTGGTCTTGTAGTTGGTGCGGTAGCAGAAAGAATTAAATTCACTTCTTACATCTTATTCATCGTGCTATTTATGTTATTAGTGTACGCACCATTGGCACATTGGTCTTGGCATCCAAATGGTTTTCTTTTGAAAATGGGTGCTTTAGATTTTGCGGGCGGTACTGTGGTGCATATTAGTGCAGGGTGTGCTGCATTAGCTGGCGCAATTGTTTTAAAATCGAGAAGAGCCAAATTAGAACAAAAAGAAATCCCTCCCGCAAATATCCCCTATGTATTGATTGGTACTGGCTTATTGTGGTTTGGCTGGTTTGGATTCAATGCTGGATCGGCATTAGGTGCAAATGGCCTCGCAGTAAATGCTTTTGCAACTACGAATACAGCCGCTGCAGCAGCAGGTTTAGCATGGATGTTTTTTGATGTAATGCGTGGTAAAAAACCATCTGTGCTAGGCTTTTGTATAGGCGCAGTGGTTGGATTAGTAGCTATTACACCAGCAGCTGGTTTTGTGGGTATCCCTCAGAGTATATTTATTGGGGTAGTGGGTGCTGTTATTTCAAATGTATTAAGTCATGTATTCAAACTATCCAGGGTGGATGATACTTTGGATGTATTCCCTTGTCATGGTATTGGTGGTATAGTTGGCATGTTACTAACTGGTGTTTTTGCATCAAAAGCAATTAACCCAGCAGGGAATGATGGCTTATTTTACGGCAACCCCAGTTTCTTTTTAACGCAATTAAAAGCAATGCTTATTGTGGTTACTTATAGCTTCACCGTATCCTATGGCATCTTTAAATTAATCGCATTTATTTTACCATTACGCGTTTCAGAAGAAGAGGAAGAGTTAGGATTGGATACAACACAACATGACGAAAAATATGGCAGAAACCCAATGAAAGCATAATTAAGGTACAATGAAAATAAATATAATTATTTCTTGCCTGTTTTTATTCATTTTAAAGAATGGAATGAGTCAAACTGATTCATCAAAAGTTGCTAGCTCATTTGTTTTGAATGGACATGTGGATGCCTATTGGAGGACTGCATTCAACAGCTCAAAAGCGTCTATCAATAATTTTACCAGTTTTACCAATTCAAACCAACAACTACAATTGGGTATGGTTACAGGAAAGTTAGATTATACTAAAGGCCAATTTTTCGCCACCCTTGACCTAGGATTTGGAAAAAGAGCAGAAGCATTCTCTTACAATGACAAAGGCCTATTGTCAACAATCAAACAAGCTTACATTGCTTTTAATCTATCAGATCGATTGAAATTAAGTACTGGTAAATGGGCCACGCATATTGGATATGAATTATTAGACGCCCCATTGAATAGGAATTATAGTATGTCTTATGGCTTTTCATATGGCCCATTTTTTCATACAGGTCTTAAAGCAGATTTTGCAATCAATAGTAGCTCTGGCATCATGATTGGGCTAGCCAATCCTACAGATAATTTAAATGCTATTGGCCCTTATAAAGTACTGATTGGACAGTATAGTAAAAAGTTATGGGAAGATAAAACAGTCCTTTATGTGAATTACCAAGGTGGCAAAACGAGCGAAAATGGACGCTATAATCAATGGGACTTTGTTGTCACCAATGCAGTTAGTGATCAAATAACAATTAATTATGATGGCACTATTTTTATGACAAAATTGGCAGGTAAAAAAAGCAATTGGAAAAGCAATGCATTATACGTGAATTATGATCCAAGTGAAAAAATAGGTTTGACCTTCCGATCCGAATGCTTCTTTGATAAACATGCAATTTCAGCTGGTGCATTTGCAACTGAAATTTTTGCAAACACCCTATCACTGAATTATAAAATAAAAAAAATAACCCTCCTTCCGGAATTACGCATCGAAAGTGCAAAAGACCCAATTTATGTGAATAAAGAAGGCAACCCAACAAACAAATCAGCAAGTTACGTACTTGCTGCGATCTATAAATTTTAAATGGTTTTATTGGTTTTTAAGCAAGCAATCTACGGCCTGAATGTCTATTCGGGCCTTTTTGTTTATATTAGCATTCAAGATGAAAACAATCCTACGCCCCATTCGATTCCTATATTGTTGCTATGCGCTTTTTGTATTTGCATTACTAACTATTATTTCTTTACTCACCATGTTGATTACCCTACCCTTAGGTGAGAAAAACTTAACAAGACGCATTTATAAAATCGCAAGGTATTTTTCTAAAGCATTGTACCTATTCTTAGGTATGCGCCATAAAGAAATTTACGAGGGCAAACATCATTTTGATCGCCCCCATGTATTTGTGGGCAACCATAATTCTTATATGGATATCCCTCCTATTGTAAGACTGAAACATCAACCAATACGTCCCTTAGGAAAATTTGAATCCTCTAAGATTCCACTTTTTGGACTCTTTTACAGGCATGCAGTGATCTTAGTGGACAGAAGCAATCCCGAAAAAAGAGCAGAAAGTCTTAGGAATTTAAAAGAAGCTTTAAAACAGAAAATTTCCATCTTTATATTCCCAGAAGGCACTTTTAGCATGACAGAGGATCAACCCTTAAAATCTTTTTACAATGGGGCTTTTAAATTAGCCATAGAAATGCAAGTTCCTATTCAACCTGTCTTAATGGTCGATGCAGTGGACAGGATGCATTTTACTAGTATTTTTAGCCTTAGCCCTGGTATGAATAGAGTGGTTTATTTGCCCACTGTATATGTAGATCGTTATACAATAGATGACCTTGAATTACTCAAGGAACAAGTATACCAAATGATGGATGCTGGCTTAAGAAGATATCGAAACTATCCAGCATCTTAGTGTATTTTTGTACCCATTATGTACGCCGAAATTATTATACCATTAGCC
>JACCDH010806669.1_pt1 | contig 10737 bp, 10 predicted proteins | sample 7442481 | NCBI WGS metagenome assembly JACCDH01 (sample SAMN15323433, study PRJNA562643) | freshwater metagenome | isolation source: river surface water | place: USA:Blue River Watershed | collected 2017-08-15
AGCTTGCGTTGGAACTTCAGCTCTTCCGCTTCCACGGGCAAAAAGGCATTGCGCTTGGCGGGCACGTCAATGCGCAACGCTTGTGCGAGGTAGCGGCCTGTGAGCGAGTTGGGGTTGGCTTCAATCTCAGCCGGTGTGCCACGCGCCATCACTTGGCCACCGTGCACGCCCGCGCCGGGGCCCATGTCCACGCAAAAGTCGGCGGCGCGAATCATGTCTTCGTCGTGCTCCACCACCAGCACGCTGTTGCCAATGTCACGCAGGTGTTTGAGGGTGTCGATGAGTCGGTCGTTGTCGCGCTGGTGCAGGCCGATGCTGGGCTCATCCAGCACGTACATCACGCCTGTGAGGCCTGAGCCAATTTGGCTGGCCAAGCGAATGCGTTGTGCTTCGCCTCCTGATAACGTGTCGGCGCTGCGGTCGAGGCTGAGGTAGTTGAGGCCCACGTCGTTCAAAAACTTCAAGCGTGAGGCAATTTCGCGCACCACTTTGTCTGCAATCTCGGCCTTGGCGCCTTGGAGTTGCAAGGTGTTGAAGTAGCCAAAGCATTCGCCCAGCGTGGTGTGGCTGATATCAAAAATGCCCCGCATTTGTTCGCCCTCGCCAATGCGCACATTGCGCGCTTCGCGACGCAAACGTGTGCCGCCGCATGAGGTGCAGGCCCTCACGCCACGGTAACGCGATAGGTCTTCGCGCACCACGGTCGAATCGGTTTCGCGGTAGCGACGTTCCATGTTGACCAAGATGCCTTCGAACGGGTGCTTCTTGCTCAGCTTTTTGCCAGAGCCGTTTTCGAGGCTGTAGTTGAATTTGATTTCTTCTTCGCCCGAGCCATACAGCAGCACTTGGCGAATCTCTGGGCTCAGGTCTTCGTAAGGCGTGTCGAGGTCAAACTTGTAGTGCTTTGCCAAGCTCTCTAGCAGGGTGAAGTAATGCGCATTGCGGCGATCCCAGCCTTTGATGGCGCCGCTGCCCAAGCTGAGCGAGGGGAAGGCCACCACGCGTGCGGGATCAAAAAAGTCTTGGTGACCCAAGCCATCGCACGAGGGGCATGCGCCCACCGGTGAGTTGAACGAGAACAAACGGGGCTCGAGTTCGCTGATGGTGTAGCTGCATTGCGGGCAAGCGAATTTGGCGTTGAACGCGTGTTCTGCACCGGTGTCCATCTCCAGCGCAATGGCGCGGCCTTCGGCCAAGCGCAGGGCGGCTTCAAAGCTTTCGGCCAAACGTTGGCGCAGGCCGGGGGGCTGTGCGGCCACGGCCACATCGCCAATGTTGGGCTCCGCGACAGGTGCGGGCGCAGCGGGTATTTCGTGACGCACCTTGATGCGATCCACCACCACGTCGATGTCGTGCTTCTCGGTTTTCTTCAGCTCGGGCAGTTCGTCGTATTCGTACACCTTGCCTTCGATGCGAAAACGCACATAGCCCTGCGCTTGTAGTTGCGTGAAGATTTCGCTGTACTCGCCCTTGCGGTTACGTGCGATGGGTGCGAGCAGCATGAGCTTGGTGTCTTCGGGCAGCGCCATGACGGCGTCCACCATTTGCGACACGCTTTGCGCTTGCAGCGCCAAGTTGTGATCGGGGCAATACGGCGTACCGGCGCGTGCAAACAGCAAGCGCAGGTAGTCGTGAATCTCGGTGACCGTACCCACGGTGGAGCGCGGGTTGTGGCTGGTGGCTTTTTGTTCAATGCTGATGGCGGGCGACAGGCCCTCAATCAGGTCCACATCGGGCTTGTCCAAGCGGCCCAAAAACTGGCGGGCGTAGGCCGACAGGCTTTCCACATAACGGCGCTGACCTTCGGCATACAGCGTGTCAAACGCAAGGCTGGACTTGCCCGAGCCCGATAAACCTGTGATCACCACCAACTGGTTGCGCGGGATGTCAAGGTCGATGTTCTTCAGGTTGTGCGTGCGTGCCCCGCGAATGCTGATGTTTCGCATGGCAGAGGGGTGATGTAGGGCTTGGCCTAAGTAGGCGCCGTCAGAAGGTGCGTTCACGGGACACTCAAATAAAAAAGGGCAACCCGCCATGATAGTGGCGCATTCAGAAGCGTGCATCTGCGCCGGAGTGGTGTTGGCTTTGTGGTTCGAAGGCGTGAACATAAGATTTATAAAAATTAACCTAAAAGAGTTATTTCGTTTGATTGGGAGATTAAAGTAGGGCGCACTTATCGAGGAGTTTTGATGATTGTTTTGCACACCTTTGGCCCCGCATTTGGCCAACCCGATCCCAGTCCCTTTGTGATGAAAGCCATGGCTTTGTTGAAGCTATCTGGTCTGCCGCACACCACAGAGATGTTTGCGGGTGGCCCGAACCTCGGCCCCAAAGGTAAGCGTCCATTCATCGTCGACGATGGCGTGACAGTGGCAGATTCAACGCTGATTCGCTTTCACCTTGAACAAAAGTACGGCCTTGATTTCGATGCGCACTTAACCGTGCAACAAAAGGGTGTGGCGTGGGCAGTGGAAAAAATGTGTGAAGAGCATTTGTATTTCGCCGCGGTGTATTTCCGCTGGATGGTGGATGAGAACTTTCACAAAGGTCCAGTCACTTTCTTTAACAAAGTGCCTGCGTTGATTCGTCCCATTGTTCGGACAGCCATGCGAAACAAGTCGCGCACGATGCTGCATGCGCAAGGCATGGGGCGTCACACCGATGCCGAAATCTCGGAACTGGCGTGTCGCGACATTGATGCGTTGGCGCATGTGTTGGGTGAGGCCGATTGGTTTGGCGGCGCATTGCCGTGTGCTGCAGATACCAGCGCTGGGGCATTTGTGATGGCATGTTTGTGTGATTATTTTGATACGCCGCTATTGGCGCGTGCTAAGTCACATACAAACCTTGTGGCGTATGCCCAGCGCGTACAAGGTCGTTTTTTCTGAGTGCGTCTAAATTTCTGTAGCTACATTAAAATATGCGCATCGAGTTCGATCCGACCAAAGATGCGAGTAACCAGCTCAAGCATGGTATTTCGTTGGCTATGGCCGCAGAGCTTGATTGGGATGCTGCTTGGGTATGGGTGGATGATCGGTTTGACTACAACGAAATGCGCATGATTGCGTTAGCGCCGAAAACTGAAATCCTCTATTACGTGGCATTTGTGAATCGTGGTGACGTGCGAAGAATCATCAGTCTTCGGCGAGCCAATCGACGCGAGGTGAGGCACTATGTCGAAAATGATGAAACGCTCTAAAGTTCAAATGCCGAGTGCGCAAGAAGACCGCGCCATCACTGCTGCCGCCAAGCTCGACCCAGATGCGCAGCCGCTGACAAGCCAACAGCTCAAGGCCATGGTGCCCATGAAGGCTTTACGCGGACGGCCAAAGTCCGAGAACAAAAAACGTTTGGTATCGGTGCGGTACAGCCCAGAAGTAATTGACTATTTCAAGTCCACGGGAGATGGTTGGCAGTCTTTGATGGATACTGTTTTGCGCAAGTATGTGGCGCGCCATTCGCGTAGCGCCTAAGTCGGCCTGATTGACCAAAGTGGCGGGCCGATTCACAGAATGCGGGACAATGGCAGGCTGTGACGATCAACTTAACCCCTGACCCCACGCTAGACGAGAGCCCCGCCATGACGCGCACCGAGTTGCGCGCCAGTGGCTCGCTGGCGTCTATCTTTGCCTTGCGTATGTTGGGTTTGTTTTTGGTGTTGCCCGTGTTTGCGCTGGAAGCGCGCAAGTATCCAGGCGGGGACGACCCCGCTTTGATTGGCTTGGCCATGGGCATTTATGGCCTGACGCAAGGTATTTTGCAAATTCCGTTTGGCGTGGCGTCTGACCGCTTGGGCCGCAAACGGGTGATTATTTTTGGTTTGTTGGTGTTTGCGTTGGGCAGTCTGATTGCTGGCAGTGCTGACACCTTGACCGGTTTGTTGGTCGGTCGTTCGGTACAGGGCGCTGGTGCGGTGTCGGCTGCGGTCACGGCCTTGTTGGCCGACCTCACGCGTGACAACGTGCGTACCAAGGCCATGGCCTTGGTGGGTGCAAGTATCGGCTTGATGTTTGCTTTGTCGTTGGTGGTGTCGCCCGTGATTGCGGCGCACATTGGTTTGTCGGGCTTGTTTGTGTTGACAGCCGTGTTGGCGCTGTTGGGCACTGCCGTGGTGGTGTGGTGTGTGCCCGCGGAACCGCAACAGCACAAAGATGCGGCTCGTGGTGGCTTGCGTCAAGTGCTGTCCAGCCCTGCGTTGCTTCGCCTGAACATTGGCGTGTTTGTGTTGCACGCCGTGCAACTGGCCATGTGGGTGGCCATTCCTGCGTTTTTGGTGCAAGCCGGTTTGGGCAAGGATGACCATTGGCAAATTTATTTGCCCGCCGTGTTGGGCTCGTTTGTGTTGATGGGTGGTGTGTTTCCGCTCGAGCGTCGTGGTTATTTGCGGGCTGTGTTCTTAAGCGCCATTGCCTTGATTTCGTTGGTGCAAGTGGCCCTGCTGTGGGTGTCGTCTGGCGCGCCCAGCATCACCTGCTTGGCTTGGTTGTTGTTTGCGTTCTTTTGTGGTTTCAACGTGTTGGAAGCCACGCAACCCAGTTTGGTGTCGCGCATTGCGCCTGCATCGTCACGTGGTGCGGCCATGGGCGTGTACAACACCTTGCAGTCGTTGGGCTTTTTTGCAGGTGGTGTGATGGGCGGTCAGTTGGTCAAAAATCACGGCACACAAGGCCTATTTTTAACTTGCGCGGCACTCATGGTGCTGTGGCTGGTGGTAGCTTGGCCGATGGTGGCGCCTAAGCGTACGGCCGCTTCCGCAAAGACCCCATAATCACCCCCTATCTGGAGGAATTTACCCATGGCATCCGTTAACAAAGTCATCCTCGTCGGCAACTGTGGCCGCGACCCCGAAGTGCGCTACTTGCCCAGCGGCCACGCCGTGGCCAATGTGAGCGTGGCAACCTCAAGCCGCCGTAAAGATAAAAACAGCGGCGAGATGATTGAAGACACCCAATGGCACCGCGTCACGTTTTATGACCGCTTGGCCGAAATCGCTGGTGAATACGTCAAAAAAGGCCGTCCCATTTATGTGGAAGGCCGCTTGAAATACGGCGTGTACACCGACAAAACCACAGGCGTGGAAAAGAACACCGTGGACATCATCGCCACCGAATTGCAACTCTTGGGCGGCCGTGAAGGCATGGGCGGTCCAAGCGGCGGCGGTGACGAAGGCGGTTACAGCCGTCCAGCAGCTGCACCGCGCGCGGCTGCTCCAGCGGCGCAACGCCCTGCGGCCCCTGCGCCAGCCAAGGGTGGTTTTGACGACATGGATGACGACATTCCGTTTTAAGTTTTAACGCGTTCAACGCACAAGCCAATGGTCAAAAGCCATTGGCTTTTTTCTTGGTTCATTCCTTTTTGTGTCACGCGCGAGAACGTGGGAAACGTATAAACGTTGACCAAAATAATTAAATATTTGCGTCAACAGGCGTGTCTTCCTTGCCGTTGAATCCTCACTCCGATGTTGGAGTTGTTCAACTACCGTAAAGGAATTTATATGAACAAGCTGATTGCCTCTTTGATCGTTGGTGCTTTCTCTGCTGCAGCGTTTGCTGTGACACCCGCGGCACCGGCGACACCAGCAACACCTGCCACGCCCGCCGCTGCGGCGAAGGCTGAAGCGGCGCCTGCGGTGAAGACCGAAGGCAAGCACCTAGGTCAAGAAAAGAAAGCTGCGAAAAAAGCGGAAGGCGCAAAGAAAGCCGAGGCTGCTAAATAACGCGTTGCTGCGTGGCGCAGTTAGGCGAGGGTTGGGTTCAGCGCTGCAGCGCTGGCAATGACCCCGCCGCCCAAACATGCTTCATCGTCATACAACACAGCCGATTGGCCCGGTGTGACGGCCCACTGAGGATCATCAAAGGTGAGCACCAGCTCGCCTTCGTCGTTGTAGCTTAGTTCGCATGGGGCATCTGCTTGGCGATAGCGGGTTTTAGCCGCGTAGCGGCCAGGCGCTGGTTGATGTGGCGCACACCAACTTAAGTCGTCGGCGTGCAGTGAGCCATACAGCAACCAAGGGTGATCATGGCCTTGCACCACGTACAAAGTGTTGGTGGTCAAGTCTTTGCGAGCCACAAACCAGGGTTGGTGTTCGCCACCGCCACGCTGTGCGCCTTTTTCTTTCAGGCCACCAATGCCTAAGCCTTGGCGTTGGCCGAGCGTGTAAAAACTCAAGCCCACATGCGAGCCAATTTTGCGGCCGCGTTCGTCTTTGATGGGACCGGGTTCGTTGGCGATGTAGCGGTTTAAGAATTCGCGGAACGGTCGCTCACCGATGAAGCAAATCCCAGTCGAGTCTTTCTTTTTGGCATTGGGCAAACCAATCTCATCCGCAATGCGGCGCACTTCGGTTTTGTGCAACTCACCGACAGGGAACAAGGTTTTTGACAATTGCGCTTGGTTGAGGCGGTGCAAAAAATAGCTTTGGTCTTTGCTGGGATCCAAGCCTTTGAGTAACTGAAATTCACCATGCATCTCACGTACGCGACAGTAGTGACCAGTGGCAATTTTTTCGGCACCCAAACGCATGGAATGGTCTAAGAACGCTTTGAATTTGATTTCAGCGTTACACAAAATGTCGGGGTTGGGTGTGCGGCCACCTTGGTATTCGCGCAAGAACTCGGCGAACACGCGGTCTTTGTATTCGGCCGCAAAGTTGACGTGTTCAATCTCAATGCCAATCACGTCGGCCACAGCAGCGGCGTCCACGAAGTCGATGTTGGACGAGCAGTATTCGCTGTCGTCATCGTCTTCCCAGTTTTTCATGAAGATGCCGACGACGTCGTAGCCTTGTTGTTTGAGCAGATAGGCGCTGACGGCAGAGTCCACACCGCCGCTCAAGCCCACCACCACACGTTTGTTATTTGCCATGCAGCAATTATCTCTGCGTGGGATTGAGCACGCTCGGGTCGGTGTAAATCAAACTGAGTGGAAAGCGTTGCCCCGCCAAATGGTCTTCCATGCAGCGCAACACCAAGGGGCTGCGCAAGCGGTGCACGTTGGCGCGAATCTCCTCGGGTGTCATCCACAAAGTGCGCACGATGCCTTTGTCGAGTTGTGCGCCCGGTACTTGGTTGCCTAGCTCGCCACAAAACGCGAGGCGAAAGTAGGTCACATCTTCTGCAGCGCGGTCTGCTCGCGCAGGGCGTAAAAGTCGCGAAATGTAAATGCCCACCATCTCGGTGGGTTGAAAGGTGTAGGTGGTTTCTTCGAGGGCTTCGCGTGCACAACCGTCTTGTGGCGACTCACCTGCATCAAGGTGGCCGGCTGGGTTGTTCAAGCGCAAACCTTCGGGGGTGTGCTCTTCGATAAGGAGGTAACGACCTTCGCGTTCAATGATGGCGGCGACGGTGACACTTGGCTTCCAACGTTTATTCATTTGGCGATTATCTTTCGGGTTAATCCGCTCGAGAATAGAGCGCAAAGTCGTGTAACCTTGCGGCACTCTGACAAGAAAAATATTTCAAAGAGGGGCAACAGATGAATTCGACTCAAAAACCATGGCTCAGTGCTTACCCTGAGGGGGTGCCTGCTGAAATCGACACCCACGCGTACAGCTCGTTGGTGGATTTGATGCAAGAAAGCTTTCGCCAGTTTGGTGATCGCACGGCGTTTAGCTTTTTGGGCAAGGGTCTGAGTTACAGCGAGCTTGATCGTTTGAGTCAAATCTTTGCAGCTTATTTGCAAAGTTTAGGGTTGGTGTTTGGTGACCGTGTGGCGATCATGTTGCCCAACGTGCTGCAATACCCCATTGCCGTAGCGGCAGTACTGCGTGCGGGCTTTGTGGTGGTCAACATCAACCCGCTCTACACCGCGCGCGAACTTGAAGCGCAGTTGAAAGATTCGGATGCGAAAGCGATTGTGGTGCTGGAGAACTTTGGCGCCACGCTGCAAGAGTGTTTGGCTAACACCCATGTGAAGCATGTGGTTCTGTGTGCCATGGGTGATCGCCTAGGGTGGCTCAAAGGAATGCTGGTCAACCATGTGGTGCGCAACGTTAAAAAAATGGTGCCAGCGTTTGAATTGCCGACCGCTGTTCGTTTCAATGATGCGCTCGCGAGAGGTGAGCACTGCACGCTGACGTTGCCGGAAATTCATGGTGATGATTTGGCCGTCTTGCAGTACACAGGCGGAACTACGGGGGTGGCCAAGGGGGCGGAGCTATTGCACCGCAATGTCATGGCCAATATGTTGCAGGCCTCTGAGTGGTTTCAGCCCGCACTTAAACGTATTCCCGCGAATGAGATCCCCACGTTTATTTGCCCACTGCCGCTCTATCACATTTTTGCTTTTACCCTCAACATCATGGCGTGTATGCGTATGGGTGGGTGTTCGGTGTTGATTCCTAATCCGCGTGATTTGCCTGCAGTGTTCAAAGAGTTGACCAAGCATCGTTTTCACGTTTTCCCCGCAGTGAACACGTTGTTCAATGCTTTGGCCAACCATCCTGACTTCAACAAGGTAGATTGGTCGCACTTGGTGGTGTCTGTGGGGGGGGGTATGGCTGTGCAGGGGCCTGTTGCTCGCCTGTGGTTGGAGAAAACAGGTTGTCCGATTTGTGAGGCGTATGGTTTGTCTGAGACCAGCCCTGCTGCAAGTGGTAACCCTGTGACGAACAAAGCGTTCAATGGTTCGATTGGCGTGCCTTTGCCAAGTACCGACATGAAAATCATCGACGAAGCTGGCAATGAGGTCCCTGTTGGTACGCCGGGCGAAATTGCTATTCGAGGCCCACAAGTGATGGCTGGTTATTGGCAACGTCCAGATGAAACCGCAAAGGTCATGACTGCAGATGGTTTTTTCAAGTCGGGTGATGTGGGGGTGATGGACGAGCGTGGCTTCTTCCGCATTGTCGATCGCAAAAAAGACATGATTTTGGTGAGCGGCTTCAATGTCTACCCCAACGAAGTAGAAGAGGTTGTGGCTGGCTTGGCGGGGGTTTTGGAGTGTGCGGTGATTGGTATCCCGGATCCACATTCAGGCGAAGCGGTGAAGTTAGTGGTCGTTAAAAAAGATCCTGCCTTGACGGAGGCGGAGGTGCTGGCCCATTGCCGTCACAACTTGACGGGGTACAAAATGCCTCGCGTGGTTGAATTTCGCACGGAATTGCCCAAGACCCCTGTGGGTAAGGTGCTGCGTCGCGAGTTGCGCGATAAAACTCCCGCATGAGTTGTATCGCGCTAGTCAGCGCCATGCATGAGGAGCTGGCTGCTGTGCTGGCGCGTATGCCCGACGAGCAAAAAGTCGAGGTGGCTGGTCGCGAGTTTTGGGTTGGGCATTGGCATGGACATGAGGTCGTTGCCGTGCTCTCGCGTATTGGCAAAGTGGCTGCAGCTACCACCGCCACGGTTTTGATTGAGCGCTTCGGTGTCAATCGGATTGTTTTCACCGGTGTCGCGGGTGGTTTGGCATCGCAATCTCATGTAGGTGACGTTGTGCTGGCGACAGAGTTGTTGCAGCACGACATGGATGCGTCTCCGTTATTTCCTCGTCATGAAGTGCCGTTGACAGGTGTAACGCGCTATCCCACGGATGCTGTGCTCACTGCTGCTTTGCGTCGTGCTTTGCCATTGGCTTTGCAGGATGTGATGTTGCATTTGCCACGCAGTGAGTGGCTGGGTTTGAGTCTTGATAGAGCGCGTGTGCATGAGGGCTTGGTTGTCAGCGGTGACCGCTTTGTGGCCACGACTGCCGAGAGTTCAGCTTTGCAACGCGAGTTGCCTGATGCTTTGGCCGTCGAGATGGAGTGTGCTGCTATGGCGCAGGTCTGCCACGACTACGGCGTGCCTTTGGCTGTGGTGCGCACAATCTCTGACCGTGCAGACGATGCTGCACATGTCGACTTTCCCTTGTTTATTCAAGCCATTGCCAGCCGCTACAGCGTGGCAGTGTTAGACCGTTTGTTAGCTCAGCTGCCTGTTCGAATTACTTGAGCCAGCCACGCTTGCGGAAGTACCACATTGGTATTAGAGCACTACCTACCATGAGAGCCAAGGCGAATGGGTAGCCCCAAGTTTTGTCGAGTTCGGGCATGTGTTGAAAATTCATGCCGTAGATGCTGGCAATCAAGGTGGGCGGTAGCAACGCCACGCTGGCCACCGAGAAGATCTTGATGATCTTGTTTTGGTTGATGTTGATGAAACCCACGGTCGCGTCCATCAAGAAGTTAATCTTGTCGAACAAGAATGCCGTGTGGTTATCGAGCGACTCAATGTCACGCAAAATTTGACGCGCCTCTTCAAACTGCTCTGCATTCAACATGCGCGAGCGCATCATGAAACTCACGGCACGTCGGGTGTCCATCACGTTGCGGCGAATGCGACCGTTCAAGTCTTCTTGGCGGGCGATGGCGCCCAGCACTTCACCTGCGAGTTCATCGGTCACGTCTTCTGATAACACCAACTTGCCAGCTTTTTCGAGCTGGTCATAAATGTCCTCGAGGGTGTCGGCGGAGTATTCGGCGTCGGCGTCAAAAAGCTTGAGCAACACGTCTTTCGCATCCTCAATCAAGCCTGGTGCACGGCGCGCGCGCATGCGCAACAAGCGAAACACAGGTACGTCTTCATCGTGAATAGAAAACAGTACGCCTTGGCTTTTGAGTTCGGCGTTGTTTTGGTTCAAGATGAAAGCCACGCGTTCTGTGCGAGGTTGGTCTTCGTGGGCGATCAAAAAGTCGCTGCGAATGTGCAGTTCGCCGTTGTCTTCTTCGTAAAAGCGCGCAGACTCTTCGATGTCCTCGTCCAT
>JACCDH010801181.1_pt1 | contig 10735 bp, 8 predicted proteins | sample 7442481 | NCBI WGS metagenome assembly JACCDH01 (sample SAMN15323433, study PRJNA562643) | freshwater metagenome | isolation source: river surface water | place: USA:Blue River Watershed | collected 2017-08-15
GATCTTCAAGCGGAGCTTGCCAACGATAAAAAACTAAAAGAAGAAATTGGGGAGATGACTCTTGCCGATATTATAAAATGTCTAAAAGCACCTACTCAAGATCCACGTACCGCCTTTAAATCAGTAGAATTCACTAAAGGAATCACTGATTTGAAAGATATCAAAATTGATCAGTGGTATAACGGTGTGGTGACAAATATCACCATGTTTGGAGCTTTTGTTGATATTGGAATTAAAGAGAATGGTCTTCTTCATATTTCAGAGATGAGTAATTCATTTGTTGAAAATGCCATGGATGTGCTCAAAGTAGGACAAGAACTTAAAGTTAAGGTTCTGGCCATCGATATGGACCGCAAACGTATGTCTCTTTCATGTAAGTCTGACTCTAAAGGCGAAGGAATCACTGGGGTAAAAACGCAAGGAGCAAGCTCAGGGAAAAGACCACAGACAGGAGTCCAGCCTCAAATGCCACAAAACCAGTTTAAAAATAATGCCTTTGCGGGACTTAAAAATATTAAATTAAAGTAATTAAAGCTAGGGAGATAATACAATCTCATCCTAGCGTTCGTGTCTATCGAACAAGATTGATATAAACTGGGAGGTGATCGCTATAGCCGATGTTCCCCTCAGAATAACTTCTAGCAGGGTATCCACGATAGCGTCCTGTTGTTTGAAACAAAAAATTCGCTCTAAAGACCTTGGCCTCAGAAAACCTAAATCCGCGACCTGGGTTAATAAGCTGATCAGAAATAATTATTTGATCAAAATTAAACCAGACATCATTAAAAAGATTCGATCCATCACCTTTTCGAGAAAGCGCAAAATAGGGGTTAAATAAATCTGGACTCACCATTTCTGTTAGTTTTGTTTTTGCAATCAGAGAGTTCTTTAAACTTTTATCATTCGGGTTATCATTGAAGTCTCCCATTATCATGACCTTCGCATTGGGATTAATTTTCATAAGATCATCAAACTCTTTTCTCAATATTCTACCAGCTCCAATCCTAAAAGGGGCTGTTCCGGCTTCGCCTCCACTACGTGAAGGCCAGTGATTGACGTAAAACACGAAAGACTCACCATCTAATTGTCCAATGATCTTTAAAATATCTCGTGTTGGCTTGAGTCCCTCCATTTTCACTGGAATAACTGAGGAAGACTCAACTGAGAATCGGTTCTTTTTGTAAAGGAAGGCCACATCAATTCCTCGTTTATCTGGAGAATCGAAGTGAACAAAATCATAGCCAAGTTCCTTAATCTCTTTGATGGAGAGAAGAGTCTTGATCACTCTTGCATTTTCAACTTCAGCGAGACCAATGATATCGGGAGTCTGATTGCTAGAATTGCGTAAGCTGTAAATGACTTTTCCAATTTTTAGAATCTTTTCTAAGGATTTTTTCTCAGTCCAAGCATTTGTACCACTGGGTGTAAATTCTGAATCATCCACATTTGGATCATCAATATGATCAAACATATTTTCAACATTATAAAATGCAATTGTCGCCAGCTCACCGGCAACAGTCAGAGATGAGAAAATAAGAATGAAAACAAAAGTAAAAAATTTCATTTGATCTGCTTTGAAAAAGTTGAAATGGTCACTCTAATCTACCGAAAAATTAGTATTAAGAAAAACTAAAAATCCCCCCTCATGCCTCAAAAACTTGCTAATTTGAAGGTGTTTTATGCCCCGAACCATGAAGAGGTTCTTAACAAATATCGAAAATTCAATCTGTTATAAATAATCCTATAGTTAAGAAAAATTAACTCACTCCCTATGAGAGAATAACCGAAAATTATCCAGGCCAAATTCTGACTGAGATAGGAGCGAAATCGTGTATAAAATTTTGATTGTTGAAGATGAAAATGAAGTTGTCGAAATATATAAAGCTTTTTTACCTAAAACAGAATTTAAGATTTTTTCGGCCAGAGATGGCCTAGAAGGATTACTTAAATTTAAAAATGATATATTCGATATTGTGATTACAGACATCAATCTTCCTAAAAAAAATGGTATCTCCCTTATTAAAGACTGTATAGAAATTGAAAAGATTCAGGTTGCCAATCACAATGAAAGAAAGGGTAAATGTGTTTATGTTATCGCAAGTGGTTTTATAGATCATAACGTAATTGAACTGGCCAACGCCTTTAATATTACAACTATTTCTAAACCCTTTGATTGTAACGTTTTAGTTGAATTAATAAAAACTAAAGTTGATGCAACAACTAAGAAGTACAACTTTTTAAAAAATGAATCATTTATTCTTTGTCCAGGAGAATTACTTCTCAAGCAAAATGACCAAAGCTCAGATGTCTACTATGTATGGGAAGGGAAACTAGACGTTTTCATTGAAAATGAAAATGGGGAAAATGTAAAAATCGGCGAAGTCTTGGAAAACGAATTCATTGGAGAGTTATCTTTTTTTGGCGTTCAAACCAGGTCTGCAACGGTCATCGCCGCTGAGAATTGCAAGTTAAGCCTACTGCCTCCTGAGATGTTCAAGGCCTATTTTGATAAACAGCCTAAATGGGCCAAACAGTTTGTTCAAGGGCTTGTAAGACGACTTCTAGACCACAATAATTACAAAGCAAAAAAGTCGGCTTAATCTAGAGGTAGAATATTTTTTCCTGGAGGCTGCTTTAGACCGTAGATGCTATTATTAGTTATGGTCAAAAAGAAATCCACCGACCTCATTGTGAGCTCCAAAACTCATGTTCCAGATCAAGCTGGACGATTTCAGATCAATGAAGCTCTTGCTCAAAAATTTGTAGAGGCCAGTCAGAAAAAAACCAGTATCAATGATTTCATGAATGAATTTCTTATGCAGTTCCTCTCACCCGATACAAAGACTGCTTATATGAAAGATCTCCAATTCTTTTTTGATTTTTTAAAATCAGGAAATGTCCTGGTGACTCATCCGAAAGAAATTCAGTCTTATCATTTTGGATTGTACCGAGACCATCTTCTTGAACGTGGTCTTTCGTCGGCCACAGTGAACCGGCGTCTCGTCTGTATCCGTTCTTTTATGAAGTGGTCAGTGGCAGCTCGTCTGATTGATCATAATCCTCTTGATGTAGTGAAGCTTCCTAAGATTCAAACTGAGTCTCCGACGCTTGCCTTTGATGATGAAGAAGTGGTCCGGATGTTAGAAGCTCCAGACACAAAAACTCACCGCGGGGCCCTTCACCGAGTGAGTATGGCCCTCCTTTTTAATTTAGGCCTGAGACGCTCAGAGCTGACTCATATTAGGCTTATGGATTTCGCTAAAGAGCGTGGACACACAGTGCTTCGTATCCATGGAAAAGGTGACAAAATTCGATTAATTCCAATTAACGAAAGTGTCCAACATGAGATCCAGCGCTATCTCGATCACCTCACAGAGAATGGTGTCACTCTTGATTTTGAAGATTATCTTTTACAAATTGAGCTTAAAACTAAGAATGAAAAACCTATTGATGGATCAACCATTTACCGAATTATAGAAAAATACGCCAAAGATCTCGGGATTAACAAGAGAGTTTCTCCTCACTCTTGTCGCGCCACTGTGATTTCTCACTTGCTAGATACTCAATCAGCTCCCATTCGTGATGTGGCAATCTTTGCAGGACACGCCAATATCACCACCACCGAGCGCTATGATAAAAGACGACAGAATTTAAAAAACTCCGCCGCCTATCATGTTGACTATAAAAAAATATCTTAGATTTTTTGAGCTATCTTGCGAACCAGCTCTTTAGTTGAGCTGACAAAAGACTTTAGGTGAGTGACCGCCTCATGATGATCCTTTTCAATAGAGTTAAAAGATAAGAAAAGATAAACCTTTTGATCTTTAAAAAAATCAAATCCCGAAGACACAGACCATTGTTCAGACTGAGTCTCTATAGCATCATCCTTTCGCGAAGAATACATAAGATTAAACGGGAACTGATCAAAATAAAGTTTCATTTCTTCAAGACTCATCTTCGAGGCTTCAGCCATCATTTGAGAATTCAGAAGAAGGCGAATATTTTTCATCTTTGGCCATTCCTTAAAATAAAACTCTGAATCACAAGAAAATAGAAGTCCATTCTGAGTTATTTGCTCCATTTGGAAGAGATGCCCACTCTCATACTGTAACCCATATTCAGCAAGAATTTTTGCCTTAACTCTGATACGAAAATCTCTTTTAGGAAGCTTTTTCTCAATGAGAAGCACCATCACCATATCTCGGTAGAGCTGATGGTTAAAACATTCAGAAATGGCGAGATTTTTAAACGGACCAGATCCAGAGATGAAAGAGATATCCATCGGTGTATGAGGATCGAGACGATCTGTGGTTTGATTAAGAATATAACTTGAATAAAGTTCAAAAAGATTAAACTGTCTGATTTTATTTTTAGTTTTGATCCAAAGAGGAATAGACCTAAGCGATTGAACACGTTCTTTTAAAACAATAAAATCATGTGAAAGAGTTTCATCTGCTTTCATCTGACTTTCAAGCACTTCACAAGTTTCAGAAAAATCGGCCCAGTGAAAAACAATAAGACCAAGACTTGATAATGGGAAAACATCACCCAACTTCTGACCAAACAGAGGTTGTTGATTAAACGAAGCATCTACTGAGAAAGCGTCCACTTGGGAAAGACGATAGGCCATAAACAAATACTCCTAAATCAACAACATGGAAATTATATGTTTAATTCGTCTCTTTTGAGAGGAAACTTTAATGAACACCTCTAATAATTCCAATAAAACTGTTATGGTCTTTTTTAAACTGTTGAAAGGAGAAAAACGAGAAAATCCATGAAATCGCAAAAGGGATAAAGAAACTTAGTGTTATGTTCAGTAAATGAAGATCTACCGGCAATTGTCTCTCAATAAAAATATCTGGCATAAATTCGTGCCCATAGCGTTCAAGAACTTTTAAGACAAAAATTCCGCAAATTAGACCCGCAAAACACGTGAGAGCACTTAATGATAAAGTGAAGCGATAAACAAGTTTCAAAACCTTAGACTCCGATAGTCCTAAAATCCAAAAACTCATCAAATCATTTTTCACTTTGCTATAGAAAATAAGAAGACCGCTGGTAATGGCCACGGCCACTAAAAGGGCCATACTTATAAACAAAAAGAGCATAACCTTGGTCTCTAAATTAAGGGCCATCACCAAAGAAGAGTTTTGATTCTCCCAGGTTTCAAACTGGAACTCAATACTCGGAAATTCCCTTTTCCAGGCCAGGAGCTCACGACTCAAAACTGGACGAAAGAAGCGAACTTGATTGATCAAGTTCTCTCTCACTAAATTTTGAACCAAAGGAAGCCTCACCCACAGCTCCACACTATCCACTTCAGGCAACTCACTAAACATATAGTCGGATACAGGCACTGTGACAAAACGAGGAATATCTCCAAGAAGTGAGTCTGTATGGGCCGGCGAAATAATTTGTATTTCATCAGAGAATTGAACCTTGAGTTTGCTGGCCAGATCAGAGCCAAGGACAACCTCAGAGAGGTCACGATCATTTAAAAAATCAGGAAGCGGATAACTCAGATCAATACCGTGGACTTTAGCTGGGGCCATATACTGATTACTCTTGAGCATCGCCTCAAGTTCATACTCAGCGGTAAAAAGCGTTCTTGAATTCGAGAGCTTTGTCAGGAATCGGTCCATCTCATCAGGTTCATAAGAGCTCACTCTCATCACTCCACTGCCGTGAATAGATTTAGAGCGAGTGACTAGGCCTCGTTGAAGCCCACCCATAATTCCCTGAATAACCATGAGAGCAAATGTCGAAAGAAATAAACCAACGACTGCGATGAAAAGCAGTCGTTGGCGAGTTTTCGAGTGAAAAATATAAGAATAAAAATACCTAAAAAAAGTCCAGCTCATTATTTAGAGATCATAGAATTTTTTACCTGAAGAAGCGAGATCTTTCAAAAGTGGTGACAGCTTATAGCGCTCAGCACTTACATCATTGGCAAAACGCTCTATAGCATTCACGATACGATCAAGTCCCTCTTGGTCAGCATACTTTAAAAGACCACCACGAAAAGGAGGAAATCCTGTTCCATAGATCATCCCAATATCAACTGTGGCCGCTTTATCGCAAATTTTATCCGAGAGGATATAAGCCGCTTCATTAATCATGGGGAGAAAAAGTCTCATCTGAATCGTCGTCTCATCCATTGATTTTGGTGTGGCCGGAATGAGCTTTTCAATCTCTGGATTTTTCCCTAGAGACTTTCCTTTTTCATCATAGAGGAAAAATCCTTTATTATTTTTCTTTCCAAGAAGGCCGGCTTCATAAAGCTTAGTTGAAAGAGAAGCAGGTACGGCACGCTCACCTAACCCATCATGCATAATTTTTCCAACTTTCACACCGACATCAATGCCGATTTCATCAAGAAGACGACACGGCCCCATTGGCATTCCGAAGTTTAGAGCGGCTTGATCGAGAGCTTCCACAGTCACTCCTTCCTCAAGAAGAAAAGCGGCCTCATTAAGATAAGGAGCAAGAATTCTATTCACAAGAAAGCCCGGTCCATCCTTAACCACGATCGGAGTCTTTTTCACGTCAAGAACCCACTTCACTAAAGTATCAACGGTTTTTTGATCTACTTTTGAGTGGGTGATGATTTCAACCAGAGGCATTTTATTAACCGGATTAAAAAAATGCAGCCCACAAAATCTTTCAGGATTTTTAAGGGCCTTACTCATCTCTTCAACCGAAAGAGATGAAGTATTTGAAGTGAGAAGAGCATCAGGACGAACATAGTTTTCAACATCCGCAAAAACTTTCTTTTTCACATCCATATTTTCGACAACTGCTTCAATGACCAGATCCACAGCTTTGAATCCATCATAAGTCATCGTAGGTGTAATCGAGCGCTGCTTGCGATCAAAATCATCTTGAGAGAGACGTCGTTTTTTTACCGCTCCTGCAAAGTTTTGAGCTGACTGCTTAAGACCTAGTTCAAGACCTGCTTGATTTACATCTTTCATTAAAGGGGCTTGATTGTTTTGAGCAAAAAGCCAAGCAATCCCACCACCCATGACTCCGGCCCCTAGAACTGCTCCACGTCCAATTGTTGGAAGCGAGTCTTTGTTATCTAGTTTTTTAGAGGCATCAGTTAAGAAGAAGACATTTTGTAAGTTTTTAGACTGGGAAGACTGAGAAAGCTCAGCAAAGGCCTGGGCTTCAATTTGCAAATAGCTTGTGCGGTTTTTCCCGGCCCAAGACTCGAGGGTTTCCAATATCTTTAAAGGAGCAGGATAGAATCCTTTTGTCGATTCAAGAACTTTCTCACGGGCCTTTTGGAAAATAATTTTGCGAGTCACAAAATTATCCATGGCCGCATCAGTCAGATTATCTTTGAGCGTTTTTTTCTTTCCTGTTTTTTTCTCAAGAAGATAAAAGGGTGCGAGTTCATTCATTCTCTCTGTCGGAAGGATGGCATCAGCAATGCCTAGTTTATAAGCATTCTTCCCTTTCACTTGCTTCCCAGTCAAAATCATATCCAAAGCAGTTGGAAGTCCCGCTTTGCGTGGAAGTCGGTATGTTCCTCCAAAACCTGGAAGAACTCCTAACATCACTTCAGGAAGTCCTACTGCGGTTTTAGGATTGTCTGAAACAAAAATCTTTTTACAACACAGTGACAGCTCAAGCCCACCACCAAGACAAATTCCATCTACAAGAGCGGCGGTAGGAATTGTTAAGTCTTCAAGTGTATTAAAAATGGTATGGGCCTCTTCTAAACTTCTTAAGGCCTCAGCTTCATTTTTAAGTCCGTTAATAACAGAAATATCCATCCCAGCGAGGAAGACTCCTTTTTTATGAGAGAAAATAAACAAGGCCTTAATCGCCTTTTTTTTCTCAAGGGCCGTGGCCTCCGTGAATGCATGTTTTAATTCTTCAAGAGAATCACGAGTCAGTGTTGTCATTGACTTGGTTTCATTCAGGCCAAGTCCAATCCAAAGGAGCTCATTTTTAATTTCAAAACTTATATGCTTATATGCCACAACGAACCTCGCTTAGAGTTTAAGGTTTTCAATAATCACAGCTCCACCCTGGCCTCCGCCAATACAAAGAGAAGCAAGACCAAATTTTTTCTTTTGGCGCTTTAACTCATGGGCCAAAGTCACCACCAGACGTGATCCAGTTGATCCCACCGGATGTCCTAAGGCCACTGCTCCACCGTTTACGTTAAGTTTTGAATCATCAATCTCACCGATCACTTCATCAATTCCCCAACGGCTGGCCAAAGCGCGATCACTCATCACTTTTTTACAAGCAAGGACCTGAGCCGCGAAAGCTTCGTTAAGTTCAATCAAATCCATCTCTGCGAGTTTCATTCCTGTGCGTTTAAGCACACCATGAGTCGCCAGCACTGGACCTAGTCCCATTCTCTCAGGCTCAAGACCATGGAAGTGGTAATCTACCATCCTGGCCATTGGATCAAGATTATATTTTTTCACTGCTTCTTCAGAGGCAAGAAGCCACATCGATCCACCATCAGTAATGGGGCAAGCATTCCCCACAGTCACTGTTCCTGTTTCTTTTTCAAAATAAGGCTTCATTTTAGCGAGACCTTCCACGGTCGAATTTCCACGTGGGCCAATATCATCAGCGATCATGCGATCAAGCTTTGCTCCGGCCGTAATAGGAAGAATCTCATCACGAAATTTTCCTTCTTTTGTGGCGGCCACGGCACGCTGATGAGAGCGATTGGCAAACTCATCTTGCTGAAGACGAGAAATCCCAAGCTCTCGGGCCAGGGTCTCAGCTGTCTGTCCCATATTTTTTCCACAGAAAGGATCTGTCAGACCTTGCTCAATAGCGATCACAGGAGTAAGAAAGTGTGGACGGAATGAAGTCATAATTTTTAATTTTTGGGCCGGTGACTTGGCCTTCATGAGTTCAATGAAAAATTCTGTCATCTCTTTATTAAACATAAGTGGCATCTGAGACATATTCTCCACTCCACCAGCAAAAAGAAGATCACTTCTTCCTGAACCAATTTTCACATAAGCTTGTGAAAGAGCCTCCATTCCAGAAGCACAGTTACGGTGAACAGAATAACCAGAAGTTTTTTTATGAAGACCAGCTTCAAGAGCAATGACTCGACCTACGTTTGGATATTTCGCTGGAGTACCAGTATTTCCCACGATCACTTCATCAATCATATCATTAGGAATGGCGTACTTATCCATCAGATGGCGGATAAGATAATGACCCAGATAAGGGGCGGCAATTTCTTTAAGATCTGCACCAGATTTAACTTGGGGAGTACGTTTCCCGTCCACGAGATAAACTGCTTTCATTCAGACGTCCTTGTTATGAAATTTTAAGAAGAATTTTACTTAAAAATTTTAACCTAAGGACCCTTAAGTTGCGAGTGATTTACAGGAGAATTTAATACTTGAGTTTTTATCTTTGCAACATCTAAACATAAAAAACCCCGAGACTAGGCCCGGGGTTTTTACGAGGGTGGGGATGCAACGTATTCTCTCTTAGAATACGATTAAAAGACCTAGATTTACTGATAATGCGTTCGCATTAATAATTTCATCACCAAGTTGATTCAGACGACGCTGATCTGGTGAAGTCGCGAAGTTTTGGTTGTTCTGACTTGAAAGACTGCTTCCAAGACCTGTTGAATAACCTGCTTCGATATTAAGACCAAACATTTTTGAGACCATAATCTCAGAACCAAGCATTAAGTTACCCGAGGCAAAGCTTGTTTGGTATCTTTCGTTACCAAAACTTGATCCAGCAAAAACGTTCTGCTGATTATTTCCAGCGTACTGAAGAGTTGCCCTGTTATACCCAACACCTGCTCCAATATAAGGACGGAATCTTTCACCGTTTGTAAGGAAGAATTTTCCATAAATATCAAGACCAAAGCTTGAATAATCAATTTGACGACCTCTTAAACCATAAGCTCCGAAGTATTGATTCGAAAACGGTTGGTTAAAGAGTTGGTTATTAGCAAAGTCTTCAGTATTAAGCTGGTTATAATTGAAACCAATCCCCAAACTGAAACGGTTATTAATTTGTGATTCAGTACGAAGTCCTCCAGAAAAGCTTGTCTCTAAAGACTCAACATCTCCTCTGTAAGTAGTCGCCCCAGCAAAGGGGAGAAGCTTAATTGTTTCAAACATACCATTCGAACTTGATGAAGCCACAGCTGTTTCTGATGTCGCTACTGGGGCCACTTGAACTTGAGGTGCAGCTTGCTGAACCTTTACTTCATCTTGGTTACCCATTCCGTATTGATCACACTCAGCGCCTGGATTTTCTTCCATAAGACACTTAAGTTTTGCTTCTGCTTTTTTAATTTTCTCCATCGCTTTTTTCTCAGCTTTTTTTGCTTCGACCGTAGCGTGGATTTTTTCTTCAGCGTTTTCACCGATTTTTTCAGCTTCGTTAGTGAGCTTGTTCAGTGCTTTCGCTTTTTCACGGTAAAGCTTATTGTCTGTTTGGTACTTCTTAACTGTAGAGTTAATAGACTCAAGCTCTCCATCTGTAACTCTTTGTTCTGCTAGATAACCATCCACATCGATGGGATCTGAGTTAAGAACCTTTTCCTGTGAAGCTGTCTGGGCATAGGCCGCCGAGAAGCTTAGGCCGATTAACACGGCCAGAACTGATTTTTTCATACATCCTCCTCATACTCTCGTAATGCTTTTTTTTGGGCATCCACCCATATTTAAAGTTTGATGAGAGGATAACGAATTAATGCACTCAGTCATAGATAAAC
>JACCDH010965560.1_pt1 | contig 10735 bp, 5 predicted proteins | sample 7442481 | NCBI WGS metagenome assembly JACCDH01 (sample SAMN15323433, study PRJNA562643) | freshwater metagenome | isolation source: river surface water | place: USA:Blue River Watershed | collected 2017-08-15
ATTCTTTTTTAAAGGCATAACGTAGAAATTAACCTTTAATATACTGAATATCAGCTTTATATAAAAATTTAAAAGAACTTAATTTATGTTTATTATGCCAATTTTTTAAAATTGTCGTGTACTAAAAAAAATTGTGTAATTTTCTTTGTATAGATTATTTAAAAATTTAACAATTATTTACAATAGACTTAAAACAAACTATTATAGATATTGTTTTTCAGAATCTAAACAGTTTTATAAATGATTTTGAATCTACCTTGCCAGTCATTCTTTATCTTTTACCATTTTGAAATTTATTTTTTTCTTTTTACTCGTAAACTCTCACGTAGTCAACCAACATGGTTTGAGGGAAAACTGTTTCGCTATTAGGAGAACCAGGCAAATTGCCTCCAACAGCCACATTTAGAATAATATAAAAAGGTTGATTAAAAACCCATTCGCCTTTGACATCGGCTGGTGTAATTTGATTGTATAAAACATCATCAACATAATAGTTGATGTAATTTTCTCCCCATTCTATTCCGAAAATGTGATAATCAGTATCAAATCGATCATTCGATAAGGTGTAGGATTTAGAAATCGCTTCCCCACCTGAATAACCTGGTCCATGTACAGTACCGAATACTTGAGTTGGTTTGCTCCCGATATATTCCATAATATCAATTTCACCACATTGTGGCCATAAGACGGTATCAGAATTTGCTCCTAACATCCAAAATGCTGGCCATATTCCTTTTCCCCAAGGCAATTTTATGCGTGCTTCTATTCGACCGTGTTTTTGTTCAAACTTTCCTTTAGTCAAAATTCTTGCAGAGGTGTATGGAGATCCAAGGTATAATTCCTTGAGAGCCGTTATTTTAAGGCTTCCGTTTTCAACAGTTACGTTTTGTGGTCTGGCAGTGTAATATTGTAATTCATTGTTGCCCCAACCATTTGTTCCTGTACCTATTTCATAACTCCACATACTTGGATTAGGGGCACCATTGGTATCAAACTCCTCTGACATAACTAATTTCGTTTTGGTTATGACTGTTTGTTTCTTATCGATTGAACAACCTATAATAAATGAAGAGATAATAACAAAAAGAATGCTTTTCTTTATAATTTGAATTTGTATATTCATTTTTTAATTTTTTAAAAAGTTATAAATTAAACTTATTATTTGTAATAATAGATATTGTCAACATAGAGTACAGAACCATCGCCACCTTCTAAAATAAGTTGAGCTAAGTTTGATCGACTTTTTAAATCAGGCATATTTGCAAAAGCAATATCTAAACCAATCCATTTTTGGGTAACCAAGGTCGGAGCAGTAAATCTAGTAGAATGTCTGGTGTCATCACCACCTCCAAATACAGCATTTGCACCAAAATCTACAACTAAGACTCTAAGTTCCCTTCCAGGAGCAATAGGGCCAGGGAAAAATACATCTAAATGCACATGGGTCATTGCAGTAGCATTTACCGTTGGATTACTGTATTCAATTCCAACAAAATTAAAAATGGTATAATTTAAAACATCATCACCATTGACAGTGAAATCATTAGATACAGTTGTTTGCCAAGGTTGCCAATATCCATTATAATAATTTACAGGTACATTTTTATATGCATTTGAAAAAATAGAAATTACATTTACAGGTAATTTTGTAGGGACTGGTGCAGCAATATAAGTTCCTACGCAATTTATGGTCAAACTACCAGTAGCAACTGTGCCACCAAAATTTGCTGTAATTACAGCTGTACCTGCGCTTAAAGAGGTTACTAAACCTGTTGAATCTACACTTGCCACACTTGGATTTGAGGAAACAAATTCTAAATAAGAAGTACTTAATCCTACAGCCTGATTGACCCCCGTTGGTAAATTAAATATGGCAACAACATTATCAATTTTAGAATTAACACCTACAAAAGTGGTTTGTGCGACATTAGTACCATTCATAATCGATGCTTTTCCAGGGCCAATATTACCAAGTTTTTCAAATTTAACTTCATCAATCCAAAAGCTGTATCCATCACCATTTTCTGGTCCTTCAGAAAAATAAAACAATCCCTTTTCGATTTTTAATTTTGATGCATCAGGAATAGGAATAATATATTTTTTCCAAGTTGTGGTTAGTCTTGTTCCAGAGATAGAGGCTGGGTATTTATTTGCTCCCAAATCAATTCCAAAACCAACCACATCTAAAGTTGCTGCTTTTGTACTTTTTGCCCAAAAAGTCAAAGCATCATATCCTGATAAATCTCTTCCGACTTCGGTAAAAAAAGCACCCCCAGCATAAGAACCATCGGGGTCGTTTTCGTTAGGCACATCAAAACGCATAGATGCTCTTGAGTTATTATAAGAAACATCAGAATCAACCTGAAAAGCTTTAAGAACAGTATTACTAAAAGCCGCATACATTAGACCAGAGCTAAATGTGTCTATAAAAACGTCTGGATTAGTTGAATATTTAGCTTCTTGAAAATCGGCTTCATCATTCTGACATCCCAAAACAAGCAGTAAACTCATAAGGGCAAAAACAGCTCTATTTAATTTTATTTTTAAGTTTGTTCTCATTTTTATATCTTTTTAGTTACCAATGTTTATATGTAAATATGTTCTAATTTCCCATTCTTGACCATTTGAAAATCCAATGGCTGTAGGATCAGGAACCCACATTCCAGAACTATCCAAAGTTTGAGTTGGGTTATAACGTGGTGAATATTGATCTAACGAACGCCAAGTACCACGAATACCTAGACTTGTATTAGGTAGTATAAACCAATCTGGTTTTCCAATATTGAAAGAAATGTCGGCCATCAATTGTAGTGGAAAAGTCAAGTTGAAATCCCTGTGGTAATCGAATGGTCCCCAATCGTTAACTTTTACAAAAGAAGTTAATTTTACTTTTTTGTAAATCATTCTTAAATCTAAACCATAACGATCAATGGTTCTTGCATCACTTCCATTGGATTGAGCTGGCCCTCCATAAATTGTACCTATAAACCCTAAATCAGGATTGATTTTTGATACAATTCTCGCATTAGTTTCCCATAAATCCTTGGCTGGTGGTGCTCCTTCAAAAGCAAAAGTGGTCCTGTCTGCTAAAAAACCAATTGCCGCATCTTGTGTAGTTGGCAAATGACGGAATACAAATCCAGCACTTACTGCAAATTTTGAATCCTCTGAACGATCATTTTCCCAATCATACAACCAAGTTCCTGGAGTTGGGTCGTAAGTAAACAATATTTCAGTTGCTACTTGCTCCCTATTGGCTCTAACTACGAAAGGATCATCTAAAATATTACGTGGTCTTCCTGGAGCAGGAACATCTGTTGTAATAGGACCTTCTAAAGGTTTTTGCCATAAAAAGTTAGGTGCTATTTGCAATTTCCCTAAGGAATAAGTCAAACCTGTTAGAAAATTGTACTGGTTTCCGCTTCCACTGTCTTTGAGCCTCCAACCTGTAAAGGTTTGAGTTAAATCAGCTCCACCACCAGCAACAAGTCCTTGAGCAGCTGCTTGAGCATACCAATTGATTTTTCCACCTGTATAAGTTAGTTTCATTTTCCCACCCAAATTATCTTTAGATTCAATTTGATTGATGTAAACTTGCTGATTTGCTCCTTCACCTCTCACTACTTGATAATCTCTACCTTCAAGTGGTTGACCTGCCCAAATTCCACCTAAATCAATAGCAAATTTTCCGAATTTTCTATTTACATGCGCAGTAAAACGTCTCGTTTTGGGTTGTGGTATTGCGGACGAAGTTTGAGTAGCTGTTCTCTGTGTTAAATCTTCGTGGAAAATACCAGTAAAATCAAATTTTCCAATGGTTTTAGAATATTTAAGTATAATAGCTGGATTCGCTCCCCACCAAAGTTCAGGTCCCATAGCTAATTTTAATCCCTTGAACATTTTCTTTCCCTCAATTTCTAATCCATAAGGTGCTTTACCTCCATATATATCTAAATTAGGTCCGTAATTGGCTTCGGGATATAGACCAAAGAAATCTCCTTCGTAACCCCAATGATAATGTCCCGTACGATAAAACCCATCTAATTTGAATAGTTTATCATCCCATCTGTAGCTTGCTTTGTAAACTTGTAAACGATTGTTGTCTTCTATAACAACATTTCCATCAGGACCAGTTACAGTGACTGGACGTCCTCTATTTTCATAAAATATTTCATCAATTGGATTTAATGCTACATTTCCTAAAACATTAAATTCAACGTTAGCAGTCATATTAGATGTTGGATTACCTTCAACTCCAACAAAAAAAGATTGCATATTATCGAAACCCAATTGATTTGGGTAGGTTGTACTGTTCGGATCTGGCTCATCTGGAGTAGTAATCAAATCACCTCCTGTATTAAAAGTGGTAATTTCTGCCGATAATCTTGATAATCGAATTTTAGAAGTCTTTTCCACTTCCATTGAAGCTTTATCTCCTCTTGCCTTAAGGCTAGCTTCCATAATTTGAATTTTTGCAAAATGATTTTGTATATCAGACAAGGATTTTCCATTTGAGTAAGGATTCAACTGATGTACGTCTTTTAAGATATAGTAAGCAGATCGAGGATACAAAGTGTAGTTCCCATTTACATTAGTAGGTCCTTTTGCACAAATACCAAACCATTCCTCATTCATATTGTTTTCACCTTCAACATAATCAAATGTATATCCCCCATTAGACCAAGAAGCATTTGAATCGTGTGAACTTAAATTTTTGGTTTGACCATATTTCCACCAGCCATCACTAAATTGAAACGTAAATCCTCCTAAACAATTTCCACTTTTACCAACTCCTGCTGCATTCTCATAAATTTCCTTCCAGTTTCCTTTCAGTAAAGTTGCTTGTGCATTTTGGTCTTCTTCATTTGTAACGGCATTAAAAGCATCTGATCCAAACTCTGAAAGCAATACTGGTTTGCCATATTCATTTTTAACTCTTTCGAATAAATTTCCAAAGGAAATTCCTCGATATACATTAATACCTAATATATCGACATCCTTACATTCTTTTGCAATTAAATCAAGAAATAATAAATCCCCATTACAAATAGCTATTGGGTGAGAATTATCAATTGCTTTCATAGCCAATGTCGCTTCATTGAATAACTTGTACATATGACGAGCTCTTTCAGTTGACTTTCTGTCTTCAACTGGAATATCTTCAGTTTCTGCACCATCCCAGAACAAGCCATAATTATTTTCGTTACCCAATAAAAACAAAAGCAATCCTTTGGTATCCTTATAATCGGTAGCCATTTGCTTCACTTCTTGCAAAAGTAGGCTTCGAGTACTTGGATTTGAATACTCGGTATTTACAACCCAAGTACCGTTTAAGGTTAAACCATAACGTCCAAAAACATGATTAAGCATAGTATAAATACCATAATTGGTATAAATATATTCAATCCATTTTTTTGGAATACCTGAATAAACTCTAATGGTATTCACCCCCATATTCTTCAGCAGCCCCATTTCATCATCCAAAGCTTTTTGAATCACACTTTCTGGTTGCTTCCATAAACTATAATTAAAATTTGTACCAATTGGAAAATAATCCCAGTTCATACCATTAATAACAAGATCTTGACCATTGACATTGATTTTGAATCCATCGTTATTTTTCTCAATTTGAACTTTATCAGCTTGACCAAAAGATAAATTGGAAAAACTAAAAAGGGTTAGTAAAAAAATAATTTTTTTCATAAGTGGTATTGTTTTATAATGAATAAATTAAATAATTGAATTAAATTAAAATTAAATAAAAATGTAAATTTATCTGAATAAACTAAAGTATCTTCAAAAAGAACCACAACAAAAAACATACAATCCAAAAAAAAGAATACTTAATTTCGAATATTAAAAAAAAACATTGTATTTATTGACATATAATAGATGGGGCTCTATAAAAACATCATCAATTTAAAGTGAAAAATAACGTTAATGATGTGGTCATGTATAGTTAGTTATGCATTAAAAACATCAAACTATACGGATAATATATACTCAACAAGACCTTGTTCGTGATGTAAATCCATTTTTTTACGCAAACGATACCGTTTAATTTCAACACTACGAAGTGAGATGTTAAGCAAGGGTGCTATTTCTTTAGAGGAAAGATTTAGTCGAAGATAGGCACAAAGCCTTAAATCATTTGGAGTTAACAATGGATGAGCTTGTTTAATTTTCTTTAAAAAATCTTTATCTGCATTATCAAAAGCTTCTTTAAACACCTTCCAAGAATCTTCTTCAGTAATGTTTTTATTGATAGTTCTAATTACAGATTTTACACTCAAAGTATTATTTTCAGTTGTTTTTTTCAAGTCTTCTTTTATGTAGGCTAGCAGTTCGTTCTTACTATTCAAACTCATCGATGTGGCTGCTAATTCTTTATTTTTCTTATCAACATCTATAGTGAGTTTTTCGTTTTCTAACTTCATCAATTGTTGCTCAATTTCCAGTTCTTTTATTTCAAGTAATCTGTTATTTTCCTCAATAAGTTTTTCTCGTTGATCATGGTAATAGTTCTTGTAAGCCTTATGAATATAGTAGGACAAGAATAGTAGCAATAACAAATAAATAAAAATAGCTATGTTTGTCATATAAAAAGGTTTTCGAATTGAAAAATTATAAACTGCTGTATTTTCAATTGAAGTATTAGCAAATCTCGCTCGCACCTTAAAAACATAGTTACCACTAGAAAGATTTTCAAAATTTACTGTCGATTTAGAACTCCATTCACTCCATTTATCCTGAAATCCTTCTAAAAGATATTGATATTCTGCTTTAATGTATTTGTTGTATTCTGGAACTGCAAAATAAAAAGTTATATTATTGTCATTATAACTAAATTCCCCATCTTCCTTTATAGACCTGTAAATAGGTCCCTCACTTAATTTATTAGTAGTAATTTCAGAAATGGATACCAAATACTTTTTTGAGGTTACATCATTAATATTCAAAACATAATAACCATCTGTTGTTCCTATTAAATAATCGAAATTTGATAGTTGGGTTACGTTCTCATAACCAGGCATGGCATTCGTCAAAGAAGCTGGTATTGGAATTGCATTTTCTTTCAGTTGGTTGCTTAGTTTACTCATGGAAAAAAAATGAATTCGATTTTTAGAAAAAAACCAAATCTTATTCGAATCATCTACAATCATTTTTCCTGAGGTATATTCGTCATTTTCAAAAACAGAGCTCAATAATTTGTCTTTTTCAAATTGTTTTGTTTTAGAATCTAATTTAAAAACACCATCTTTATAGGCATAATAGATGGTATTATTAAACTTAACCAAACCTGAATTTTTTCCGTTTTTTGGTGTTGAATATTTCTGAATTGAATTTAATTTTTGAAAATTAGAATCTAGTTTCAATCTAAAAACACCCTGCTTTTCGTGACTTACATAAAGGCCTCTTGAATTATCAATTTCAAAATATCGTGAGGAATAATCAAATCCTTTTATTTTATTACGAAAAATCCATTGATTATTTACTTTAGTCAATACCGAAATTCCAAAATAATTCCCTTGAAGTAAAATTGATTTTTGATTGGGAACAGTTTGAATTTTCCAAGTTCCGGAAATCGAAAAAATATTTTTTGCTGTTGTATCTTCAATGATAAATGTACCTGAATCGTGACCACAAAACAAGGTGTTATCATATTCAAATAAGGACCAAACCTGACCTTTGGTTCCAGCAATTAATTTTAATTCTTCGTTACTCTTATTGTTTTTATAAAACAAGCCTTGATTGGTTCCTATGTATAATTTACCTCGATATAGTTTAGCAGCATACACAGTACCCAAATTACCGGTATCATCTGTAGAACTGTGTATGGGTGATTGCAGATTCAAACAATTAATACCGTTATCTGAACCGACCCACAGGTTTTTATCAAAGTCTTCAAATAAAGACAAAACAGTATTGTTTGTTAATCCTTTAATTTGAGTGATTTGGTATTTCAAAATACCTTCTTTAGACAAAATATAAATTCCTTTTGAAACTGTTCCTATAACAAAACCACCATCCGAAAGTCTGATGCTGCTATATACACTTGTTGAGGCTAATTCATTGTCAACTGCCGTTGAAAATTTAGATAAAATAGCATTAGACCATTTATAAAAACCATTAAATTCGGTTTGAATTAAAAGTCCATCCTCAATAGAAAACACATTTACAATTCTATTTTTTTGAAGAATAAGAGCATTGGAAACTAGTCTACTCTTACCGCTTTCTATTTCATAAAGCCCATCATTTAAAGATTGAAAATAAATAGAATGATTAGCTTTATAGGATTTTGTTATGCCATTTTTTGAATTAACAATCGTAAAATTTCCTTTTTGTGAATCATAAATATAAATTCTATTCAAGGATTGAAAAACAACCCATTGATCATAACTAATAATATTCCAAAATATCTCGTCATTGATTATTTTATTTTTTAAAGTAGCACTTAAAGAAGTATATTTTAATCTGCCATTATCCTGTCTTTTCCAGAACCCAAATTCCATATAACATCCTGTATAGACCTTATTACCAATGACTTTTACAGATCGAATAATTGTTTCGTTTGGTGAAGGATACAGTGACCAACTAGACCCATTAAATTCCAAAAGGCCTTCATTATTTGCAAAATAAAGATGTTGATTCTGATCTTGTGAAATCATCCAGTTTTGGTTCCCACCGCCATAACTTAAAGGTAAGTATTTTATAACAGGAGGCAATTCCTGTGAAATACAAAGCGATAAGTTCAGCAAAAAAACAAGCGAAAATATTTTTTGAAAACAAGTAGGGAGCATTGGAAATTTATTTTATAGGAATATTTAGAACATAAATTTAAAATAAAATTTTAAATAAACAATAAAGGCACGCTTTTTTGAAGCGTGCCTTTGAAAAACAAAAACTTATTTAACCTAAAAACTATTCTTTAACCACTTTTGAAGTACTCACATTACCATCAATTTCAGTAGTTACCATATACACTCCTTTTTGAAGTTCATTGGTTTGCAATGTAGCAGTGTTACTTTTTGGACTAGCTTTCATCACTTCTTGTCCTAATATATTGAAAACAGATACTCTTTCTATTTCACTATTAGCTTCGATAGTCAAAGTATTTTTCACAGGATTTGGATACATTTTTACTTTAGAAGTTTCAAATTTTGAAGTTCCTAATGCTGTTCCTTTGTATGCATATAAATTATCATACCAAACTTTGTTATTAAGATTAGAGGTGATTCCAAACTCTTTAAAATTAGTAAATGTAGCTAAATTCACAGGAACATCAATTGACAACCAACTTCCAGCAACTAAAGCAGGTGTAGAAGCAACATTAAGATTAATTTCTAAGGCTGCTCCGCCAGGTTGTTGTACAAATTTTAAATTAAAAACTGAAGAAGTTAAATTTGTTCCAGCTTCAATATAAACATCAACGTGTAGATTAGTAAATGTTGAAGCATCTATTCCAGAATCCAATACTATACCTTGACAATTATTACCTTTATAAGCCACAGTGGGATTACTTGCAATTGTAACTTCTTGCACAGAACTACCTCCACACCAGCCAGCATCAAAATTACTAGGAACATTAGTATAAGCACCACTATAAAGAGAAATTACATCACTAGAATTTCTATTAGGTGGTGTTGGTGCTGCTGAAGTTGGTGGGCTTGTACAAGGAGCACAAGAACCTCCGCAATCAATACCTGTTTCATCACCATCTTGAATACCATTATTACAAGTGGTAGTTGATAATTCTAAAACAACATTGTCAATATTTACTACACCTGCAGCAGCACCCATATCAAAAATAATACGACTATTAGCATTTGCAAAATTTGAAACCAAATTCAAAACAAAAGTTTGTTTTGTTGAAGTTAAATTCACTGTTTGAGTAACTGCAGTCCAAGGATCTTGATTTAAACCGATACCTGCAATTAAAGTTCTACTTGTAGTTGTCCATGCTTGAAAAGTCAATTTATAAGCAGTTCCAGTAGTAGTCATAGGTGTTACAAAACTTAAATTTACATCCCAAGGATTTCCCGGAACAGCAACATTTGCTGAAATGTAGTTGTTACCAGATTCATTAATAATATTTCCTGCTACTGCTACATTTCCAGACCAACCAGTAACACTTGTTTCAAAATCTCCATTTGTGATTAAGTTTTGCGAAAAACCTAATGAAGTAATCATTAGTGCAAATAAAATTGTAATTTTTTTCATAATATAAATTTTTAAGTTAATAAGCAAATCTAAGAAACTCTATCGAAGTTGCTGTTTTAACGAACTATACAAAAACTATACGAATCAAAAAAACACGAAAACGTTTGAAATCACTGATTTTAAAGGAAAATAGCATTAATTAAAAGTTCTATCTCACTTCTATAAGCAGTCCTTTGTTGTGGTAATGTTGAGCTAAATAAATATACTTTGGTAATTTAAACTCATCAAAATTATCATTATGATATAAAAAAAAGACTATAAAACGGATTGCAAACTTCGTTGACATTGTTTTTAAAAATTTCATAGTCAATTCCTTAGAAATGCACTTATAGGAGCTTTACCTAAAGTCATCATTTTTTATGAAACACCCAAGACAATAGTTGTTGACACACTGGGGGATGATTATGAGTGTTCCATCTGACCGATGAAAACAATAAATATAAACAGATGAAACGCCCACGACAATTATCATTGACACACACCAATATGATTATAGGCGTTCCATCTTCCAATA
>JACCDH011294869.1_pt1 | contig 10735 bp, 9 predicted proteins | sample 7442481 | NCBI WGS metagenome assembly JACCDH01 (sample SAMN15323433, study PRJNA562643) | freshwater metagenome | isolation source: river surface water | place: USA:Blue River Watershed | collected 2017-08-15
ATCGAGCAAATCACTCAACAACGCAAAATCAATTTCCGCCCGATTCAAAATGGCTTCCTGACGCTCGGTTAACAACGGCTGAATTTGTGATAATAACAATAATCCCCGTAATCTCTTGAAACAACTTCGTTTTTTTTCTCTATTAATAATTTAAGTAATTTATTTTCTTTTGCTGATAATTTTCCATATTGTCCATTAACGCCTTTAAATTCATAAGTAACAAAATCTATAAAATTTTCTCCAAAAGAATAGGTCTGTATATCTAAATTTACTGGATTTAATGCTGAGCGTTTTAACAACAATTGTACACGCAATAAAAACTCCTCTAAATCAAAAGGTTTGGTTAAATAATCGTCCGCGCCAGATTTTAATCCATTTACTCTATCTGAAGCAGTACCCTTTGCAGATAACATTAAAATCGGAATTTTTTGATCATCTAAGCGAATAAATTCACAAACTTTTAAACCATCAATATAAGGGAGCATAATATCTAAAACAACTAAATCAAATCGTTGTTCTTTGTATAAATCTATGGCTTTTTTACCGTTTTCGGCAACTTTTACCACCATTCCTTCGGCTTCTAAATTTAGCTTAATGGCATCTATTAAGTGTTCTTCATCTTCTACTAAAAGTACTCTGGTATCCATTTTAGTTATTTAGTAACCAGGTATTTCCTGAAAAAGTTAAACGCAATTGTGCTAAATTTTGTAATGCCTCAACTTCGTTATTGTATGTGCTTATGGCTACGCGATGTAAACCAGACTTTGTGGTTCCAAACACTGTTGCTTCGTAACCTTTATTTTTAAGTTCGATTACGTATTTCTCGGCATTTTCAATTGTTGAAAAACATCCTGCTATGATGGCAAATTTTTCGGTATGGGTATCATTTATTTGTTTAACACTAGCTAACTCAACTGGTTTTTCTTCAATAATTTTTTCTTCGGTATTTTTAATTTGTTTATCCGTTTTAATTTCGTTGGTTTCATTTTCATCCCAAACTCTTTGTCCTTTTTCCGTTTTCCATATGGTATCTTCTCCCAAATGACCAATTTTTTCGAGGGTTTTAACTTCATCATCATCAAAAAAGGATTTTACTTCATGAATAGATATATCCATATCGGCAACTCTTTTAGGTAATTCTTCAGAACTTGTAGGAGCGGAATTTATCCAATTAAATAAATCTAAATTACCCCAGTTTTGAGAGTCAGATTTATGCATACTAATCCAAATACTTCCAAATAATAATGGGAAAAATATACTTGCTGCAATAGCTAATTTTTTAAAACTTTGTTTTTTTCTTGTATTAACGGTTTGTATTTCAGTTGTTTCTAAAATACTATTTTGTTGTATTGGGTTAATTTTAACCGGACTTAAAGCATAAGCATCTGCCCAAAAATTAAGTTCGTTGTTTTGTGTAAATATCCATTTATTATTTTCATCTACTCTAATAGCACCTAAATCGTTTAACTCTAAATAATTGTGATGTTGTAGAGAAGTTTTCCAAAAATGTGTATGATTTTCAATATGTTGTAAAGCCTGAGGATAACTACAATTTAAAATTTGTGCTATTTTAGTGGATAATACTCCATCGTTTTTGGTTAATAATGGATTAAACGTTATTTCCTTACTTGGTGGTAAAATTAAACTTTTGTTACTTTCAATAACTGCCGATTTGTAATTGCAAACAAATGCACCAAAATTAGGAATCACGATACAATCATTGTAAAACAATAAATCGTGTATTAAAAGTTCTAAATTTATTTTCAGTAATTTTTCCATTTCGTTCAAAAATAAAACTCTCCTTTCAATTTGTCAAATATATTCATTTAAAAATCTAAACAATTTGTAAACTTTTTACAATTGTATTCAAACAGTAGTGTTTTTAAGTTTTTTTGAGGATTAAAATTTTTATAAATATTATTGTCAATCAATTTTTCGTAATAGATGAGGTGGATTGTTTTTTTCTTTTTAACTATTTCTTACCAATTAATTAATGCACATGTAGATGCTAGTAATACTTCCCAACCTTATTTTAAAATTTGTGATCATGAAATAAGCGATTTATTGAGATACCAATGTACCAACGAAAAAGTGTATGAATTTATTCAAACTCATTTTTATATTTCACCTTCTAGTAGTTCAAATACTGGAAGTGGCGATTTAGTTCTATCCTTTACAATCAACGAAAAAGGTAAGGCAACAAATCCAATAATTGTAAAAGGATTATCCGAAGATATTAATCAGGCTGCATTAGATATCGTTTATAAATTACCCAAATTTATACCGGGTAAAGTAAATGGTAAAAATTCCGCCACAGAATATATCATAAATTTAAATTTAATTTTAAGATAAATTTATTGCTAAACTAATTTACTCAAATAAAAAATGCCATCTTTTTTTAAGATGGCATTTTTGTTTAAATAAAATTATTATTTATTTGATTTTTAAAAATTTACCAAATAATTTATTGTTTTTGGATACGCTTTGGATATAATATATTCCATCAGTAAATCCTTCTGTATTTATCCTTACAATTGAGGTGTTTTCTGGGAATTTCTCTAAGTAAACTAGTTGCCCATTTGTATTGTAAACGAATATTTCAAATGGAGAAGAATCATTTTGGATAATATTTACAAAAGATTTACTTGGGTTAGGGAAGATTTTAATGTTGTTAAGTTTTAAGTTGCTTGTATTAACAGGAATATCAGAATATAAAAACTCTTGAGGTACCAATTCTTTTTGTTGATAAGGATGTTCCCAATAAAATTTCACATGCATTCCCCATTCCAACTCAACAAAAAGTAATTCCATTTTATATCTTTCACCCGCAACTAAATTAACTACTCTTGCATTTCCAGTACCAGCCCAAGTTTGCTTAAAAATTGTGTCGCCAACTAACACAAAAGCTAAACGATCATCAAAATCGAAACTGAACTTATATTCCCCAGTAACAGGTGCTAAAATTTCGCCACTCCATCTTACAGAAATAAAATCTGATTTTAAACCATAACCAAAAGAATTAAAATCTAATTGGTAATTTATAATTGGATCTACACGAGTTAATATAGAGGGTTCTTGAAAGGAAGTATTCTCATAGAAATTCATGCGTAAACCATCTCCCTTGCCCGAAATATATTTATCAATATATTCGTAATTAGCTGTTATGGAAGTGATTTCGCCCCCTCTAAACGTTAAATTATTTTCCGTTGAACCATCCGACCAGTTTTTGAATTGGAAAAGAGAATCATTTCGGTTGGTTAAAGGTTTTGCAGTTAATACACGTTCATTACCTAAAACAATATCAAAATTATAATTGGTGTTTGTAAAACTTCCATCAAGCCCTATTGGTAAGCCAACTGGAGAGGATTTCACTTCCATTTGCCCAATAGTAGGATGAACATCAATATATGCGCTATTGGATAAACCTTTGCTATCTGTAGCTTTTAAATGTACTCGGTACCAAACATTTGTACTTGTTTCACCTAACCTTGGAAGAAATACAGCGCCTTTAGAAATTCCTGTAGTTGCAGTTAGTCCGGGGTGAGTATGTTCGTCATGATGAAAATCTACCTTCCATTCTAATTGTGTGTTTGCTAAAGCACCATCTTCTGGGTCTACAGCATTTCCCTCAAATCTTAAAGAATCGCCATAATTAAATTTTGAACCCATTAAAGGAGAAATAAAATTAATTTGAGGACGTTGATTTTGAGTAATTAGTAATGTTACGATATTTGAAGTATCCGAATCAAAAGAGTTGGTTGCAACACAAAATATTGTACTTCCGCTATCTGCTAAAACTACAGAATTTAAAACTAAATTTTTATTTGTTTCATTTTGGATTGGACTGTTGTTTTTGTACCATTGATAGGAAATTTCAGCTTTTCCAACTGCCTCAACATTTAAAGTTATATTTTCCCCAACAACCACCATTTCAGTTTTAGGTTGTTGTGTAAAAAATGGCGCACCACTGCCAACGTACTCAACCCTCCAAATTTCGCTAGATAGATCATTAAAAACTAAGTAATATAAATATCCATCTTTAGATACAAATAAATTAGATATACTGTGCCCGCCATAAATAAGTGTATCCTCCACAATGCCCGTTTCAGGGTTTAATCGGAATATGTTTCCTGTACAATAATCCCCAAAAATATATTGATCTTTCCAATTTGGAGGGAATTTACTAAGTTCAGGAGCATAAAAAGCTGCCCCAACAATGGCACAATTACCGTTTTTGTGTTCATAAGCATACAATGGGTCTTTATAATTTAAAGGTTCTGTTTGGTTCGTTTTCAATCCTTCAATATTGGGCCAACCATAGTTCGAACCAGGAGTAATTTCATTAATTTCTTCAAAGCGAGTATCTCCAACATCGTTCGCTAAAATTTTACCAGTAATTGGATGAATGTCGAATGTGAACGGATTTCTTAATCCTAAAGCATAAATATATCTCGCTTTCCCAGTGTGTGAATTGTAAAATGGGTTATCAGTAGGGATACTTCCATCTCTGTTTAAACGTAAAACTTTTCCAAAAAAGTTGTCCATGTTTTGAACAATAGATGACCTTAAACCATCTCCAATAGAAATTATTAAAGTAGTATCCAAAGCCCATCTCATAGCACCACCGTTATGCGTAGTGCCACCTAGCGTTTCAAAATCTAATAAAATTTCTTCACTGTTAGGAATTACAGCGTTTCCATTGGCTGTAAATCTAGAAAGTCGGTTATGATTTTTTCCAACAACGTTGTAATAAACATAAATATGCCCATTTTTATCAAATTCCTTATCTAAAATAAATCCACTTAAACCACGCTCTCCATATTCATCAACGGCTAAGTTTAAAAACAGATTAGGTAACAAAATTCCATTTTCGATAATTTTTATTTTACCAGATTTTTCAGAAATAAATATCCTTCCATCAGAAGCTATGTCTATTGCTGTTGGGTTAACAATATTATTGGTAACTAACTCTGTGGTAAATCCTTCTTTAATCGAAAAGTTATGTGCTTTGGAAATAAAAGCTAAAAAAGAAAACGTAAATAGTAAAAATAATTTTTTAAACATGTTTAGGTATGTTAATTTGATGTTAAGTTTCTAAGCTAACTAAATTATTTATAAAATCAAATATAAATATGTGAAAAATGATTGTGAATACACTAAAACTCTGATTATTAATGAAAATAATTTATATGATACTTTTTAGGAAGAAATTAAATGTCACATCAAAATCTCATTGATACATCAAAATTTAATATTCAAAATGTTGTTTTATTGTAAACCTTCTAACAAATAACCTACTAAAAAGGATAAACCTGCAGCCATGCTGCCTAAAAATAGGGTTTGTAAACTGGTTTTAATTTTGGATTGATGCGTTATAATGCCTTTAATCCAGCCAATTATTACAAATGTAAAAATTGTAAAACAACCCGACCAAATAAATAAATTTGGAATAGGGGTTATCCAAAAATCCCAAAAATAAACAATTATAGGTATGCAACCCATTGTTATAAAAGCTATAAAAGTGAAAAAGGCTTTAAGAATTGAAGAGCGATTATCCGGTAAAAAATTGTTTCGGGCTGCCATTAAATCTATAGCTAGAGAAGTAGGGGTAGAGCGTAAAGTAGTTAAGTTTTCTAGAGCTAAATTAGGAGTTAATCCTTTATGTATGTAATAATTTAATATTTCTTGTTGTTCATGATTGTTTGGGAAAGTTGATTTTGTAAGAAATGTATGAATGTTTTTATGGAATTTATCCAATTCGGATTGTGATGATAAATAGCTACCAACCGACATAGCAAAGCCGTCGGCTATTAAATTCGCAATACCTAAAATAATAACTACAGCACTTGGTAATCCTGCACCAGAAGCACCAGAAACTACTGCGAAAGTAGTTACACAACCATCTATACTGCCGTAAATAAATTCGGCTAAATAAGTATTAAATTTTAAATTAACTTCTTTCCTAAAATTAAAAATAAACGAAATAGGCATATTTATTCGTTGTTTGGATAATCTCTAGGATTAAATTTTTGAGGTTTGGGAGTTTTTAATACACGTGCATCTACATCAGATACATGTATCCATTTTCCTTTTTCATATTTAAAAGCATCAAAGGAAAAATCAGGAACATATGCTGCACGAACTCCTTTTAATCTTTCATTCGTGGGACTTAAATGATCGAAGACTATCATATTCATATTCAAGTCGTAATGTAAAGTTATCGAAACATTAGAGGCGTACTCCATAACAATTCTAAAATTCTTTTTACCTCTTGGTGCTTTAAATTCTTCGGTAACAAAAATATCTTTTCCAAAAGTTGGAATACCTTGTTTGCTAAATTTTACTACTTCAATAATCTTTTTTTTAGTTTTACTACCATTTCCATCCCAACCAAAAAGTATAAAATAATCTTCGTTATATTTTTTAGGAGGAACCATGCTGTAATACACACAGCCTAACCATTTGGAAGTATCTTGTGTAGTAAATTGTCCTTGCTCCCAATTGTTATTTTCCTCTAGTAAACAAACTTTTATTTTATTTTTCCCCAAAAAGTATTGAGTTAAACCAAAATACATAAATTGATCTTTAGTTTCCTGAAGCTTCCAAGTAATGATTTTAAACTGATTTTTGGGTCCATTTAAAATATAAAAATTTTTTAAGGAATCTAAAGAATAATTTTCAAAATCAGGATTGGATAATAAATTTTTTAACGAATCAATCATCTGATTGTTAACTTGCATCAATTCCATCATCGAAACATTAATCATTTTTTCTTGTAAAGCATTAATGTTTTTAATTTTATTTTGAAATTCAATAGGATTTGCGTGGATAGTAAATCCAGCAAAAACTAATAAAATACATAAAATTAATTTTGAAAACATTTTACTTTTTAATTTGATTGTTGTGTTTAAATTTTAATTTTTCTACAACCTTTCCGTCTTTATCGTAAATGAATGTTTTACCATTTTTTAAGCCATTTTTATATTGTGCAACCATTTGTTTGTTTCCATTAGAGTAAAAAGTGGATTGTTTGCCATCAATTTTACCAAATTTATAATCGGTTTGCATATAAATTTTATCTCCTAAGCCATCAAAATAGGTAATCCATGTTCCATGTTTTACGGATAATGAATCGGATTGTACAGCATTTGCTTCAGTTAATTGTAGTTTTTTAGCCTCTTTTAAACTAATCACTTTATAGCTTCCCTCTTGGCGTTTGCTAAAACCTTTATCGTGCCAATCTATCCATAATCCACTTTCGTATCCATTTAAATGCTCGCCTTTAATACCAATTTTGCCTGTAGGGAAATATTTTTCATATTTGCCATGCATCACGCCATTTTTATAGGTAGTAATGTATCTTAAATTTCCATTTTCATGGTAACCTTTCCATTCGTTATGTAAAATCCCCATTTTAAAATCTCCAACTTCATTTACTTTAGTGTTTCGGTAATAAGAAGTCCATTTTCCATCCTCTTTATCGTCTTTAAAATTACCTTCTCTTTCCAGTTTTCCATCTTCGTAATACACTAAAGTTTTCCCATTTTTTTTATCGTTTTTAAAGTTGATAATACGTAAAGTTTTACCATCAGGATAGTTGTATTTCCATTCGCCATCTTTTTCGCCATTTTTGAAATAAGCAACGTGTTCTACAATTCCCGAGTTGGGGAAATAATACAACCATTCGCCATCTCTTAAACCACTTTTAAAATGTCCAACCATAAATAATTTTCCATCGTTGTACCATTTCCATTCGCCTGTTTCTATACCTTCATTAAATTCGCCAGTTCCTTTTAATGTTCCGTTTTCGTTGTATTGTTTCCATTTTCCATGTTCAATATTCACAACATAATTGGAGCTGTCTTTTAGTTTTCCGTTAGTGTAGTATGTTAAATACACGCCGTTGATATTGTTCTCTAAAAATTCGATTTTAGATTTTAATATACCGTTTTGGTTATCGAATTTTTCTTCAACTCCATTTTTTAATCCATTTTTATATACAGCTTTATAAATCAACTGATTTTTGGTGTTGTACTCCATTAAAGTACCATTGCCATCCATCACTAAAACTTTACCAGTTTTGTCAAAAGCTTTAATTAATTTTTCTGCAGCTTTTAAATAAGTGTATTCTTTTTGAAGTTGCTCGTTATCAAACCAATGTGTAAAAGTACCTACTTTACTTCCTTCTTCGTAATTCCCTTCAAACTCCTTTTTTTCGTTTGGATAAAATCCTTGCCAAAAACCAACTTTCAAGCCTTTTTTATATTGTCCTTTGGTATTTATTTTACCATTTTCATGATATATGATGTGAGTACTATCCAATTTATCGTTGTAAAAAAAACCATCGGTTTGTGGTTTCCCATCTTTATAGTAAAAGGTAGCTTTACCATATAAAGCTCCATTAAAGTAATTTACTTCTTGTTTAAGTTTGCCATTTTCGTGATAAAATTTCCACGGACCATGCTCTTTTCCGTTAATAAAAATACCTTCCGACTCCTTAATTTTATTGGGGTAGTAGGTTACGTATTCCTGATATGTAGGATCTTTTTTAAGATCGGCTTTTGTTTGAGCAAAAATAGCAGCAAAATTGGCTAAAAAAAATAACGATAAAAATAAACGCATACAAGTAAATTAATTAAAACTTAAAATAGATTTTTCAATAATATCGGCACATTCCATCAATTGTTCTTCGCTTATTACCAATGGTGGCGCAAAACGAATAATGTCACCATGTGTAGGTTTGGCTAACAATCCGTTTTCGGCTAGTTTTAAACAAACATCCCATGCTTCTTTACCATTTTTTGGTTGTATAACTATAGCGTTCAACAATCCTTTTCCTCTAACTAAACTAACCATGTCAGACGGGATATTACGTAATCTTTCTCGTAATTTTTCGCCTAAATATTTAGCTCTTTCTGCCAATTTTTCTTCTTTCACAACTGTAAGCGCAGCTATAGCCACCGCACAAGCCAAGGGATTTCCTCCGTAAGTTGAGCCATGTTGTCCGGGCTGAATAACATCCATTACATTGTTGTTTGCTAAAACGCACGAAACAGGATAAACTCCTCCAGAAATTGCCTTGCCTAAAATTAAAATATCGGGTTTAACGCCTTCGTGACAAACTGCTAAAAGTTCTCCAGTTCTAGCAATTCCTGTTTGTACCTCATCGGCTACAAATAACACATTGTATTTTTTACATAAATTAGATGCTTTCGCTAAATAGCCATCTTCTGGAACGTAAACTCCGGCTTCACCTTGTATTGGTTCCACCATAAATGCTGCAACGGTTTCATCTTTTAAAGCTTCTTCTAAAGCTTCGATATTGTTGTATTCGATGGATATTAATCCAGGAGTGTACGGTCCAAAATTTCCCCTTGCATCAGGGTCGTTGGATGCCGAAATAATCGTGATTGTTCTTCCATGAAAATTATTTCCACAAACTACAATTTTAGCTTCGTTTGCCGCAATTTTTTTTACTTCATACCCCCATTTTCTGGAAATTTTAATGGCTGTTTCTACCGCTTCCGCACCAGTATTCATCGGTAATACTTTATCAAATCCAAAATATTCGGTAATAAATTTCGAAAATTCTGCAAATTTATCGCTATGAAAAGCTCTTGAGGTTAAACATAAAGTTTTACTTTGTTCAATAAGAGCTTCTATAATTTTAGGGTGACTATGACCTTGGTTAACAGCGGAGTAAGCCGATAAAAAATCGTAATATTTTTTACCTTCTACATCCCAAACAAATACACCTTCTCCTTTACTTAAAACTACTGGTAATGGATGATAATTGTGTGCACTGTATTGATGTTCTTGATGGATATAATCCTGCGATGTTTTTAATTCGTTTACCTTTCCCATGTTTTCAACTTTTAATTCTAATCCATGCAAAAATAAGCAATTATAAATGTTATTGAATATCTCATAGATTAGTTTTTCAACAATTTAAATTAATAACCCATTTAAATTGTTTAAATTAGAGTAATTTTTAATTATTGGCTATGTATAAGGTGTGCTTACTTAATTTTTATATGATTTTTGGTTTGTTTTCTTGTACGGCTCAAAATACTAACACAAATATGGAAAATAGTAACAAAAATAAATGGAATGAACTAACTCCTGAGGAGGAAAGAGTTATTGTTTATAAGGGAACAGAGTATCCTTTTACAGGAAAATTTAACGATTTTAAAGGCGAAGGGGTTTTTACTTGTAAAAGATGCAATACGCCATTATTTAAAAGTGATGCTAAATTTAATTCGGGTACAGGATGGCCAAGTTTCGACGATGCTATAGATCAAAATGTTAAAGAGGTTTTGGATAAAGATGGTAAACGTGTAGAAATTGTGTGTGCTGTTTGCAATGGACATTTGGGGCATGTTTTTCATGGCGAAAAACTCACTTCTAAAAACACTCGTCATTGCGTAAATTCTATCTCATTAGATTTTATACCGAAGAATAAAGAATAATATGTGTAAAGTTTGTTTAGGTTAATAGTAAACAATATTGTTCGTATTAACCTCAGTTCGATTAAAATTGCGTGCTCAGAACGACTGAAAATACTCAGATTCAACTATGAAAAATGAAAAAATAGCGGGCTATTTTGAGGTTTTTATAGGCAGAAGATGGGTGTTTTCTGTCGAAATTGCTTCAGTCTATTCAAATGAGCCTTCCATCTACTGCCTTGAATTTACTCGCGATAGCTCGCTATCCCTCATAAATTCAAGATTGTAGC
>JACCDH010094795.1_pt1 | contig 10734 bp, 9 predicted proteins | sample 7442481 | NCBI WGS metagenome assembly JACCDH01 (sample SAMN15323433, study PRJNA562643) | freshwater metagenome | isolation source: river surface water | place: USA:Blue River Watershed | collected 2017-08-15
CGATGAGGAGGCGCCCTGGATGCCCGACGACGGCATGGAGATCGACGATGTGCCGCCGTGGGAGTCCTTGCCCGCGAACCAGGCCGTGGTGGCGGTGCCGGTGCGGGAGCAACCCTTTCCAAGTGCTGCCTTGGCTGCATCGACCCACATGCCGGCACAGCCCGCTACAGCGCTCGTGCCAACGCCCTTGGGAGATTTTTGGTTTGAAACGGTGCAGGCTTTGGTGCAGGCCGATGCCATTTCTGCCCTCAACCGCGAGCTGGCCCTGCAATCTGAATTGGTGGCGCGCGATGACGGTGTGTGGCGCTTGCGCACCGAGCGCCAGACCTTGAACCAGGCGAGCACCCGCGAACGGCTGACACAAGCCCTGCGTGGCGCCGGCTTGGACGTGACGCTGCAGGTGGAGACGGCGCCGGCCACCGACACGCCCGCTTTGCGTCTGTCGGCCCAAGCGGCGGCGGCCCAGCAAGAAGCCGAGGCGATCATCATGAACGACCCGTTTGTGCAGCGCATGATGCGCGAGTTCGGCGGCAAAATTGTGCCGGGGACGCTCAAGGCGTCTGCGGCGTCGAGTGAATAAATCCCCTTTACAGAAGGAAACACATGTTCAACAAAGGACAAATCGCTGGTCTGATGAAGCAAGCCCAGGCCATGCAAGACAACCTCAAGAAAGCCCAAGACGAGTTGGGCTCCATCGAGGTCACGGGTGAGTCGGGCGCTGGCCTTGTCAAGGTGGTGATGACCTGCAAACACGATGTCAAGCGAGTGAGCATTGACCCCAGCCTGCTGGCCGACGACAAGGACATGCTGGAAGATCTGGTCGCAGCCGCTTTTAATGCAGCCGTGCGCAAGGCCGAGGAAACGTCTCAAGAAAAAATGGGCAAGATCACCGCCGGCATGCCCAGTTTGCCCGGCGGCATGAAGCTGCCTTTCTAACTGCATGGCCAGCCACAGCGCTCTCGATCGCTTGGTTCAAGCCTTGGAGCGCTTGCCCGGGGTGGGGGCTAAGTCAGCCCAGCGCATGGCGTTTCACCTGTTGCAGCACGATCACGCTGCCGCCAGTGAGTTGTCCAAGGCGCTCGCGCATGCGGTGTCCTCGGTCAAACACTGTTCTTTGTGCCACACCTTTACCGAACAAGAGTTGTGTGTCACTTGCCGCGATCCAGAGCGACTGCGCCACCAACTGTGTGTGGTGGAAACGCCTGCCGACCAAGCCGCTTTGGAGCGCACGGGTGTGTACAGAGGGCTGTATTTTGTGTTGATGGGCAAGCTCAATCCGATTGAAGGGGTTGGACCTCACGATATTGGTATTGATGTGTTGCTGCGGCGCATGCAAGCGCAATCCGACTGGCCTGAGGTACAGGAAGTGATCTTAGCCACCAACTTCACCGCCGAGGGAGAAGCCACCGCCCACGTGATCGCGCAGGTGCTCAAGCAGCGAGACGTGCGTGTCACTCGGCTGTCGCGCGGTGTGCCGATTGGCAGCGAGTTGGAATACGTCGATTTGGGCACCATCGCTCACGCTTTTACCGATCGCCGTTGACGGCTGCGTGCGTATTTAAGTTCTCGGTAGTCGCCCGCATCGGGCTTTCCCGATTGGGACAGCACCCGATACGCACCATGCGTCACCCGACCTAAGCTCATGTAGATAGACGGCCCAGCGCGGTTGTCGTTGGAAAGCTTGTCAGGGGGCTGATATATGTTGAGCAGGCGGCGCTTGGTCTCGGGTGCTTGGGCGGCGGCATCGCTTGGCCTTGCTGCGTCTGTTGGAGGCGCAGAGAGCCGCGCCACCAAATGGGGCAGCCTGACGATCGCCGTCACACGGCCAGAAGCGTTGTGCCAGTTGCCATTGCACCTAGCACACCGTTTGGGCTACGCCGCTCAAGAGGGATTGCGGCTGGAATGGCTGGTGTGCCCCGATCTGGACGGCGTTTTGCAAGCGTTGATGCACGGCAAAGCTCATGTGTTGTCAGCTCCCTACACCACGACCATCAAAGCGCATGTGCAGGGATTGCGTTGGACCGCTTTTGCACAGCTGTCTCGCACACCCCAATTTGCGGTGGGTTTGTCTCGGCAAGGTCATGCCCAATTGGAGCGCCGCGGAGAAGGCCTGCGTTTGGCTTTGCCCAAAGGCAGTGAAGCCGCGTACCGCGTGGCGCAACAGTTCTTGCAAGGCCAGGGGCTGCCTGCAGGGCAGGTGCAATGGCTGGAGTTGGATCAAGCAGAGCAGGCCGTGAGTCTGTTGCGCAATCGACGTGTGGAGGGTGTGTGTTTGCCCGACCCGTTGATTTCATTGGTCGAGCGAGATGGCGATGCTCGGGTCATGGCCGACACCCGGACCTTGGCGGGTACCCGGCTTCTTTTCGGCGAGCTGTGGCCGGCCATGAGCCTGTGCACTTCTGTCGATATGGCTAGGCAACGCGCTGACCAATGCAGGGCTTTGTCTCACGCCGTGGTGCATGCCCAAAAATGGTTGCAAACAGCGGGCTTGCTGGACATTTCACGCACGGTCGCTGAGGAATATTTTCAAGGCGATAGAGGGCTCTACCTCAGCGCTTTTTCTCAAAACCGCGAAGCTTGGTCCCCCGACGGCGTGTTTGACGAACGTGCTCCTCACGTGGCCAAACGGTTGCTGGCGCGTTGGAATCCCACATGGGGCGCTGTGGAGACATCTTTGGCCCACACGGTGCACAACGAGTGGGTCAAAGAGGCAAAAGCCAGATTTAGAGCGTAAGGCTAGGCGGATGCCGTTCAGTTCTTCTGACGTTTGGGCTTGGCTGCCGCGACCTTCACAGGCTTGGCCTTGGCCATTGTCTTGGGGCCAGATCGCTTGGCCGTCTTGACCTTGGCGTCGCTGCTGCGCGATGTCGCGCTGGCCTTGGCTCGTTTGCCGCCGCTCGCTTTGCCTTCAGCTGCTGTGGTGCGCGTGCCTTTGGGCAGCATCAAAGTGACTTGTTGACCGGCTTTGAGTTTGCTGTTGGCCGATAGCGCGTTCCAATTGGCCAGCTGTCCCGGCGTAACACGGTGACGCTTGGCCAGTGAGGCCACGGTGTCACCCTTTCGGGCTTTGACCGTGACACGGCGCAGCACCACTTCCGGCGTCAGACTCAGCTGTGCATTGTCCACCACATGCTCTGGCACGTCTTTGTCCATGCCTCGGCCACGCTCAACGAGCAGGCTAGATCCCGCTTTGACCAGCATGCGGGGGGGGATGCGATTGAGTTCTCGCAAGGCCGACTCGCTCATGTCGACTCTCTGGGCGGCTTCGCCGATGGTCATGGTCTTGGGCACCACCCAGGCCGTCCAACTGGCCAATGGACCTTTGTGCTGACGCAGTTGCGTCAGGAAAGCGATGGCGTTGTCGCGCGGCAGCAGGATCTCGGGTGTGGCCGCAGCCATCACCATCGGCTTGTTCAGCGATGGGTTGAGTGTGCGGAAATCGCTCTCGCTCACTCCCGCCAAGCGGGTGATGAGTGCCACATCAATGTCGCGGTCAATCGATACAGAGTCGAAAAAGGGGTAGTTGCCGATGGCGGGCAGTTGCACTCCAAAAGCGCCCGGACGGGCGATGATGTTTTTCACCGCCTGCAGCTTGGGGACGTATTGCCGCGTTTCCAGCGGCATGTTGAGGTCGGTGTAGGCCGTGCCAAGACCCTCCTTGGTGTTGCGGGTGATGGCGCGGTTGAGGTTGCCTTGGCCCCAGTTGTAGGCCGCCAGCGCCAAGTGCCAGTCGCCAAAGCGCCGGTGCAGTTGCTGCAGGTAGTCCAAAGCCGCGCGGGTGGACGCCAGCACATCGCGCCGGTCGTCGCGAAAGATGTTTTGCTTGAGATCAAACGACTCGCCTGTGGCGGGCATGAATTGCCACATACCGGCGGCCTTTGCGTGCGACACCGCTTGCGGGTTAAACGCACTTTCAATGTATGGCAGCAATGCCAACTCCATTGGCATGCCTCGGCGTTCGATTTCTTCGACGATATGGAACAGGTATTTGCTGGACCGCTCGGTCATGCGTTGGATGTATTCGGGGCGACTGCTGTACCAGCGCTCCTTTTCGCGCACGATGTCGTTGTCCAGATCAGGCATGGCGAAGCCGCGCCGAATGCGCTCCCATGTATCGGCGGGCGCACTCAACTCTGCCACAGGGCCTGCGCCCAAGGTGGCTTCGTTGATGGGGGTGATGGGGCCGTTGGGCACAGCAGGCGCCGCGCGGACGACAGAGGGGCGGATTGGCTGTGCCGCTGGTTGGGCGGGTGGGCTCACTTGACTGGTCTGTTCCGATGAGGAGCGCGACTCAGCGGGTGACAGTGGTGTCGCGCAGCCTGATATGAAGGCGGCTACCAGACAAAGCGCTGTGGCAGAAGCGGGTGACAAAAATCGCATGATCAACATTGGTTTTTCCATTCCCGCAAGGCCATCAGGGTGTCTGAGCCAGGGGAGGTAGTTCGTTTGGCAAAGGCGCTTGCAGCCTGAATCACGCTGGGCTCTTGGGTGCGCAGAAAGGGGTTAATGGCCTTCTCTAGCTCGATGGAGCTGGGCAGCGTCGGCAAGTTCCGTTGTCGCCTCTCCACGCAGTGCAACCGATGTGCGTCGATGCGCGGATTGTCGGGCTCAACAGCGGCAGCAAATCGCAGATTTGACAGGGTGTATTCGTGGGCGCAGCAGACGAGTGTGTCGTCAGGCAGCGACGCGAGTCTGCTAAGACTGTGGTGCATCTGTTCCGCTGTGCCTTCAAACAAGCGCCCACATCCTGCGCTGAACAGCGTGTCACCGGACATCAGCACGGGCGCAGCGTTCGTGGGCGACGTCCAGTAGGCCACATGCCCGGACGTGTGCCCAGGCACCTCCATGACCTGCCACTCCCATCCCAGGGTATCGATGATGTCACCATCGCCGACAGTTCTGGTTGCAAGTGGAATGCGCTCAACATCTTTTGCAGGGGCGACGATTGGGCCAGCGCAGTGCGGCGCCAGCGCGGTCAAACCCCCAATGTGGTCCGGGTGGTGGTGGGTCACTAGAATGCCCGCAAGCGTCAATCCTTGCCTCGACAGAAAATTCAGTACCGTCTGTGACTCGCCGGGGTCCACCACGATCGCTGCTTCATCGTTGTGCACCACCCAGATGTAGTTGTCGGTGAAAGCGGGCAAGGCAATGAGGTGGAGCACAAGCGATCGTCCTGAAGACCCTATGGAGTGGTGCGCTGCGCGCGCGAGAAGCTGTCAACTGGCTGAAAAAATCGACAAAGATGACGCACGAAATTATAGGCTTGGGGGATTGGTTGGCGTCAGCGGCTGGCCAGCGGGTGCAGGCATGGGAGCAAGCCCAATTTGAGTTGGCGCTGGCCGATGTGTTTGGCTTTCATGCGATCCAACTGGGTTTGCCGCAGATGCAGAGCTTGGCCGTAAGCCGCATGCCGCACCGCTGGGTCTTGGGCAATGAGGCCGACTGTCTGGGAGACCAATGGCCGCTTGGTGTGTCGGCGTGGGCGGATCCAGCCGCTTTGCCATTTCCTGATGCCAGTATCGATCTGGTCGTCTTGCCCCACACCTTGGAATTGTGCGCTGATCCACACGGTGTGTTGCGCGAGGTTGAGCGTGTGTTGGTACCGGAGGGCAGGGTGGTGATGACCCTGTTCAATCCCATCAGTCTGTGGGGCGGACGGCAGGCCAGGGCGCACCTTTGCCGACGCTTAGGCCTAGCATCGTGGGGTACCCTGTTTTTGCCCTCGGTGGGTGAGTTCATCGCGCCTTGGCGTGTTCGGGATTGGCTCAATTTGATGAATCTTGAGGTGCAGACCCAGCGCTATGGCATTTACGCTTGGCCCACACAGTCGCCGAAATGGTTGGACCGTCTCGATGGGATAAACCGTGTTGGTGCAAGGTGGTGGCCTCTGGGGGGGGCTGTGTACTTTGTTGAGGCCACCAAGCGGGTTCGCGGCATGCGTCTGCTTGGCCCCGTGTGGCGCCCGCATCGGCGATCGCTCAAGCCCTCCACTGTGGCGGTTTCCACTTCTCTGTCTCAGCGCGACAACAAGACTGTTTTGAAGGTGATCGATGATCAATAAAGATGAAGTGGTGATGTACACCGATGGGGCTTGTAAGGGAAACCCGGGACCCGGTGGCTGGGGGGTGTGGCTGCGTTCGGGAGAACACAGCAAGGAGTTGTGTGGTGGCGAGCGCCTAACCACCAACAACCGAATGGAGTTGATGGCTGTGATTGAAGGCTTGCAGGCGCTCAAGCGGCCCTGTGTGGTGCATTTGTATTTGGACAGTCAGTATGTGCGAAAAGGCATCACCGAGTGGATACACGGCTGGAAAGCGAAGGGGTGGACCAACGCTGCGAAGGAGCCGGTGAAAAACGCCGATTTGTGGCGGCGCTTGGACGATTTGGTGCACAAAGGACCGCACCGAATCGAGTGGCATTGGGTCAAGGGACACGCGGGCGATCCGGGCAATGAGCGAGCCGACGCTCTGGCCAACAAGGGTGTGCCTGCATAAGCCCATACGAGGCTCTGTCAGCGGCGCTACACACCCGCTTTACAGTCCGCTGTTACATTGGCTTGCATTTACAAGGGCGTTTTGCCCTGGTGAGTCGTTGCAGAGAGAAGTGGCATGGCAAAAAAAATGGTGTACACCTTGATTGCGGTGTGTGGAATTGGCGCAGCGTCTGCTGGCGCTTGGTGGATACAGCGCTCTCCGATGGCCAAATCGGCAGACGCCGAGTCGGCAGGGGGCCCTGGTGGGCACCGTCCATCGGAGGCTGCCGGCGCATCGTCTGGCGGTGGGCAGGGGCCCGCCGCTGGAGGTGGTCAGCGCGGCGGCACACCGGCGGTTGAGGTGACCAAGGTCGGTACGCAGTCCTTGCGCGACGATGCCCAGTCGGTGGGCACGGTTCGATCCCGCCAAAGCGTCATGCTGCGTCCGGAGGTATCGGGGCGCATTGCCCACATCGGGTTCAAGGATGGAGCGGTGGTCAAACGCGGTCAGGTGTTGGTCCGCTTGGACGATACCCTGCAGAAAGCAGAGCTCAGTCAGGCTGAGGCACAGCTGTCCATCGCCCAAGCCAACTTGCGTCGCAACCAAGAATTGGTGGCGCAAAATTTCGTCGCTCAGCGCGTGTTAGACGAAAGCCAGGCGAGCTTGCAGGTGGCGCAAGCCCAAGTGGCTTTGGCCAAAGCGCGTCTCGAGAGAATGGTCATGCGCGCGCCGTTTGATGGCGTGGCTGGGCTGAAATTGGTCGACGTCGGGGCCTATGTCAAAGACGGCGCTGATTTGGTGAACATCGAGGACATGTCGGCCTTGCAAGTTGATTACCGCCTGCCCGAGCGCTACCAAACCAAGGTGATGCCCGGTCAGAGTGTGGAAATGACGTTGGACGGTTTGCCTGGTGAAAAGTTGAAGGCTCGAATTGTGGCGGTGGACCCTTTGCTGGATGCCAATGGCCGTTCGCTGCTCGTGCGCGCCGCTTTGCCCGGCAAAGCCGATGGTTCGGTGCGGCCTGGCATGTTCGCTCGGCTGACCACCGTGTTTGATGTGTTTGAAAACGCCATGGTGGTGCCGGAAGAGGCCATCGTGCCCCAAGGCGGTAAGCAGTCTGTGTTTCGCATTGAGAAGGAGGGCGAGGGCGAGACCGCCAAATCGCTGTCCAAGCGGGTGGAGGTGCAGGTTGGTGCTCGCCGGGGCGCCATGGTGCAAATCTCGGGGGACATCCAGCCTGGCGACACGGTGGTGCTGGCGGGTCAACAGCGTTTGCAAAAAGACGGCACAGCCGTGCGTGTTGTTGACATGAACCGACCTGCGGGGCGTGGCGGGTCTGGCGGTGCTGCAGGCAATGGCAGCGGCCCTGACAAGAAGGCTGCTGACGCAGCCCTAGCTGGGCCGCGCACCGAGAGCGCAGCCACCGGTGCTGCGCCTTCGCGAAGCCCCAACTGAAGTTCCCGCCCCGCCTTCGACAGTCGGAGAACCCGATGCAATTGCCTGAAATCGCCATTCGCCGCCCGGTGTTTGCCAGCGTGCTGTCCTTGCTCATTGTGTTGGTGGGCTTGGTGTCCTTCCAACAACTCACCGTGCGTGAATACCCCAAAATCGATGAGCCACGTGTCACGGTGAGCACCCGTTTTGCTGGCGCGTCCAGCGAGGTGGTGGAGTCACAGGTCACCAAGACCCTTGAAGATTCTCTGGCCGGTATTGAAGGTGTGGATGTGATCACCTCCATCAGCCGCCAAGAGCAAAGTCAAATCACCGTGCGGTTTGCGCTGGAGCGTGACCCCGATTCGGCTGCTGCCGATGTGCGCGATAAGGTGAGCCGAGTGCGCCAGCGCTTGCCACAAAGCATCGATGAGCCGGTCATCGCCAAGGTAGAAGCAGACGCCTTCCCGGTGGTTTGGATCACATTGAGCTCTGACCTGCATTCGCCGCTTGAGCTGTCCGATTTGGCCAGTCGGGTGGCCAAGCCGGTGCTCCAAACCGCGCCTGGTGTTGCCGATGTTCGTGTGTTTGGTGAGCGCAAATACGCCATGCGCATCTGGCTCGATCCTGATCGATTGGCCGCATACGGCCTGACGGTGCAGGAGGTAGAAGACGCCTTGCGCCGCTCCAATCTGGAGGTGCCCGCCGGTCGCATTGAAAGTCAACAGCGCGAATTCAACGTGACCGCATCAACCGATCTGCAGAGCCCGCAGCAGTTTCGTGAGCTGACGATTCGCACTGTCAAGGGACAGCCGATTCGCCTCGGCGATGTGGCGCGGGTGCAGCAGGGCCCACAGGACGAACGCAGCTCGGTCCGCATCAACGGACGTGAGGCGATTTCCTTGGGCGTGATCCGCCAAGCCACCGCCAATCCTTTGGAGCTGTCGGCTGGCGTGCGCCGCTTGCTCGACAAAGTGCGACAAGATTTGCCGCCCGGTATCACGGTCGATATTGCCAACGACAGCTCGGTGTTCATTGACCGTTCAATCAAGGCTGTGTATTCGACCATCGCCGAAGCGGTGGTGTTGGTCGCGTTGGTGATTTTTGTCTTTCTGCGCACATTCCGCGCTTCCATCATTCCGCTGGTCACCATCCCCGTCAGTTTGATCGGCGCATTTGCCTTGATGGCGTTGTTTGGCTTCTCGATCAACACCTTGACGCTGCTGGCGCTGGTGTTGGCCATTGGTTTGGTGGTGGATGATGCGATTGTGGTGCTGGAGAACATCTATCGGCACATAGAAGAGGGCATGAAGCCGTTTGAGGCCGCCATCCAAGGCGCGCGTGAAATTGGTTTTGCTGTGGTGGCCATGACCCTCACTTTGGCCGCGGTGTACGCGCCGCTGGCTTTTACACCTGGGCGCACCGGTCGTCTCTTCGCCGAATTTGCTCTGGCGCTCGCGGGCGCGGTGCTGGTGTCTGGGTTTGTAGCGCTCACGCTGTCACCCATGATGTGTTCCAAGCTGCTCAAGCACAACGCCAATCCGAGCCGGTTTGATCGGACGATGGAGCGTGCATTGAACGGACTGACCTCTGGTTACGGGCGAGCCCTGCGCCTCGCCTTGCGTTGGCGCTGGGTGTTGGTGCTGGTCATGGCGTGCAGCGCGGCGGGGAGCTATTGGTTGTTTCAAAGCGCGCAGAAAGAACTGGCGCCCATGGAAGACCGTGGTGTGATCGTGATCAACGTCAACGGCCCGGATGGCGCCACGTTGGACTACACCCGCCGCTACGCCGAGGCGATTGAGCGGGTGGGCATGGGCTATCCCGAGTTTGACCGGATTTTCGTCAACATCGGCAGCCCCAGTGTGGCCCAAGGCACCATCTTTTTGCGTGCCACCCCTTGGGAGGACCGCAGCCGCAGCATGCAAGAGATCGCGCGTGAAATCACGCCCCGCGTCTCGGGCTTGCCAGGCGTCAGCGCCTTTCCAATCACCCCCCCTTCGTTGGGGCAAGGCTTTCGTGAGCGGCCGGTTAACTTTGTCATCACCACCTCCGACAGCTACCAAAATCTGTCGAGGGCTGTGCGGCAGTTTCAAGATGAAATGGCCAAAGTGCCTGGCTTTGTGCAGGTCGACACCGATTTGCGGCTCAACAAGCCGGAGATTCGACTCGATGTGGACCGAGAACGCGCAGCCGATATGGGGGTGAGCGTGGACGCTATCGCCCGCACGGTCGAGACCATGTTGGGTGGTCGCATCGTCACGCGCTACAAGCGCGATGGCGAACAGTACGACGTGGTGGTGCAAACCGTATCGGCCAACCGCAACACGCCCGACGACATCGACCGCTTGTTCGTCAAAGGACGTGGCGACGCGATGATTCCCTTGGCTTCACTGGTCAAGACCCGTGAGGTGGTGGTGCCCAGGGAGCTCAACCACTTCGCGCAGCGCCGCAGCGCCAGTATCACCGCCAACCTCACGCCCGACTTCGCGCTGGGCGATGCCTTGGCCACCATGAATCGCATTGCCAAAGAGGTGTTGCCCCCGGGTTACACCACCGACCTCAATGGACAAAGCCGTGAATTCCAAAGCGCGTCCGGTTCGCTGGCCATTGTGTTCGCTTTGGCCCTGCTCTTTATTTTTCTGGTGCTATCTGCTCAGTTCGAAAGCTTTGTCGATCCGTTCATCATTTTGCTGAGTGTGCCCTTGAGCATGTTGGGAGCTTTGCTGGCCTTGCGATGGACCGGCGGCAGCATCAACGTCTACAGTCAAATCGGCTTGATCACCTTGGTGGGGCTGATCACCAAACATGGCATTTTGATTGTGGAGTTTGC